>SDBU01003027.1_pt1 | contig 21720 bp, 16 predicted proteins | sample 2277071 | NCBI WGS metagenome assembly SDBU01 (sample SAMN10397929, study PRJNA504765) | marine sediment metagenome | isolation source: marine sediment core GS08_GC12, 126 cmbsf | place: Arctic Ocean: Gakkel Ridge, Loki's castle | collected 2008 | reverse complement strand
TAAGCTGGTCACAATCAAGAGGTAATGTTGAGGCCACAGATTGATTCTCTGTTCGCTGTCTGGTGCGCACTTTCAGTTGCACCAAATCGTCCTCCGACTCCACGCCAACGGTTCTCGGCAAAGGAAGAGACAGCTTCGGGCGAGGGTTGAAACCCTCTGTGTATTGAATTTCTATGCCCGCCCGAACGCAGGCCCGCTGGAAAACCCTCAGTGTCTCCGCGTGTGAGAGAAACCTTAAGCTGCCCCGAATCCTGAATTTGACCAGAACAGACACACTTTCCACACCAGCTCCGGCAGCGCTGCTGCAATCGCACTTCGAACCTGTTATACGCATATCTTTTCTGCCGTCTTGTGTTCTCGGCATCCTTACAAAATTACCACTTCGTTACCATCGGCATTATGCCCATCCCGGCTGTAAAAACAAGCATTTTTTCGCGACAGTCCTTAGGACAGTTTCAAACGGCCTTCAGACTTGACGGTAGTATCGACCCGTAATATAATTGTTGCCCGAAGTATTGAGTTAAAAAGGAGTTGAGTAATAGATGGATGAGAAAACACCACCTGTGGTGAGCCCGTCGAATCCAGGCTATGATTTCAATGCCATAGAAAAGAAATGGCAGCGGTTCTGGGAAGCCAGCAGAACCTTCGAAGCCGCCGACTGCGACGACTCCAGGGATAAATATTATGTGCTGGATATGTTCCCGTATCCGAGCAGCGACGGCCTCCACGTCGGTCATCCGGAAGGCTATACTGCAAGCGATATAGTCGCCCGGTGTAAAAGGATGAAAGGGTTCAACGTACTGCATCCGATGGGTTGGGATGCATTCGGCCTGCCGACGGAACAATACGCAATTCAAAGCGGTACACATCCTGCCGAAACCACGCAAAAAAACATCAACCGAATACGCAGGCAAATCAAATCGCTGGGTTTTAGTTATGATTGGCAGCGAGAGGTTAATACTACCGACCCAAATTACTACAGGTGGACGCAGTGGATATTTCTGAAGTTCTTCAATAGCTACTTTGACCAGGCCCGGCAAAAAGCCAGGCCAATCGAAGAGCTGCCGATTCCAAATAATCTGAGCGAAGCCGACAAACAAAAGTACATAGATGAGCATCGTCTCGCATACGAAGCTGAGGTCGCTGTCAACTGGTGCCCGGCGCTTGGGACAGTCTTGGCCAACGAAGAGGTAATCGGGGGCTTAAGTGAAAGAGGAGGACATCCGGTTATCAGAAAGCCGATGCGCCAGTGGATGCTGAGAATTACAAAATACGCCGAGAGACTGCTGCAGGATTTGGCTGAGGTGGACTGGCCGGAATCAATAAAAAAACTGCAGATAGATTGGATAGGCAAAAGCGTTGGGGCCGATGTCGATTTCAAGGTCGACGGTTTCAACCAGACGATTCGCGTCTTTACCACTCGGCCGGATACCTTGTTCGGCGCAACCTATATGGTGATGGCACCAGAGCATCCACTTGTAGATGAGATAATGAGTGGTGAAAGAAAAAAAGCAGTTCGAAAATACCGTGAAGAGGCCGCACGAAAAAGTGATTTGGATAGAACCGATTTGGCCAAAGAGAAAACCGGTGAACCCATAGGCGCTTACGCAATAAATCCGGTCAACGACAAAAAAATCCCTATCTGGATAAGCGACTACGTCTTGATAAGCTATGGCACCGGTGCGATTATGTCCGTGCCCGCCCATGACGAGAGGGATTTCGAATTCGCAAAAAAATTTGACCTGCCCATTATACCGGTTGTCAAGCCGGATGACACCGAGCAGGCCGAGCTGGTTAAAAAAGGTGAGCTTTGTTTCATCGGTAACGGCAGGGCGATAAACAGCGGCCGGTTTGATGGCTTGTCAACGGCCGAGTTCAAAGAACAGGTTACGAATTGGCTTGAAGAGAAAAGGCTGGGCCGAAAGGCTGTGAACTATAAACTTCGTGACTGGCTTTTTAGCAGGCAGCGCTACTGGGGTGAGCCGTTTCCGATTTTGCATACAGATAGCAATAGCGTTGTCGGCCTCAGCGAACAAGAGCTGCCTTTAACCTTGCCGAAAGTCGAAAATTATAAGCCCAGTGGCACAGGCCAGTCCCCATTAGCGAATATTGATGATTGGGTGAGTGTAGCAATGCCTGACGGCTCGAATGCAAAACGCGAAACAAATACGATGCCGCAATGGGCCGGAAGCTGCTGGTATTACCTGCGTTACATTGACCCCAACAACAAGACCCGTCCCTGGGACAGCGAAAAAGAAAAATACTGGATGCCGGTCGATTTGTATATCGGCGGAGCTGAGCACGCTGTACTGCACCTTTTGTATGCGAGGTTCTGGCATAAACTTCTCTATGACTTAGGCTATGTCAGTACAAAAGAGCCGTTTAAGAAGCTTGTCAATCAGGGAATGATTTTAGGTGAAGACGGCCAGAAAATGAGCAAGTCCCGCGGCAACGTCGTCAGCCCCGATAAGGTCGTTGCCGACTATGGCGCAGATTCGATGAGGCTCTATGAAATGTTTATGGGCCCGTTGGAGGCGGTAAAACCTTGGAATATGCAGGGCGTTGAGGGTGTACACAGGTTTTTGCAGAGAGCCTGGCGGATGATTATTGATGAAGATACTGGTGAGCTTGACGAAGTGGTAACCCAAGCCGATGCCGACGAGGCGACGCTTAGATTGTTGCACCAGACGATAAAAAAGGTCGGCGACGATATCGAAAGTTTCGGCTTCAACACAGCAATCAGCCAAATGATGATTTTTGTAAATCACCTGAGCAAACAGAGGGTTCGGCCGAAATCAGTCGTTGAAAATTTCGTTTTGATTCTTGCTCCGTTCGCGCCGCATATAGCCGAAGAGCTCTGGCAAAGATTAGGTCACACAGAGAGCCTTGCCTATGAGCCCTGGCCGCAATATGATAGCCAGCTTATCAAAGAAAAAGAGATTGAGCTTGCCGTGCAGGTCAACGGCAAAATAAGGGATAGAATAGTCGTTGCCGCTGACGCCAACGACCAGCAGATACAAAGTCAAGCGTTAATCAGCGCGAAAGTAAACGCTGCTATGGGGGGCAAACCGCCTAAGAAAATCAGGATTGTTAAACCAAGAATAGTAAGCATAATTACCTAATTGCTCTGTGTGTGGTACATTTATGGGTACTGAAATTGAAGCAAAGTTGAAGGTCGATTCGCTCCAGACGGTGGCGGAGAAATTAGCCCAGTTGGGCGCAGAGTTTTTACAGGAGCAATTGCAAACAGACTACTATTTCGATGATGCAAAGGCAGCCCTTATCGAAACTGACAGGTGCCTTCGATTGCGGCAGCAGTTTACAGATGACCAGGAGAAACTGCTCTTAACTTATAAAGGCGCTAAAGAGAAGGATAACTTCAAGAAAAGAAAGGAGCTGGAGATTGAAGTTAAAGACCTTGACTCGACTGGCAAATTGCTCTCGGCTCTTGGATATGGGCAGACGTTGGTTGTTGAAAAGAAGCGTCGAATTTGGCAGCTTGGAAGCTGTAGAGTTTGTTTGGACGAGTTGCCTTTGTTAGGGAGTTTCGTGGAAATAGAAGGCCCTGAGGGCCAGAAAATCGCCGATGTGCAAAGTAGTTTAGGCTTGGCAAATTTGCCGCACATCACGGAAAGTTATGCGAAATTGATAAGTGAGCTGAAGTGAACTAAAGTGAGCTAAAGTGAGCTAAAGTGAAAAAAAATCCATAACTTTAGGCACTTTAGGCACTCCAAACTTTAGGCACTTTTACTTGTGCACTATTATGAAGCCAAATGACGGTTACATCGCCTATATCGTAAACCCCAAATCGGGAGCCGGCAGCAGTGAAGCTGTGGGGAGGCAGTTTGAGCAGTATCTTGTCAGCAAGGGCTTTGAGGTTAAACTTAGTCTTACAACTTCCCTGACCCACGCCTGCGAACTGGCTACCGACGCTGCTGTCGATTACGATTGTGCGATGGTTGTTGTGGTCGGCGGTGATGGCACAGTCAGAGAAGTCGCACACGGCCTGGAAGGTTCTGACAGGCCGCTGTTGATAGTACCCAGCGGGACCGAAAATCTGCTGGCAAACGAACTGGGTTTTGATGAGAAGCTAAAGACTGTTATAGGGGCATTTGAGGGCGGCTACATCAGGCCTTTGGACCTCGGCAGCGCAAATGGAAGGTGTTTTACCTCGATAGTTGGCTTTGGCTTTGACGGCCGAGTAGTCGAACGAGTCAGCTGGCAGCGCCGAGGCCACATAGACTACTTCGATTACTTCTGGCCCATCTGGCGAACGTTCTGGGGCTACGAATTCGACCCAATGAAGGTGGAAGTGGATTCAGAAGAAATTTTTGAAGGCCGGGGATTGGTCTTTGTTGGTAATATTTCACGATATGCCCTGGGACTTAAGATATTGGCTCAAGCTGATTTCGGTGATGGCCTGCTGGATGTTTGTATCTATAAATGCGCCTCACGCCTGCATCTGATAAAGCATTCGATGATGACGGCCTTGAAGCAGCACGCACGCTATAGTGATGTTGTTTATCGACAAGGCAGGAAAATAAGGGTAAGCTCTGATAGCGCTGGTATAAAGACTGAAATTGACGGCGACCCCGGCCCGGCCCTGCCTGTCGAGATTGAGGTAATACCCCAGGCTGTCAATTGTGTCGTACCGGAAGGCGCCAAGCCGGCCGGTATAAGAACAAGGATTATCAGAGCAATAAAATGATAGCGTAAAAGTTAAAACTGAAAGTGAAAAACTATAATTAAAAATTCAAAAGTTTTGAATTTTACGTTGTGATTTTGCATTTTTAGTTTTAAGTTTTTAGTTTTCTGGTATACCAAAAATGAACTTCAAAATTGATAATGTTGAGATTGGCTTGGATGGGCCTTTATTTCTCATTGCAGGCCCCTGTGTTATCGAAAGCAGGGACCAGTGCCTTGAGATTGCCGATAGTCTGCTGGAGATTAGCCGGCGCAGCGGTGTTGGAGTGATTTTCAAGTCCAGTTTTGATAAGGCCAACCGCTCACATTTATCGAGCTTTCGAGGCCCAGGTCTGGAAAAAGGTCTGGAGATTCTTTCAGCTGTTCGTGCAAACAGCAATCTGCCGGTTATGACTGACGTTCACGAGCCGGCACAGGCTGCACCGGTTAGTGAAGTCGTCGATTGTCTCCAGGTGCCTGCTTTTCTTTGCAGGCAGACCGATTTACTTTCTGCCTGTGCGAGAACGCTTAAAGCTGTAAATATAAAGAAAGGACAGTTTCTCTCACCTGACGAGATGAAGAATGTCGTCGAAAAAGTCCGTGCCTGTGGAAACGAAAAGATAATGCTCACCGAGCGAGGCACTTTTTTCGGCTACAATCAGTTGGTCAATGATATGACAGCAATTGAGACTATGAAAAAACTCGGATATCCGGTTGTTTTTGATGCGACGCACAGCACCCAGCAGCCCGGCGGTCTTGGATACGCAAGTGCAGGCCGACCGGAAATGACACCAATACTTGCAAAGGCGGCAATCGCCGCCGGCGCAAATGGCCTTTTTATTGAAGTCCATCCCGAACCGCAAAAAGCCAAATCAGATGCCGCCTGCGTTATGCCTATCGACTGGCTCGAAGATTTATTAAAGGTCTGCAAAGAGATATTCGAACTTGTCCGCAGGGAGAAAAGTGGTTGAGCAGCAGAAATATCTGTATGGGCCGGTACCCTCGCGAAGATTGGAACGCAGCCTGGGTGTTGATATCGTTCCTTTTAAGGTTTGCACGCTCGATTGTATATATTGTCAGCTTGGCAAAACCAGCAAAAAAACCCTCCAGCGCAAGGAATATGTCTCGGCAGAGGAGGTCTTGACTGAGCTCAAACGCAAATTGGCGGAAGGACTGCAAGCCGATTTTATCACGATAAGTGGCTCCGGTGAGCCCACGTTGAATTCTCAGCTTGGCGAAATTGTTGCTGGTATAAAGGACCTTACTGAAATTCCTGTGGCCATACTAACAAACGGTACGTTGCTGTATGATAAGGATGTTCGGCTCGATTGTGCAAAGGCCGATGTAGTGCTCCCGTCTCTGGATGCTGGTGACGAGCAGACCTTCCAAAAAATCAATCGCCCGCACGCCGATATCAGTATCGAAAAGTTGATTTCGGGCTTGGGCTCCTTTAGAAATGAATTTGCAGGACAAATATGGCTTGAGGTATTTTTGGTAGAGGCTGTCAATACCGACGCCGCGGCAATAGCAAAAATAAGCGAGGCCATAGAGCGAATTCGCCCGGACAAAATCCATCTTAACACAGCCGTGCGACCAACAGCCGAGCGGAATGTCAAAAGAGTCGACGTCGAAAAGTTAAATGCCATAGCAGTTCAGTTGGGTCAAAGGTGTGAAGTTGTAGCCGATTTCACGCCGCAGCGGTGCGCCGAGCATATCGCAAGTAAGGCTCAAGACGTACTATCAGTACTAAAACGCAGGCCTTGCTCTCTGACTGACATATGCTCAGGCCTCGGCATCAGCCGAAATGAAGCCCTGAAGTACATTACGCATCTCAGGCAACAAGGTCTTGTGCACTCCGAACAGAAGGGGAACGTGACTTTTTTTAAGGCAGATTAGTATCGGCCACTTTGGGCAGGGGGGCAATAAATTTGTCTAAATTTATGGGGATTTCCCGGTATTTACGCTCAATTTGTAAAGCCAGGGGTTTTATTGGCCGATAAAACTATTGCCGTTTTCGGCGAAGGCGTGATTTTATGGTTCTCTATTGATTGTAGCGATGAAAAGAGGCAAGCGACAGATGGTTTTAAACAAAGGCATCCAGAAGTTTATATTTCGTTATGACGCCGGCTGTGAGGACCAGCTTTTGGAGGCACTGATTGAGCAGGCAAGGGACAAACGAACAGACTTTGACTGGTTCGACGCCGCCGTACTGAGCTTCAAACTGACGCAATCGCTGATGAATCAGGCAGATGAACTTTTACGCAAACCGGACACCAGTGACCTGCAAAATGGAAGCACAAATCCGGACACGCAGCTCTGCGTAAATTAAAAGTAAGCGAGCGTAATTCGCTCTCGTAAAAAAGTGGATACAAAAGATTGCCTCTTTGTGCAGTAAGTTCGTGTTAACGCATTTGATTGGCAGGTAAGCAAATCATGGGAAATAGCATATCCGTCCAGGAGTTTCTGAATTACTTACAGTTTGAAAAACGGTTTTCTGAGCACACGAGCAAGTGTTATGGAGCGGACCTGCGCCAGTTTGGTGAGTTTCTGATTTCCGCCTCCGAGCATACCGCCCACGACGCCGGACACGATGCACCGCACGAGCATCAGGCAGGTGCCGCCGTCGCTGTGGCAACACAGACCAGAGCCGATATTGACCAGCTGCTTTTTTCGGCCCAGACCGATGATGTCAGAGCTTACATGGCCTTTCTAAACGAAAAGCGCTATTCTAAGGCAACCGTTGCTCGCAAACTTGCGACACTGCGCAGCTTTTACAAGTTTCTTGTTAAAAGAAAGCAGCTCGGCTCCAACCCCGTCATAGTAGTCAGAACGCCGAAGCAGGAAAAAAAGCTGCCGCGGTTTCTTGAGTATGACCAGGTCAAGACGCTGCTCGAGACTCCGCCGATGGATAACTGGCTCGGCGCAAGGGACAGGGCCATTATGGAAACGCTTTACAGCACAGGTATGAGGGTCAGCGAGCTCGTCGCGTTGAATATGGACGATATCGATTTTCTGGGTGAGGTCGTACACGTCAGAGGCAAGAACAAGAAGGAGAGAATCGCGCCGATAGGCTCCTCAGCCCTGCAGGTTATTCAGCATTACCTCGAGTTCAGAAATAAAAGAGCTCAAAACAATACCAATTTTGACTTGAGAATTCTATTCGTCAACAAGCACGGCCGGCGCCTCAGCACCCGCAGCGTCCGACGCAAGATGGACAAATATCTGAAGATGGCCGGACTCGACCCTTCAATCAGTCCGCACACCCTCCGCCACAGTTTTGCCACGCACATGTTAAACAATGGTGCGGACTTGAGAAGCGTTCAGGAATTGCTCGGCCATCAGTCACTGTCGACCACGCAGATTTATACCCATCTTACGACAGGCAGGCTCAAAGAGGTTTACCAAGGCGCCCACCCAAGAGAAAGAGAAACTGAGCACGACGACAATCAGTGGTAAAAGCCAGCTGCCAGGCGGAGGGGGTAGCTGCGAAAATCGAAAAGCCGGGACTTTTGAGTCTCGGCTTTTTTGACTAACGGATGTTCCGACTCTGCCGAATTAATCCGAGCTTTTTTCTGTGGTGATTCGGGCGCCTTCTTTGGAGTTGCCAGCCTTATCGCTCTCTGATTGCAGTTCACTATTCTCGCCGATGTACTCAGGCACAAGCTCCTTGATTTTCTCAGCTATCTGGCGGTGATTTTGGTTCCTGGCGACATTAATCAGTTCATTTATGCCGGTGCGAACTTTGTCTCGATCCATCGGAATGTTCTTCCACACCCTGATTTTGGGATGACTTGTGCGAAGCATGTCTTCGCCTTCGATGGAAAGCTCTTCGAAGAGTTTTTCGCCAGGCCGGGTCCCCGTGAACTGTATTTCGATGTCTTCTACGGGGCTGAAACCACTGAGAGTGATAAGTTCTTTGGCCAAATCGACTATCTTTACCGGCTCGCCCATATCGAGCACGAAAATCTCCCCTCCCTTGCCCATTGCAGCAGCCTGGAGAACCAGCTGACTTGCTTCCGGTATGGTCATAAAATATCGCTTCATTTCAGGGTGGGTAACGGTTACGGGGCCGCCCTCAGCTATTTGCTTCTTGAAGATAGGGACAACCGAGCCTTCAGAGTCTAAAACGTTTCCGAAACGGACTGTCACAAAGTGCGTCTTGCTTGTTCTGCTTAAATCCTGAATATACATTTCTGCAATTCGCTTGGATGAGCCCATTATACTGCTCGGGTTGACCGCCTTATCTGTGCTTATCATCACAAAATTGGTCGTGCCGTGACTGTTCGCAGCGTCCGAGGTGATTTGCGTGCCCACAATATTGTTCTTAATAGCTTCTCCCGGGTTAAGCTCCATCAACGGCACATGCTTGTGAGCCGCAGCGTGGATAACAACCTCCGGATGGTACTTCTCAAAAATCTCGTCGACCCGAGTTTTGTCGGTGATGTCGCAGATAATCGCTTTCATTGAGAGCACCGGAAATTGCTGATGCAGTTCTCGTTCTATGTAGAACAGCGGGTTCTCCGCCTGCTCAACGAGCAAAAGCAGCGTCGGCCCAAAATTACAGACCTGTCTGCACATCTCTGAGCCGATTGAGCCGCCGGCACCGGTAACAAGAATCACTTTGTCCTTTAGAAAAGCCTCTATCGAATGCAGGTCAAGTTCAACGGCTTCTCTGCCCAACAAGTCGTTGATATCAACGGTTCTAATCTGAGAAACACGGAACTTACCAGACGCGATATCCGTAATTGACGGCACCGTCCGGAACCGAAGCTTAGTACCTTCGCATACCCGGATAACGCGTCTTAGCTCCCTATGGCTTGCTGCCGGCATAGCGATGGCGATTTCTTCAATGTTGTGTTCCTTGCAGACTTTGGGCAGTTCTTCAACCCTACCAAGTACCTGTATTCCATGAATATAGGTACCTTGTTTGGGGGGGTCATCATCGATAAAGCCAACCACCTCATATTCGGTGACCGCCCTTTGGTGGATGTCCCGCAGCAGTGCTTCACCGGCGTCACCTGCGCCGACTATGAGAAATCGTTTTAGTGGCCCGCGCTCTTCCGTGCGGAACTCCTCATAGTATAACCTTATTGTCATTCGCAGACCGGCAAGCAGCAGAACCGTCGCAAACATATCAGCCATGAATACTCCCTGGCCAATTTCGGTTATCGCCTTTAGAGCTTGGCGAATTGTCGTTGTGCTTATAAAGGCGTACCACAGTACGACGATTATGAGCGTGCTGACGAGCGATGCACGCAGTATGCCGATAAGCTCGGAAATCCCAACGTAGCGCCACCAGCCGCGGTACTGCTTGAAAAGACCGAACACCACCAGCTTGATAACAACGAAAAACAGCAGCAAAATCGGATACTGCTCTACCAGCCAGTCGCGGCTGAACCGCATATTGTGGGACAGCAGAAATGACAGCAGCAGTGAGACAGCGAAGGCGATTATATGGGCTAAAATAATCAGGGGTTTGCGAAACGCCAGCAGCCTTGCTGGAGGCCTCGGCAGCGACGGGACAGCTTTAGGGTTATCTTCTGCTTGTGTATCTGTCTTTGATTCCGGCATATTTCCCCGGCAAAGTCACATTAAAGCTCGTTCACAAGGCCAATTATAGCAATAGCTTAAGCACCTGTCAAGAAATTTGATATCCTGCTCCCCTAATTCACTAATTCGCTAATTCACTAATTCGCTAATCACTAATCCCCTGATACCCTTTTACTTTTCCCTCCCCTGACGTACAATACGCAGTATGGCTGACGCCATTACATCAATCTAAGGTCCGGATTTATCCGCCTGCGGCGGAAAGGAGAACTTATATGAACATCGAACAACTAAAACAATTCATAAAACAGGTTGACTGGGGTTACCTTGCTACAACCGACGGCCAAAAGGTCGGCGTTAGGCCGATGGGAGGCCTGGCCTGGAAGGATAACGACTTTCTGTGTGCAACGTTTGCTTCTTCCGACAAGGTCGCTCAGCTTAGAGAAGTCCCTCACGCCGAATATTGTTTCTGCGATTCTACCGGCAGGCACGTCCGCATCGCAGGCCCTTGTACTATCAGCACCGACAACGACGAAAAGCTTTGGCTGTACAAGGCCGTCCCGGGCTTGAAGGATTACATCTCCGACCCTGCCTCGCCGGACTACGTCGTTATAAAAATGACCCCCGACAACATCCGCTTCATGGAAACCACCGATATGGCCTACTCGCAGGTAAAAATCAAGTGAACAAGTACTTGAAATTTAAGATCTGGAGGCATTATCATTGGCTCTTCTTGACGAAATAGCTAAATGGGCCAGCACTGAGTTACCCGCGTGGCAAAGTGATGCTGTTAGGCGATTACTAACACAAGATTCACTAAGTGCCACTGATGAACAACAATTGCTTCTCATGTTGAAAGCGAAGCACAATCTTCTCGCCTCTGGAGAAACAGCCCCCACTCCACAACCGCTTGATCCCGCAACTATTCCCGGAACGGAGGCCGCATCAGAGTTGGTAACCATCCTTGCAATGAAGGATTTGACGAATGTCAATGCTATCCCATCCGGATCCACCCCCCTTACCTTTGGCGACAAAGGCGTCACCATAATCTATGGTGACAATGCATCTGGCAAATCGGGATATGCCCGCGTTCTAAAGAAAGCGTGCAGAGCAAGGCATACAGAACCTATCTACCCAGACGTCCGCGCACAGGCTCCCACCAGCCCAACCAGTGCTTCGTTCGTCGTAAGTACAGGAAATAGACAACCAGAAGAGTTTCAATGGGTGGACGGTTCTAATTCCCATGAAATACTGGGTAATATCTGCGTATTTGACTCGAAGTGCGCACGTATCATAATCGATGAGGACAATGATCCTGTATATTACCCATACGGTGCTAGCGTTTTTAGCGACCTCACAACTCTCTGTCAGAAGTTTAGGGGGGCCCTCGAAGCAGAACGCCCTAAACCAACCCCCATCCTCGCTGCCGACATTTTACCCAGCACACAGGCCGGCAAGTTTCTGGCAACCCTAAACGTAAGCACCACAGTTGATTCCTTGGATGTCACAATCAAATGGTTGCCAGAGGATGACAAGAAGCTAAAAGATTTGTCGCGAGAAATAGCTAAAGCCACCGCCGAGGATCCTAAACAACAGGCCCTTCGGGTTCGCAACGTCAGACAGCGTATCTTCGATCTGAAAGCAGGACTGAACAGCATCGCGAATGCTCTGTCGGACGAATCAATAGTTGCCCTAAGCAATAAAATATCTCAACTCAAAACTGCAAAACGTGCATTTGCCATCATCTCGCAGCAATCGCTATCCCAGGAACCACTTCCCGGTATTACACAGAACGAGTGGAAGGTACTCTACGAAGCTGCAAAAGAATACTCTACTAAGGTTGCATATAAGGATAAGGACTTCCCTTTTACTGGTCCTGATAGTGTTTGTGTCCTCTGCATGCAACCACTATCACAGCAAGCTAAAGAGCGTCTTCAGCGATTTAAGTCCTTCATGGAGCAGACAACAAGAAAGCAACTGGAAACCGCCAAGGTAGACTTGTTAACCGCCTTGAAAGTACTCGCAGATATTGACTTAGAAATTCTCGAATCATATAAGGATGCCTTGGATGAGATCGCTACGCGGAACAAACCTTGCGCTGACTCGCTCAAAGCATATGTCGAAAAAGCAACGGCTAGGAAAATGTCAATGGAATCCGCTGGTCAGTCTCTGAGTGCCCCCGCAGCCCCCGAATTGCCAGCTTGCCCCGTTTCCGACATTGAAAGCATTCTTGCCTCGATGGAGTATGAGGCTGCCAAACTCGAAAGTTTGGCCGCCCCACAGCAACTGGCCTCTATCAAAATTGATATGAGCGAACTTGCCGCACGCAAGAGACTTGTCGAAATAAAACCAAATATCATCCAGTATCTTGCCGACCTCAAACTTGCGGCTCTCTATGACCGTTGCATCAAAGAAACCGATACTACTTGGATCACCAGAAGAGGCCACGAAATCGTCTCTGCGGCTCTGACGCAACAATTTAAAAGTCTCCTCGACAAAGAATTGAGCGACTTCGGCGTGCCAATACAACTAAGTCTTGATTCGCGAGGCGCGGTAGGCAAAACAGTCCACAAGATTAGACTAATCAACTGCCAGCTTCCCAAAGGCGCTAAGGTTACTGACATTTTGAGCGAAGGCGAACAGCGAGTTGTTTCCATCGCCAGCTTCCTCGCAGAACTAGAAACATACGGCCACAAAAGTCCCATTGTCTTCGATGATCCTGTCTCTTCTCTCGACCATAACTGGCGCGAAAAAGTAGCGCACCGCCTGGTAGCAGAGGCATCAAATCGCCAAGTGATTGTGTTTACCCACGATATATATTTCACGACTGTTATTATGAATTCTGCTGAAGCTACTGGTACTCCTCTTAGCGTCCGGTGTATCCTTCGGCGAGGCGATACCCCTGGTATACCTGCCGAAGAAATCCCGTGGAAAGCTGCAAATGTAAAGCAAAGCCTCGATACTCTTGAAAAAGAAGTGGCGCAGTTGCGCAAAACAAGGAAATCTCTGACAAGTGAACAGTATGCCCAAGCTGCTTGCCCATTGTATTCCAAAATGAGGGCAACCTATGAAAATGCCATCGAGCAAGTGGTTTTTCAAAGAATCGTCCGGCGATTTGATGCTCACGTTCGTATCGATCTGAACATTATGAAAGTCACGGTGTTCAATATTGACGATTGTAAGACCTTGTTGGCCGCACACAAAAAGTGCTGCGATATTACAGAAGCACATTCCAATATCGCTGCCACTAACGCTCCCGTTCCTGAACCCGACGAAATAGCTAAAGATCTCGATACCCTTAAAAATTGGATTAGCAGTATAAAAAATAAGCAAAAAGTTCTTTAAATGAATAACAGGGGAAGTTTATTTTTTAAAAAAAGCTTAACAGGAATACAAAATGCCTCAGGACAGATTAACTGGTGCAATAGCAAATAAATTTGGGAAAGAAACCGCTGCAAAAATAGCAAAATTATTGGGGGCTAAAAAAGTTTCCATCAATAGTAATGAAGTTCAATATAAAGGAAAAAGGATGGTAATTAAATGTGCTCATCTCAAAAACTTTTATATTGGGGTAACACTTAAAATGTTGAAAAGAATCGATTTGATAATTGCCGCTTTTGAAAATGAGGATGGAGGATTTGACTTATACGAATTAAGACCTTCGATTTTTGAGTCAAATATACGAATTGGACATCATAAACATATCGGCTTAGTTCGTAAAATAGTATTTGTGGACAAAGGAAAATTTATAAAAAGTTTAAACTTTAGAAATAAATAGGGGACGTTCAAATTTTTCTCCGCCGCAGCCTGCCTTGAGCGACCTGTCCTGAGCTCGCCTGCACTGAGCTTTGTCTAAGCGTCGAAGGAAGTCGAAAGGTTTATTTTGCGATTGCCTGCCACATCCGCCAACTCAAAACTCAACACTTAAAACTCAAAACTATCGAGCCGTTCCGGCATCGACCCAATGCGCAGGGGGGCAAGTGCAAAAATCAAATTTTTTGAAAATTTTTTTATCTCTTTTTACATAAGCACTTACAAATTTTAACCATCCCAAAATTGCCCGAATTTTCGACCAAATGCGCAGGTTCGCCCTAATTTATAGAGGGTCGCGTTCTTTTCGAACCACCCTGAAAAAAGTGAACACTAAATTCGGAGGACTCATCATAGCTGCCGAAGCTCAAACTTGTGCCATAGGTATCATCACCATCCTCATCGCGCTGTACGCTACGAGATACGAGATACGAGATACGAACTTTTATGCAAAACAAAGCCAATTTGCTGAATAGCCAGATGAACGTAAGTTCTGTTTTAACAAAGGATTATGAAAATGAACGCCTTCACAGAGCTTCAAAAACAAAGCCAAACAAACCCAATTTCAAACCCACTTGCACCCCAAAAATACCCCCAAATTTCCCATTTTTTCTGCAATTCTGGATATTTCCAGTTCTAAATCTGAACGCTGTTCGCTTTTCTTATCAGTCTTTCTGCGATTCTAACTGCCGCATCTTTATTTGCGATTGTTGCACAGGCCTTTTGCATCTTCTGGCGTTTTTTCTCATCTTTCAGCAACAGCTCCAGTTCTTCCCACAGCCAATCCGCCCGCTCTTTCGTGTCCGGCAAATCATCTACGATTATCCCTGCACCTGCATCAACTAATTTGCCGGCATTTCGGTACTGATGCATATCCTTATGATATGGATAGGGCATACAAATACTTGGCACAGAAGCCGCCGCATACTCAGCCACACTTGTCCCCCCGCTTCTGCCTATCACCAAATCCGCAGCCGCCAGCAGACTCGCCATATCATCAAAATAATCTAAAACTTTGTGGCTGATTTTCGCACCGGCGTATCGCTGCTTAACTTTGTCGTAATTACTGACCCCTGCTAAATGAACTATCTGCCAGTCACTATCAAAACCGGCTAATCTCTCCAGCAGCAAACACACCGCTTCATTGATATTCGCCGCCCCACTTGAACCACCCGTTATTAGCAAAATCCTTTTATTTTTATCAAGGCCTAAGTCATTCTTAACCTTATCAGGCTCAGGGTTTTCAAAGCCGCCTCGCAAAGGACAGCCGACAACGTTAACAGCCGCCTTACATTTGGCAAAATATTCGCTCGTCTCTTGAAACTGCACAAAAATCTCATCTGCCCACCGTGCTATTATCTTATTCGCCCGTCCCGGCACACTATCCACATTCAAAAGAACGAAGGGTATTTTCAGTTTATGCGCTGCCCAGCAGACCGGTGCCGCGACAAAACCGCCCACGCCAACTACCACAGCAGCTTCACTTTCAGCCTGTGGCCTAGCTACCATTACCTGCTTGGCCACCCACTTGCTTTTCGAAAAACATCTGCAGAACTCAACCAGCCTGCCGGGGCGAAGGGAAAAACCTTTCGCCGAAAGTTTGGTATGTGGGAAATTGCTTTTTGAAAGAATTTGTGAATCAATGTCACGGTCGCTGACAAAGAAATGTATTTTTGCATTTGGTTGTATTTCGATTATCTTTTCCGCCACAGCGATAGCCGGATAGATATGTCCGCCGGTACCGCCCCCGGCAAAGAAAAAACTCCTGTTGCTCACGATTCGCACTGCTCCAGTTCATCTTTAGGCGACTGCTTGGCAATATTTAACAATACGCCCACAGCCCCGGCCGACAAAAGCAAACTCGTTCCGCCGGCACTTACAAATGGCAGCGATATTCCCTTGGTTGGTAACACAACCGTCACCACACCAATGTTTATCGCCGCCTGGATACCAATCGCCAGGACAATCCCCGCGGCTAATAGCTGACCGAAATGGTCCCGGCAGCGTACAACCACCAAAACACCCAGCCAAACAAAAGCGATAAACAGTCCGATTACCACAGCCGTTCCGACAAAGCCGAGCTCTTCGCCAATTATAGCGAAAATAAAGTCTGTTGTATCCTCCGGCAAATGGCCGTATTTGCAGATTCCTCTGCCCAAGCCTTTGCCGAGAACGCCACCGGAGCCCAACGCAATTAGCGACTGATTAGCCTGGTAAGCAGTTGAGTTTGCCCATTTCTCGGGATTCAAAAAGGCTGAAATCCGCTGAATTCGACTGGGAGAATAGATTAGAGCGGCAAAAAAGACGGCTGCGGCTATCGGCAGAGGAGTCAGGATGTGCCACGATTTTACGCCGGCGATTATCAAAATCAAAAAGGCTAAAAACGCTATAAGTGCTGCTGTACCAAAGTCTTCGATAATTATCAATCCGACAACAACTGCCACGACCAAACAGGCTGGGACAAATCTCTTCCAGTATAACTTTAGACTATCACTAAACTTATCACAAAACGCGGCCAGAAAGAGGACGAGCGACCATTTAGCTAATTCGGAGGGCTGAAAACTTATCGAAATCGGGCCTGCTGGGATGCGCAGCCATCGGCGGGCACGGTTTACCTCGGTGCCGAACTGCGGAAATAGAACGAGTATAAGTAACGCTATACTAAGAACTAACAGACACCCGACCGGTGATTTGAACCAGCTGACTTTGAGACTCAAACGGTGATAATCGATATAAGAGAGGCAGTACATAATAATAATGGCCAATGGGAAAAAGATGACCTGACGGAGATGGTGATAGCTGTAAAATTGATGTAAGTTAAGCTGTTGGCTGACGTTAGCGGATGCGGAGAATACAAAAACGGTGCCGAGAGCCATTAAGAGAATGACTACACCTGCTATCCAGCCTTCGCAGCTGAAGCAGACGCTTCGGCGGAGTAGGCTGTAATCAGCCAGCGAATTTTGTTTTGTGCCTGTAAGCATTTATCTTTGCAAAAGTTAGAAAACTCAGGTCTTTTTTAGCCAGAGTATATCTGGCTGCTATTAGTGTATTTTCGGCACGTTAGAGGCGATTGCAGCAGAAATTATTCGTTAAGAAAAACGTTAAAACAGCGCGACCAAATGCGCAAGTTGCGTTTGAAAACGTTTGAAAACGATTGAAAACTTTCGAAAATATTTGAAAATATTCGAAAAATAGTGCGAAACGTTTGAAAATATTCGAAAATTTTTGACTTTTTTGCAGGCGCTTGCGCATTTGATTGATTTAACTCCGCTGGCCGCGGGGGCTCTTTTTAGACGGAGGAGAATCAATCGAAAATCCGAAATTCGAAGCACTAAATCCTATCCTCCTACGATAAATCTTCCGCCTTCGCTAAAGCTACGGCGGACAGGTCGGCGGACGCTGACGCGAATCCGAAACCCATCCTTCGCCCTGCGGGCTACGGAGGGCAGGCAAATTCAAATGCCTGCACCTGTCGGTATCCGCAGGCACAGGTGACCAAAATACAAAATAGAAAATTTAGTCGCAGAGATTTTTTTATATTTGGTTTTTGTTTGTCGAGTGTTGGGGGTAAAATTTACTAAATGCTAAATGCTCGATGCTTGTTGCGCATAAGCTCGTGTGAGTGAGGACTTTTCGGGCGCGTGAAAGCAGGATTGACAAACGCTTTGTTTGGCCGTAGTTTAGTAGCCTATTACGGAAGGGAATTTTATGGCAGAAAGGAGTACAAAATGACGAAGAAACAAGTTTTCATAGCAGTGCTACTTGTCAGCACGGCTGCGGTGATCCAGGGCTGTGTTGCTGTTGCTGCGGTTGGAGCTGGAGCTGGCACGGTGGCATACGTCAGAGGTGACCTGGAAGCAGAGGAGTCAAAGAATATCGATACTGTTTACAAAGCAACACAAAAGGCGTTGAGCGAGCTTGAGCTAAACATTGTCAAAAAAACAAAAGATGCGATGTCAGCAGTAATTGTTGCACGTGACGCGCAGGATAAAAAGATTACGATAAGACTCACGGCCACCGCAGAGGATACGACCAAGCTGTCGGTTCGAATAGGTATATTCGGCAACGAAACGAAATCCAGACGAATTTACGAACAGATAAAGAAGAATCTTTAGTTGAGTGGGGCGAGTGGTTAACGGAAAAGTGGAAAACTTAAAGCTAAATACGCCATAGGCGTACAAGAGTGCAAAGCCAAAGTTTAAAATTCAAAATTATTTTGACGGATTGGGGGGTTTTGGGCGGAGAAACGCACGCGATGTGATGGGTATAATATATCCTGAATGCCATAGTAGTTAGCGATAGAAGGGGAGGGGAGAAAGAGAGCAGGAGACCCGGCTTCGCCAGAGGCTACGCCGCGACAAGTTGGGTTTGTTTTGGGTTTGTTTTCCCCGCCTCCGCTAAGGCGTTTATTTTCATAATCCTTTGCTAATACTGAGCTTACGTTCATCTGGCTATCCAGCAAATTGGGTTTGTTTTGCATATTAATCGTCGCTCGTCGCTCGTGGTTTGTGGTTCGTTGTTTATTGTTCATAGCTATTCCTCTAAGGGGTTGGTGGTTCGAAAAGAACGCGACCCTCTATAATTAGGGTGAACCTGCGCATTTGGTCGAAAATTCGGGCAATTTTGGGATGGTCAAAATTTGTAAGTGCTTACGTGGAAAGAGATAAAAAAAATTATGAAATTAGCCGTTTTTGGTGTTCAGGTAGCTGCGTTTTTGATTGAAAATCACTCGATGCTGGATACTCGATTCTCGTTGCAATCCCGGCAGAAGGGAAGCAACGTCGCGGATCAGGCGCGGCTATTTGCCGCCTGCATCCGGCTTGTTGGCTCCTCTCTATGGTCCAATGTGTCCACGGCAATTCGGTGTCTGGCAGTTGCAGTCGAAGCCATATGTGATCATGTATTCGGCAATCGTGTAGTCAATGGCAATTTCCTTGTCTTCACCGATATCCTGTTCCGCAACGAGCCATCGGTCCCTGAATTTAGCATTTGGTTTGCAGGAGTGGTTGAGGCTACGGAGAACGCCTACCGGTTCGATCTGTCGCCCGTCGAGGGTCAAGGAGTGTTTGGTACCATGGTCGATAGGTAAGCCCTCGAAGTACCCGAGGATATCGCCCTGCGTGAACTTGCGAGTTGTGAAGACCCCTGTTCCTTCTATATCACTTTGGTGTGACGTGAGACGATCCGTTATCTTAGGGTTTCCCTGTTTAACCCAGATATAGCCGTCGGCACGCGGTCGTTGAGTTCTGTCGTCAGTCCAGGCGTAGCATCCGTCAAGTACCAGCAATTCACCAACTGGGTTTCCTGACAAAGTGAACGAACCTCGATCTCGGACGGACCTACGCCCGAGTGTCTCGTACATCGCGACAAGAACATCGCCCTGCATTGTGCCGGAGAAAGCGTAGAGTCTGGTCTTCTCGTGGTAGTGGATACGGCCACGCACCCACTTGCCTATCTGTACAGCTTCAACAGTCTCCTCATGGATTCTTCCGTCGTCCGCGAAGACGGTCAGCCAAATTCCTTCCATTCTCCGGTCAACGCGAAAGAAGACACGCGCAAAGCCCCGGAACACCCACTTCTGTAGATTCCAGATAGCCGTTGCGGTGAGACTCGCGAAGACACCTTCAGCAAAGGCCATGATCATATTCTCCTTCTCTCTGTGCATCCAACAATGCTTATACAGTCTGTATAACAAGTTCCCGTTGGTTCTTCAATATTTATCCGCCTATGGCGGACGTCCGGGGGGCAGGCAGGACAGGGGGAGTTCGGAGATTGTCCACGCACCAAATTTAAAAAACAAAATTGGTGCGGGAGCTGCGCTCATTCTGAGCTTGAGAAACTCTGGAAAGAATCCGAGCCGATTCAATGTGAAAGAGCATAAAAAAAGAGCGCAAACGGTCTAAGCTCACGGCGATTCGGCGGCACCATTTGCCGCCGCCGCATCTGCCATTGAAAATCAATCTTTCTCGGATCGCCTGTTCGGCGTTAATCCAACCATCTCAGAGTAAATTTGGCCAGGTCTTTCATGTCCACATCACCGTTCATTGGGGTCAGAATATCTGCGCCGTTGCAGAAATCATTGAGATTGTTACAGTCGGTTTCGTCCCACTCTGCTGCAAATTGTGCGTAATCCACAAAATCTACATCACTGTCGAAATCAAGATCGCCGGCTGAATATACCAGTCGGATATCTGTGCTGTAAGTGTCTCTGCCGGTCGGCAGAAAGTCTTCAGGAAAAAAGTCATCCCCCAGCCATCCGGTGAGCCATGCTGCGCCGTGTTCGGCAGTCCAAACCATAGTTACCAGGCCCTCACGATCGGCGAGGCGCGGGTCGCAGCCAAAGATATAACCTGGCTGGACGGCGGCTGCGATGCCGCCGACAGGCTGAAACCAACTGTTTATGTGGCCATCCAGATCGCTCCACTTCACTTTTGCCTCTATAACACGACTGCCTAAAGTGCCGCTCGTCGCCACGTTAGCATTAGTTACGGCAGCGGGCTGATGATCATACCACGTTGAGTTGGTCCAGGCCATTATAAGGTCTGTCCGCCCTGTCGAACTCAGTCCAAGGTATAACCAGAAGCTGATCTGCATGTCTACTTCCGCCTGTGTCGTATTGGTGAAGTCGAACCACAGTGAAATACTGTCAAAGTTTGTGGCGAGGCCATCCATGATAAACTCAGCCTGATGGGCTGCTTCAGTGGCTTCAGTATCACCGGTTCCGGGTTCATTCTGTTCTTCCACGAGAATGTAGAGGTAATTCGGGTCCCATGCAAGACGATACTTAACATGCAAATTGCCCCTGGGCTGATTCGGAACTGCTGTAAGGTCAAAATCGATTGGATCGCTGTCAACAAGGTTTGCCCAATCGGACGCATCCCCGTCCACGGTAATCGTGCCGTAATCGGCATTGTAAACTACCGCATTGCTTAGAGCCTCAACAGCCGGTTCAATACGCAAATCATCCATATAAATAGCGTTGCCTGGTAGCGGGAAAACGCGCGTCCACATCTCAAGGAATAAAATTGCATCGAGGTTGACTTCGTCGGCTGAATGAGTAGGGAGATCTCTGGTGTCGGCGCCATCTTGCCAGAGAAACTCATCAATTCTGGCTGTTACCTTATTCCAGCCGTAAGTCGACGGTCTCGGCGCCCTGTAACGTCCAAGATGGTCGCCAACATCATGCAAAATCATGTGATGTAGCTCCGTATCGCCGATAAGATCGCTCCACACCCACACCGTAATAGCCCAGTCGTTTCCATCAGTAAAATCCAAAGCTGGAATGAAAGCCAAGCTTGGTGTAACGTCCGATTTACTCAATCCATAGAGGCTAAAATCAATCATCATTGAACCGGTGCCTTCCATAAAGTTGGGGTCGCCGGGTGGGGTCTGAAACATAATGACGTTGTTGCCGTAACGAAGTTCATCCCACAACTCATTGTTAATATCATCGCACGAAGCTAACTGATATGGCCTGGAGCACGGATCGGGAGCCAACTCAAGCTGCATATCATCTATATATATCGCGTTGTGGTCCGAGGCGCTCTCAGTACGCACCCACAGTACTATGTCGTTGATATCATTCCAATCAAACACGTTAGGGTCTATAGGTGTAGGTGATACGCCGCCCGTCGTACAGGCAAAGTTTCTCAGCGGAGCTATCACCTTATTCCACCCAAT
>SDBU01003026.1_pt1 | contig 21721 bp, 20 predicted proteins | sample 2277071 | NCBI WGS metagenome assembly SDBU01 (sample SAMN10397929, study PRJNA504765) | marine sediment metagenome | isolation source: marine sediment core GS08_GC12, 126 cmbsf | place: Arctic Ocean: Gakkel Ridge, Loki's castle | collected 2008 | reverse complement strand
GAAGATGTCCGGTCATGGACTTGGTTGAACTGATAGGAAGCGAGTGGATGCGCTCCTTGAAAACAGATTTCAGGGCAGCCACTTCGCCCTTGTCGCCAAGCGGCGTGGATGGGCTATGCGCATTTACGTAGCTGATGTCTTCCGGACGCATTTTGGCATCAGCAAGCGCAGCCGATATAGCACTGGCGGCTCCTGCCCCATCAGGCAGCGGCGCTGTAGGCAAATGGCCATCACAACTCATGCCATACCCCACCAGTTCACCATATATACGGGCGCCACGACGGACGGCGTGCTCCAGAGACTCCAGCACTGCTATCCCGGCTCCCTCGCCCATAACAAAGCCATCTCTTTCCTTATCAAAAGGTCTGCTGGCATGTTCTGGGTCATCGTTTCTGGTAGACATGGCTCTCATGGAACAGAATCCGGCGAAGGACAACGGAGTAATGGCCGCCTCTGTGCCACCGGCGAACATTACGTCAGCCCCGCCTGTCTGGATAATCCTGAACGCGCTGCCAATGCAGTGATTTCCTGATGCACATGCGGTAACCTGACAGGTATTCGGACCTCTAAGCCCAAGATAGATGGCGATCTGTCCCGGGGCCATATTGGGGATCTCATGAGTTACGAAGTGTGGACTCACGCGTCTGGGGCCCTTCTCCAGAAGGATCCTATACTGTTCCTCGATGACGGCAATGCCGCCGATGCCAGATCCTACCACAGCTCCGGCGCGATACGGATCGTCATTGCTGAGATCCAGTTTTGCATCCTCCTTTGCCATTAGAGCACATGCTATGGCAAACTGGATGAACTTCGCGGTCTTCATTTTAATGGCATCTTTTTTGGTCAGAAAATCTCTAGGATCAAAACCTTTGACTTCCGCCGCGATCTCGCTGGAGAATCCAGTCAGGTCAAAGTAGGATAGCCTGCCCACTCCACTTCTGCCGGCGCAGAGGGATTGCCAGAAAGCGTCCTTATTGTTTCCTATTGGCGTAATTGCCCCCAGACCAGTAATAACAACTCGTCGCATTTTTATAGCAGTCATCGTCAACGATCAGCGCAGAGTTAGCTGAAAGCTGACGGCTGATAGCTTTCCTCCTACTTCAGATGAGTATTCAGATAGTCAGTAACGTCCCGAACCGTTCTGATCTTCTCAGCAGCTTCGTCGGGGATTTCGATATCGAACTCCTCCTCAAATGCCATGACCAGTTCCACCGTATCCAGTGAATCTGCGCCAAGATCATCTATGAAAGATGCATCAGGGGTTATCTGATCTTCCTCTACTCCAAGCTGCTCTACAATAATCTCTTTAATTCGTTCGTCTGATACTGCCATGCTATAAAGTACCTCCAAGAATTGGTAGGGTTAAGAGCTTCAGGATCATGACTCCTGGCTCTTTGCCCTACTGTTCAGGTTCACATTACCATGCCGCCATCTACCTGGATCACCTGGCCTGTGATATATCTGGCAGAGTCGGAGACCAGAAATGCCACTGCATTTGCCACATCCTCCGGAATGCCGAACGTCCCCAACGGGACAAAATCCAGGACTTTATTCTTCTGATCCTCTGACAGTTTCTCAGTCATCTGGGTCACGATGAATCCAGGCGCTATGGCGTTTACGTTTATCCCACGTCGCCCTAACTCTTTAGCTACTGATTTCGTAAATCCTATAATACCTGCTTTAGATGCCGAGTAGTTGGCTTGACCGGCATTTCCAATAAGTCCCATAACTGATGATATGTTTACTATCTTACCTGATCTCTGCTTTATCATAGGTCGTGCGACGGCCCTGGTGCAGTGGAAAGTTCCTTTCAGATTGATGTCCATCACCAGATCCCAGTCAGCTTCCTTCATGCGCACCAGGAGGGCATCACGGACTACCCCTGCGTTATTCACCAGTATGTCCACCCCACCCAGTTTATCAATGGTTGTCCGGACCATCAGGTCCACAGCTTCCATATTTGCCACATCAACCTGAAGCGGCAATACGTTAGCGCCTTCTGAACGTAATTCTTCCGCCACAGGCGATACTCTTTCCAAAGATCGCGAGCATATCACAACTGCCGCCCCCATTTGGGACAACTTCTGGGCAACAGCTTTTCCTATTCCTCTGGACGCCCCTGTCACTATGGCAACTTTATTCTCTAACTTCGTTATAATCGCCTCCGATCATTCTATCTGTACTGGACATCTCCGCTTCCCTGGAGATCCTGCGCATCAAAGCTGCAAGGACCTTTCCAGGCCCGATCTCTACGAAACTCGTTATGCCGTCATTTATCATTCTGCGTATGGAGGCCTCCCATTGAATGGGACTGGACAACTGACGAGCCAGCGTTTCTCTGACCTCTCCAGACGCTTCCACGTAATCTCCCGTAACGTTCGCAATAAACGGTACCTTCGGTTCCGAAAATGACACGTTGCTTAAGGCCTCACGCAGCCCTAATTCTGCGGGCTGCATAAGGGCTGAATGAAATGCGCCACTCACTTTAAGAACCGTACATTTCTTGGATCCAGCCTTCCGAGCCAGTTCCGCTGCCTGTTGAACCGCTTCCTCTTCGCCAGATATGACAACCTGCCCGGGACAATTGTAATTGGCTGGCGATACGACTCCATAAGCGCCTGCTTCTTCACAGATGGATTCTACAACAGCGTTATCAAGCCCCAGCACCGCCAACATCGTTCCCGGATTTGCGGCGGCCGCTTTGGCCATCAGTCGCCCGCGCTTCCTTACTAGCCTGAGGGCATCGGCGAAACCAAGCGACTCACTGGCCACCAACGCAGAGTATTCACCGACACTAAGTCCTGCCACTGCCGCTGGCGTACTGGGCAAAGGTACCTGTAAGTCTCTTTCCAGAATCCTGAGAGCGGCAATACTACATGTTACGATTGCCGGCTGAGTGACCTCCGTACTGGCTAAATCCTCATTAGTGCCCTCGCAACAGATGCGAGTGATATCCATTCCCAGGCTATCGTTGGCCTCCTGAAACGTCTCCTTACCCGCTGGATAACGCTGCAATTTTACACCCATACCTGCATATTGGGCGCCCTGACCGGGAAATAAGAATGCTACTTTGTTCATTTCTGGATGCTCGATTCTGGATTCTGGATATTGGATGCTCGATTCTGGATTCTGGATATTGGATATTGAATGCCATAACCGAGCATCGAGTATCAAGCATCGAGTATCGAGTGCCTACAGTCTAATAGTCGTAGCTGCCCATGTTAGACCACTACCGAACGCCACTATAAGAACTATATCTCCTGGCCCAACTATATTTGTTGTTATAGCTTCATCCAGCGCGACAGCCATTGTTGCGGATGATGTATTACCGTACTTATGTACATTTATGAACATCTTATCTTCAGAAAGCCCCATGCGTTCACTCACGGCGTCAATTATACGCTTGTTCGCCTGATGAGGAATGCACAGAGCCACATCGTCTATAGTGAGATTGCCGGCCTCCAGCGCCCGAAACCCGGCCTCGGCCATAGCGCGCACACCCAGCTTGAAAAGCTCTTTACCTCGCATCTTTATGTAGTGCATCCGGTTGTCCACAGTCTCATGACTGGCAGGATACCTGGAACCACCGGCGGGCAATCCCAGCAATTCGTGATCCGAGAAGTTGCCATCCGCCGACATATAAGTTGAGATGATGCCCTTGTCTTCATTCGTCGCCTGAAGAATTGCCGCACCAGCCGCATCGCCAAAGAGAATACAGGTGCTCCTATCTGTCCAGTCGATCATCTTTGAAAGGGTTTCGGCGGCTACCACAAGGACGGTCTTATACGTTCCGCACTTTATAAACTGATTCGCCACTATCAGACCGTAAGGGAATCCAGAACAACCAGCGGACAGATCGAACGCAGCGGCATTATCAGCTCCGATACCTTTTTGCACAAAGCAAGCCGTCGAGGGGAAAAGCATATCCGGGGTTATTGTAGTCAGGATGATCAATTCTATCTCTCTGGCATCAATTCCAGCCACGTCAATGGCTTTCAAGGATGCCTCAATCCCCAGATCCGAACTTGCGGTATTCTCATCAACGATCCGGCGCTCCACCATCCCGGTTCGCCGGCGTATCCACTCATCGCTGGTGTCCACCATTTTCTCAAGATCGTAATTCGTCAGAATTTTCTCAGGTATACAGATTCCCGTTCCAATCAATGCAGCATTCAGCAAATCTACCACCTAAATATCTATTTCCTTTATTACTTGAATATTCTCTTCTATGTGTTGATTGACGTTATGTGAGACAAACTCAGATGCCACGCGCACAGCGTTTTTTATCGCATAAGCATCCGACTTACCGTGACAGATTATACATGCGCCCTGGAGTCCCAGTAATGGCGCTCCACCATATTCCGCATAATCTACTCGTTTCTTAACCCTCCGCAGCGCGGGTCTGGCCAGCACTACGCCTAGCTTTGCCAATAGACTTTGACTCAGTTCCGCTTTTAGCAGATCAAAAATCGCTTCAGCCATGCCCTCGGCAAATTTCAGAATAACATTTCCCACGAAGCCATCACAGACAACAACGTCCGTCGTCCCATTAATGATGTCCTTGCCCTCTACGTTACCTACGAAATTGATGGGCAGTTGTCCCAGAAGCGGAAGAGCGCCTAGAGTAACCGGGCTTCCCTTTGACTCCTCCTCGCCAACGCTCAACAGGCCAACGCGCGGGTTTTCCTTACCCATCACATCCTTTGCGTACGCCTGCCCCATTATAGCAAATTGCAGGAGGTCCTCCGATCTGCACCCGCCGGCGTTTGCTCCTACATCCAGGAGGATGGTAAAGTCCGCCACATTGGGAATAATCGTAGCTATAGCAGGACGGGGCACCCCTTTAAGCTTGCCTAAGAAAGCACGCGCAGTTGCATAAACCGCCGCTGTATTACCGGCGCTCACCATGGCATCAGCCTCGCCTTCTTTCAAAAGACGAGCAGCCACAGCGATGGAAGAATCCCGCTTTCGTCGGACTGCCTCAATGGCTGAACCGTCCATCTGGACAACCTGAGACGCGTGGACGACTTCTACGTTCCCTTTTCCCGGATCGCTCCCGCTCAGCATACTGCTTATTACTTCTTGCTGCCCGACCAGTAAAACCTCTATTTGATATTCGCGGGCGGCTAAAACAGCGCCTTCGACCACTGCGGCCGGGGCATTGTCGCCGCCCATGGCATCAACAGCGATCCGCATGGGAATTTAGTCTCTCAAAATTGCGATACTGGGCCTGTCCACTATCCTGCCGTCTATCGCAGATGTGCTCTTTGGTCATAACCATTCACGTTGTGCATGTTTAGTCCACTGTGGCTTTGTCATTCTGAGCGAAGCGAAGAATCTCGTTATATGATTGCTTTATCCAGAAGAGATTCTTCGCTTCGCTCAGAATGACAAGGTGAATAGTTACCTTTGGTCTATTCTTCAGTTTTGATCTCAATTGCCTGCCGATCCCTGTAATAGCCACAGCTAGGGCAGGCCCTGTGAGGCAATTTAATTTCGGAGCATCGTGGGCAAAGAACTGCCAGACGAGCGCGCAGCGCATGATGACTTCGACGCTTGTTACGACGTGATTTAGATGTTTTTCTCTTTGGGAGAGCCACTTAACTACACCTCCAGTTTACCATTTATTTCAAGCATTTTAACAAGATCTGCAAATTTGGAGGTCTGAGCTTCTTCAGGCTCCAAACGACAGTCGCATTTCTCTTCGTTCAGATTCTGCCCACAGTTCGGGCATAGGCCTTCACAATCATCCGAACACAAAATCCTGACGGGAACTTCCAGAAGAAAACTTTCTCTAAGATCCTCTGACAGGTCAATATACTCTTCTGAATAGTACTTGACCCCTATATCATCCATCAAGTACCGCTGTGCTTCTGGTACTGGTAGATACTGATTTTCCGAGATAACCTCCAGAATTCTTCGGACAGGGCTAAGGCATTTAGCGCATTCCGATTCGACGGCGACTGATGATCTGGCTTTTACATATACTTTGTCGCCCTGCTTATAGAGGTCTAATCTGGCAGTGACGCGCCCTGTAAAGCGCAGCACTTCTGATTCCAGGTCGAGTTCCTCAATTCCGCACGTCAATTCGAGATTGCTAACACCCTTCGTGATTTTCTCAACTGCAATTCTCAATGTAATCGCCTCCAGACGCTTATCAAAAAGCCAGCGCGAAGCCTTGAAAAGAATCCTGATAAGTATAGCATTCTTGAGGGTTTTTGTCTAGCGAAAGAAACTACTATGATTATAGGAATTTGTCATGGACAGCTTTTACCGCTCGTTTTACATCCTTTTTATCCACCACGACCGAGAGCCTGATCTCCGACGTGCTGATCATCTGTATATTGATATTTGCCTCGGCCAGCGCCTGAAACATTTCGGCGGCCACACCGTAGTGGCTCCGCATACCAATGCCCACCGCCGATACCTTAGCGATGTTTTCGTCGCCAACTACATCTGAAATGCCGAGCTCGTCGCTCAATCCCTGTATTATCTCCAATGTGTGCCGCAGTTCTGTTTCAGAGACGGTAAACGAGATATTGGCCTTTCCATCTCTACTGACGCCCTGAACTATCATGTCCACGTTTATCTCTGCCGAAGCAATAGCGTCAAAGATCTTATATGCCACGCCTGGATTATCAGGAACGCCAAATATAGATACCTTTGCCTGGCCCTCGTCATGAGCTATGCCTCTGATCACGACCCCTTCCATATCATCCACCTCTTCGCTAACTATTGTGCCTGCGCTTTCGTTAAAACTGGATCTTACATGCAGTGTCACACTGTATTTCTTAGCATATTCCACAGCTCTCGAATTCAGGACTTTCGCCCCCAGGCTCGCAAGCTCCAGCATTTCATCGTAGGAAATCGAATCGAGTTTTCTGGCATCAGGAACAATCCGGGGATCAGCCGTATATACACCATCCACATCGGTGTATATCTCACAAACGTCGGCGTTCAGCCCGGCGGCGAGGGCTACGGCTGACGTATCAGAGCCGCCCCGGGACAACGTAGTTATGGCATTGTCCTCCGTTGACCCCTGAAAGCCTGCCACGATCACGATCTTGCCCTTCTCCAGTTCATCAGTGATCCGGTGTGCCTGAACATCCTTGATCCTTGCCTTACTGTGAATGTCATCCGTTATGATCCCTGCCTGCGGCCCGGTAAACGAGATAGCGTTGAAACCTTCATGACAGATGGCCATTGCCAGAAGCGCAATCGAACGCTGTTCGCCAGTCGCAAGGAGCATATCCATTTCACGGGCAGGCGGTGAATCGGTTATCTCTTGAGCTAGTTCTATCAGTTCGTCAGTCATATTTCCTGGCGCAGAGACAACTACTACCGTGTCGTTGCCTTCCTTTTTGGTTTTTATAACGCGTCGCGCCACATTCTTGACTCTTTCACCATCAGCAACCGACGTGCCACCATATTTCTGCACGATCAATCCCAAAATCCAACTCCCCCTCTCTACCTTCTTGTACTCTCTACCAGATACGGCATGAGCGTATGGCCCTTCTCAAAAAGTGTCCCACCAGACTCAGCGGCGGCTTCACAAAAACTGTTCACGCTGTCGCTTTTAATACGGGTTCCACAAGCTGCGAATGGTATTGCTCCATGCACGTGGGTTCTCACGGAGATGGGAGTCAGGTGGTCTGGCAGCAGCAAAATCAAATATTCCTCTCCGCTTTTCTCCATTCCCCGCAGAATTGTGCCCACTACTTTACTATCAATATCCTCAATGGCCTTTATCTTAGCCTTAATGTCCCCGGCGTGACTGGCTTCGTCAGGCGCTTCTACGTGCACCCACACAAAATCCCTCTTTCGAAGCGATTCCAATGCGTATTCAGCCTTTCCCAGAAAATTGGTGTCCAGATACCCGGTAGCTCCTGGCACCTCAATGATGTCAAGTCCAGCGTAGTGCCCAATGCCCCTGATGAGGTCAACGGCGGATATGACTGACCCGGTAAAACCATACTTTTCAAGAAACGTAGGCATATTTGGCGCTTTTCCCTGCCCCCAGGGCCATATCATGTTCCCGGGGTTCTTACCAGCGGCGATGCGCTTCCTGTTCACAGGGTGATCTGAAAGTATAGACCTGGATTTCTCCATCAGTCCCCTGATAGCATCCTGCCCATCACCCGTTGGAAGATAATCAGTATACTTTTCGTCCGTAATGTCGTGAGGCGGAGTACACTCTAGAGATTCGGAGCCGTTTGTATGCACCAGCAAATGACGATAGCTCACGCCAGGATGAAATTTTATCTCATCCGTTCCCAGTTCAGCGTCTATCAGTTCTATCAATTCTCTGGACTCTTCTGACGAAATATGCCCGCTGCTGTAGTCCACCATGATGTCACCTTTGACAGCCACGATGTTGCATCTGTAGGCAACGTCATCGCTATCTAGTTCGACTCCCATGCTCCCGGCCTCCAGTGGCCCGCGACCGGTGAAATAGACCTCTGGATCGTATCCCAATAGCGACGTATTAGCCACATCGCTTCCTGGCGGCAGACTCTCCGGAATAGTTTTGACCATGCCGGATATGCCGTTCCGCGCCATCAGATCCATGTTGGGCGTATCAGCCACCTGTAAAGGAGTTTTATTATCAAGTTCTGCTATGGGATAATCAGCCATCCCATCGCCAACAATTATCATATATTTCATGATCGATCCTTTTCTCACCGCAGAGACGCAGAGAGCGCAGAGAAAGGAGAGAGTTCTACTCCTCTAGACCTGAGACCAATCTTCGGATTCCATCCCTCAACATAGGAACGTTGAAGTTGATAAGTAGACCTACCTTCCATCCGCCAAGCTTAAGATACGTCAAGAGTTGCGCTTCATGAATCGGAAGAATTTTCTCGACTGCCTTCACCTCTATAACAACCGTCTTTGCCACCAGTACATCAAGGCGATATCCACACTCAAGCTTTGTGCCCTTATATTCTATTGGCAAGGGTCTCTGTCTCTCAAACGGAACTTGGCGCAGAGACAACTCTTTACATAGACACTCTTCGTAAGCAGACTCCAGCAAACCAGGGCCAATAGTCCGATGGACTTCTATCGCGGCCCCTATAATTATCTGAGTTAATTGATTTATCTTCATTCTCTGCGCTCTCTGCGCCTCTGCGGTGAATCCTCATAACTCTCAGTACGCAAGCAAGTCCACCACAGCCTCTTCTGTTGCAGGAACAGATTTGGGTGGCTCTGCCGTTGCGATAGCTCGATCTGGGTCCTTCAGGCCATGTCCTGTTAGTATACACACAATGCAATCACCTTTACGGAAATAGCCAGTCTTACTGAGCTTGATGACACCGGCGACTGAAGCCGCTGATGCCGGCTCCACAAATATGCCCTCCAATCGTGCGAGCATTTTGTAGGCTTCAATGATCTCATCGTCGGTAACAGTATTTATCAATCCGCCTGATTCATCCCTGGCGGCTTCGGCGGATTTCCAGCTTGCAGGATTGCCAATTTTTATAGCTGTAGCGATGGTCTGCGGATTCTTGATGACGCTACCGCCCACAATAGGCGCTGCGCCTGCTGCCTGAAATCCTATCATTCTTGGTAGTACGTCTATAACACCTGCCGATTTATATTCTTTATAGCCTTTCCAATAGGCTGTTATATTCCCCGCGTTACCCACCGGAATCGCGTGATAGTCCGGGACTCTTCCCAGGACGTCGCAGATCTCAAAAGCGCCTGTCTTCTGACCTTCGATGCGATATGGGTTCAGTGAATTGACCAGCGTAATGGGATATTTTTCAGTGATAGTTCTCACAAGCGTTAAGGCGTCATCGAAATTCCCCTGGATCGGCACAACCTTTGCGCCGTGTATCAAAGCTTGAGACAGTTTCCCGAGAGCGATGGAACCCTCTGGCACGAGTACCACGCAATCCAGCCGCGCTTGAGCCGAATATGCCGCAGCGGCCGCTGAAGTATTACCTGTAGACGCACACATAACAGCCTTTGAGCCATCCTCCACAGCTTTCGACACAGCTAGAGTCATCCCGCGATCTTTGAATGAGCCTGTTGGGTTAATCCCCTCATACTTCAGATGAATCTCCAGCCCGCCGCCGATGGCTTCGCTCAGATTATTTGCCCTGAGAAGCGGCGTATCCCCTTCCTTCAGCGTAATAATCGGGGTTTCATCCGTAACTGGCAGATATTCGCGGTATTGACGTATAACACCTTCCCAGCTCATCAAATCCCGTCCTTTCGGTTATCTGTATCTATATTGATCAGGAAATCCTCCAGTTTTCTGAACTTGGGCGCTCTTTTCCTCATTTCCTCCAACTCCCTCAAGTCCTCTAAATCCTCCAGCCGCTCCAGCATCTCCTGATATTCATCAATATCCAGGATCACTGCCGCTGGCCTTCCATCTCGAATAACGATTTCAGGACTTCTTTTCTCAGTCTTGGTTTTCATATCTCCACCTCTGAAACGCAGTTCCGTGAAAACAATTCAGTCAACATCCCAACAGTCCCGCTACGGAAATGTCCTCCCATAGAGAGTTTTCCCTCTAAAGAAGGTTCAGTTCCTTCCAGGCCTCCAGAATTGGCGGCATTGGTTCCTGCCAAAGCCACGAAACCCGCAGCCAGAAGCCTTTCACGACTTCAGAACGGTAGATGCCCTCGTCATCAGGCAGAACAGGATGATAGCGATCGTCCGCGCCGAGTCGATAGAAATCAGCCTGCTCACGGATAGGGTCGAGCAACCAGTATTCCAATACCCCGGCGGACTCATACTCCACAAACTTCTCGCCCCGGTCACGGTTTATGCTCTCCGGCGATATGATCTCAATCGCCACATCCGCCGGGCCATCCAGATACGTAGATTTCAGCCGATCGAGATTGACAGAAGCTACAAAAAGTAAATCTGGCTCCCTCCCGGGCAAATCCGACCCTACTTTCATCTGAAATGGCGATCGAAGCAGCCTACCAAGATTTTGAGATTCTACATAAGTTCGTAAAAGACTTTCAAGAAAACTACCAATATCCTGATGTTTTGCTGATGCTGCCGGCGTCATAATAGCTTCTCCATTTACCCATTCAGCGTGTTTGCCGTCATACTGAACGAGGAAATCCTCATAACTCAGTTTTCCCGCAGATACGACTTCCATAGCATTCACCGTCCTATTCCGCCGGTTAGCCACCATTAGACGATAGCCAACTCCCTCTCTTCACCACCATCCATCGTCTCAACCCTGATCAACGTGCTTTCCGCTGAGACAACGGGCAGGGCATCAATCTCCCGGAGTGCGCTCTGAACATTTTTCTCGATTGCCTCATGTGTCATCATCACAACAGGGACGCTCTCGCCCTCGCTCCGCTCCTTTTGTATCACTGAAGATATACTGATCCCATGTTCTCCAAGAATACCGGTAATTTTGGCCAACACCCCTGGTTTATCCAGAGCCTGAAATCTTATATAGTATCTGGTCTCACATTCTTCAATAGGCTTCAGAGAATATTCATCGCTGTCCAGAGTTGGAGAGGTCAAAAATTGCGGATCAGCGCCGGCGCCTATGGTCTTTGCTATATCTATAATATCGCTAACTACTGCGCTTGCGGCAGGCATCTGCCCCGCCCCGCGACCGTAGAGCATTGTGGAACCAGTCGCGTTGCCCACAACGTAAATAGCGTTGAAAACACCATTCACATAAGCCAGCATACTTTTTTCCGGCAGCATAGTCGGATGAACTCTGACCTGTAGCTTGTTACCCTCAACCAGCTTTACTATTGCCAGAAGTTTTATGCAGTATCCCAACTCCCGTGCGTATGAGATCTCTCGTCTGGTAATCTGTGTTATGCCCTGAACAAAAACATCGCTCACTTTTACATCCACACCAAACGCCAATGAGGTCAGAATCGCGATTTTGTTGGCGGCGTCAATACCCTCCACATCGGCGGAAGGATCTGCCTCAGCGTAACCCCTTTCTTGAGCTTCCGCCAGAGCTTCCTGGAAACCCATCCCCTTCTCGGTCATCTCTGAAAGGACGAAATTGGACGTGCCGTTCACGATCCCGTATATGGCCTGGATGCGGTTCGAGGCGAATCCCTCCTGAAGAGACCTTATGATAGGGATGCAGCCCCCCACGCTGGCCTCAAAACCTAGCCTCACACGGTTCTCTCTGGCGGTTTGGAACAATTCTTTGGCGTGCATCGCCAGGACTGCTTTGTTGGCTGTGACAACATTCTTACCGGCTTTGAGCGCCGAAGTGATAAAACCAGTGGCAGGCCTCAGGCCACCGATAGTTTCTACCACAATATCTATATCAGGATCATTTATCACATCAGCGGCATCAGTAGTCAGGAGTGATGTATCCACGTCTAGATCTCGCGGCGTCGTTATGTCCAGATCAGCTATTCTGCGCAGACTCAATGAAACTTTCCCCGCCTGGCCTATAAACTCGTCCTGATTCAGAAGGATCTTAGCCACGCCCGATCCCACTGTTCCCCAGCCAATAATGCCTACATTGATGTTACCTTCCTTCACGATGCCCCCCATTTTCTATCAGGTCAAATGCCTCCGCCGCATTGAACGAGCTACGGACGAATGGAGCGGAAGCGACGTAGGTGAATCCAAGTTCCTTTGCTTCTTCCTCTATCTCCAGAAAAACCTCTGGATGGATGTATGCCTTGATCTCCAGATGCGCCTTCGACGGTCTAAGATATTGTCCTATGGTAATAATGCTACAATCCGCGCCCCTGAGAGCCTTCAAGACCGCAGATACTTCATTTCTCTCTTCCCCCAGCCCCAGCATAATTCCGGACTTCGTGCGTGTTTCCGGAGCCAGTTCCTTAACTCTCTTCAGAACACGCAGGGAGCGGCGATAATCCGCCATCGGTCGTACAATTGGATACAAACGCGGTACCGTCTCAACGTTGTGGTTGAATACATCAGGCCGGCTCAACACAATAATCCGCAGAGCGTCTTCATCGCCCTGAAAGTCAGGAGTCAAGATCTCAATCGTAACATCGGGCGACGCTTTGCGCAATTCCTCCACGGTGCTGACAAAATGCCCTGCGCCGCCATCAGGGAGATCATCTCGCGTCACAGAGGTGATCACAACGTGCCTCAGACCCAGTTCCTGAACAGCAGCGGCCAATCGCCTCGGCTCATCTTCATCCACAGGCATTGGTTCTCCGCTGGTCACAGCGCAAAAACGACAGTTCCGCGTGCATGTGTCGCCTAAGATCATGAACGTGGCTGTCCCTTTTCCAAAACACTCCGCTGTATTCGGGCATAGAGCTACCTGGCAAACAGTATGCAGATTCAGATCATTTAGTACCTCAGACACACGGCTCTGATAGTAATCAGCCACCAGGCGCTTTCTCAGCCAGGGAGGCCTGCGTTCTGATATCATTGATCTTTCTTTTATTGCATCCATAGCTACAAAAAAAGCACACGGTTTGGACAGATATGACGGATTTCCACGGACGTGGAATCCGTCTAATCCGTGTACGTCCGTATGCCATTGAAAAAATTATATATCATAGTAATTCGATATCCGCTGCGTCAACATGGATGCTGTTCACATCCAGAACCTCGGCAAAGGCAGAGGCTGTCTTATCTATAACTCCGTCCATATCCACTCTGTGGCCCAATAGCCTTTCGATGGATGTGACGCCCTTGTCGGTGATCCCACATGGCCTGATCGTCTGGAAATGCGACATATCAGGATGTACGTTGAGGGCAAATCCATGATAAGTGATCCAGCGTCTGATGGCAACGCCGATGGCGGCAACTTTCTCGTTGCCGACCCATACCCCTGTATAACCTTTCATCCTTGCGCCGACAATGTCATATTCCGCCAATACCTTAATGATAGTTTCCTCTAGCTGGCGGAGATACCAATGGACGTCTTTCTTGAAATGTCGTAGGTTCAGGATGGGATACCCGGTCAACTGCCCGGGGCCGTGATACGTGACATCGCCACCACGTTCGCTCTCATGTATCTCTATTCCCGCTGCCGCCAGCGCCGATCTCGACGCCAGGATATTATCTCTGCTTCCGCTACGCCCTATGGTTATAACAGGGCTATGCTGGAGCAACAGCAGGGAATCGCTTCCGCTATTCTGAATATGCTCTTGCACCAGCCGTCCCTGCAATTGGTGCGCCGGGCCATAATCCACAATTCCCAGTCTTACAATATTCAGATTTTTCTCGCGCAAAGCACACTCACCAGTCACCGACAAGATAAGATTCCTGCATACCGCGTACTATCTTCATAAATCCGTCAAGGGATTCTTTTGTCCCCTCAATCTTGGAGCCACTTGCCGAGACGCAGTGGGTTTCCAGAGCCACAACCCCGCGATAGCCCTCCAGGTAGAGGTTTTCTAAGTGCCCTTTATAATCCACCGCCCCTTGACCGATAGGCTTCCAGACCCGCTGGCCTTGTTCGTCAAAGATGGCGTCCTTGAAGTGAATATGAACGACCTTGCTCTTGATCTTCTCGTAACCGTCTGGAAAAGGCGTTTCTTCGCCTGCGGCATAAGCGTTGCCTGGGTCCCATATCAGTTTCAAATTTGGCGAATCAAAGCGTCGAAATAGACGCAGCACGTCATCGCTGGTACCGATGTTTCCAGAACTCACATTCTCAAGCCCAAGAATCACACCCGCCCGTTCGGCGATCTTTATAGGAAGCTCCATTTTCTCAAATATCTGATCCCATTTCTCTTCCACGTTCTCTTCCTTCCAGAAGGAGAAAAGGCGTACCAGGTTCGTATCAAACAGCGGGGCTATTTCAATGGATCTCAGCAGGTGTTTTATGTGTTGGGAATACTCCTCATCATCTGCAAGATCGCATCTTAAGGTCAGGGAATCTATATTGGTGACAATTAATCCACTCGCCTTGATGAGCCTTATAACCTTGCTCAAGGTTGCGTCATCCACGTCACAGATATTCTTTCCCCAGACGCTATGAAGCTCTATGTACTTAAGCTCCCAGGATTTTGCTATCTCTATGGCTTCTTCCAGATCATCGCTTATCTCATCTGTAACCACGCCGATTTTTAACATAATAACCTCTCAGGTAACGGTCAAACGTCACCGGTCGACACTGCTAAATGCCGATAACCAGCCGCTAAACGCCAGTTGCGTATCTAGGAATTATACTATGAGTTGGCAAACTGCGTCAAGCGCGAATTTTGTGGTATTTTCGTCAAAGGCGTCGTATGCTAATACAGATCCACTAGTCTAGCTTCCCGGATATTGTCCAACGCCCTTATCCTGTCCATAACTTCGTCAGATACGATGCTGTCAAGATTGAGAATAACCACCGCCTCACCACCTGGCTTCTCTCTTCCCAGGCTCATGGCGGCTATGTTAATATCAAATTCTCCCAGGAGAGTGCAAAGAGCGCCCATCACTCCAGGCTTATCCTGATTGGATATGACCAGCATGTGGCCTTGTGGCACGACGTCCACGTGGTAATCATTTACCCTCACGATCCGCCCGTCTTTCATACCAAAGAGAGTCCCTGCCGCTCGTCTTTCACCTTTATCAGTCTTTACAGTAACAGAGATCAGGCTGGCGAAACCCTCAACTGTACTGCTCTTGGTTTCCACAATTTTAATGCCTCGCTCGCGAGCGATCAGCGGGGCATTTACGTAGCTTACCGTCTCTCCGAGGAAACGCTCGAGCAGCGCCTTTTGTAGGGCGATGCTGATCATAGTGGTAACATGCTCGCTCACTTCGCCGCTGTAATCTATATGTACCTCTGTCACGTGCCCTTCAATGAGCTGGCTTTGGAAGCTACCAAGCTTCTCGGCCAGTTCGATGTAGGGACCTATCTCCTCAGCTTCCGCCGGGCTTATCGGCGGCATGTTGACAGCATTCCGAACAGGCCGCCCTTTGAGAGCATCCAACACCTGATACGCAACTTCCACAGCCACATTGACCTGGGCTTCCATCGTGGAAGCGCCCAGATGCGGAGTGGCGAGGACGGTATCAAGCTCTAGAAGCGGACTATCCAGCGGCGGCTCGTCCTCGTATACGTCCAGAGCCGCTCCTGCCACTTTGCCACTCAAAATGGCATTATACAACGCTTCCTCATCGTATATCCCGCCGCGTGCGCAGTTAATGACACGCACACCGTCCTTCATCGCGGCAAACTCTTTCTCGCCCAGCAAATGATGTGTCTCTTTCGTCAGCGGGAGATGAACGCTTATGTAATCTGCTTTTTCAATGATCTCAGGGATCTCCACAAGACGAATGTCCAACCTGGCGGCGTGGTCTGGCGAGATATAGGGATCGGCAGCTATGACGTTCATCCCAAACGCGCTGGCCCGCCCTGCGACCTCCGTGCCGATCCTGCCCAGCCCTATTATCCCCAGGGTTTTGTTGTATACTTCGACCCCTATAAACTTCCCCCGCTCCCACTTCCGGCCTCTAAGGGATATATTTGCAGTGGCTATGTTTCTGGACAATGCCAGGATCAGAGTAATAGTATGCTCCGCCGCCGAAACAGTATTCGCCTCTGGAGTGTTTACCACAAGAATACCGCGCCTCGTCGCCGCCCGGACATCCACGTTGTCCACACCCACGCCAGCCCTGCCTATAACTTTAAGCCTGTCCGCCGCTTCGATAACTTCTGACGTAACATCCGTTCCGCTCCTCACAATCAGGGCGTCATATTGCCCGATGCACTCCATAAGTTCTTCGTGGGAGAGGTCGGTATTTATCTCGACATCTATATCTTTCTCTTTTTTGAGTATCTCAATCCCCTGGTCTGACAAGGGGTCAGCGATCAGTATTTTCATGGACTGCCAATCTCCAGTCGTTGGATCTATGTTTTCTGCAAAATTTCCTCAGCAGCACGGACTCCAGCGCCAGATGGCGCGGCATATCCCAACTCCGGAAGCGCCATTTCCAGGGCTGATATAGCTGCGATTATATCAAGATTGTCGCAGTAACCCAGGTGAGCAATGCGAATTATCTTGCCCGACAACTCGTTGTGGCCACCAGCGAAAGTGATGCCATATTTATCATCAATAAGCTTGATCAGTTCTTTTCCATCCACACTTTCAGGAACTCTAACGGCTGTCACAGCATTGGCTGGAGCGGAGGCGAACAATTCAAGTCCAAGAGCCTTAACTCCCGCCCGTGTTGCCTCAGCCAGTCTGGCGTGCCTTGCGAGGGTATTCGCCAGTCCCTCACGCTTGATATGCGCCAGAGATTCCCTCAAAGCCAGGATGAGCGACACGCTGCACGTAAAAGGCGTCTGCTTCTTCGCCAGGCTCTCTTTAGCTTTCTTGAGATCGAAGTAATACCTGGGAAGCGTGGCTTCCTCCACGGCGGCCCAGGCCTGCTCGCTAATACTGATGAAACCAAGTCCAGGTGGGGACATCAGGCCTTTCTGAGAACCGGATACCACCACGTCTATACCCCAGTTATCCGTCTGAATATCAACAGCTCCCAGCCCGCTGACAGCATCGACGACCAACAGTGTATCCTGGGCATCTTTAACGATCCTTGCCAATCCCTCAATATCGTGAGCAACCCCTGTTGAGGTTTCACACAGAGTTGCATAGACGCACTTAATATCTGGATTTGATCTCAGCTTTTCCGCAACATTTTCGGGATCAACAGACATCCCCCATTCCACGTCGAGGCGGTCAACTTTGACGTTATACGCTTCACACATCTCCGCCCATCTTTCCCCGAATTTGCCGCCTACGATGACCAGGGCCTGGTCGCCTGGTGACAGCAGGTTGACTACCGCGCTTTGCATGGCTCCAGTGCTGGAAGCTGTAAAGATGAGCAGATCGTTCTTCGTCTGAAATACATATTTGAGAGCATCCGTAGCTTCTATAAGGACCTTCCCAAACTCCTCGGTACGATGATGAATCATGGGTTGTGCCATGACCAGCAAAGCATCCGGTGGCACTGTGACAGGTCCAGGGGTCATTAATCTCTTCTTCATAGAAATTCAGCAGCGGTTTCACATAAGCGCCGGATCCAACCGCTCTCCTCTCCAGATAATCTCATACTATTTCAAGTTGTGAAGAGTGCAGGATCCATTAAGAAAATCCCTCTAACCCCCTTTACAAGGGGGGAACAGGACATGCCAATACAAGGGGGAACAGGACATGCCAATACAAGGGGAACAGGACATGCCAAATGCGATCCCCCCTTGTAAAGGGGGTTAGGGGGATTTTCTGAGGATCTGTAATGCACAATAAAATAATGGAATTGGTATAACCGGCAATAGTTGGCAGGTAATCCCTCACCGATCAACGCGTCACCAGTCACCAAATGCACAATTGATGGTATACCAGATTTTCGCCTTAGTCAAGTGGAAACTGGAATACGGCAGTGGTGTTCAGTTTTTCGACAGAGCGGGAACTGTGGGAGCGCTAACCCCCGTTAGTCTGGGCGGCGCAGCGTCAGAGTAGCTGTACAGATACTTGAACATCAGGTAATCCACAAGCTCGCCATAGGCGCTATCAACGTTCTCCAGGCACGAGTTGGTGTATTCTGTGACGAACCGCTCTGCGCGTGCTGCCCCATATTTCCTGAAGACCTGGACCGCCGCATCCTCGAATTCAGGCTGGAGCGCCAGAAACCGTTCCTCGGCCGGTTCAAAAACGCCCCTGACATCCTTTATAGCGTCCTGGTATTTGAGTTCGGCCAGGCCCTTAACGAGTTGGAATTTCCACTGGACCTGCGTCCGGTCAATTTGAGTGAAGTTCGGGCTGCGGCTCCATGACTCAGCGATCTCGGTTGCGCCGGAATAGACAGGCGCGAAGCAGCTAGTGAAGCCAGGCCCGAGGGTGAACCATAGACAGCCGGAAATCGGGTCGGGCAGCCAATCCCTGATCTGCGATATGTAGACGTAGCCGCTCGTCTCCGACCCGATGCATCGCTCGGGTTTGATACCCACCAGGTCAAACAGGTCGCGGGAACCGAACGGGCGGGCCAGCGGGCTTCTCTTGCCTCCGGGATTGAACGCCAGGTGCTGGGTCACATCGAATTGCGTCCCCTGGTAGTAATCCCGCATGACCGAGGTCAAAGCCTGGACGCTGACTTTCCCGTCAGGCTTCACTGAAAAGGGATACCGGTCTTTCTTCGCATCACCAGTAGCCTCCAGGCGAAGCGAAGGGGCGAGCGAATTCAGAATTGCCCATTCTCTAAGCGAATTTGCCCTTCCTCCTGTAATGCCGTATACTTCGTACCAGATGAATGGGCTTCCGGGCTTCCACAGCCCTAACTCCTCGGCGAGCGAGTGAATGTTTGGAGATGCCATGAAATCGTCAGGGCTTGAAGTATCCACTTCACCGATTCGGCTGCGGTTAGCGTTACACGTCACTTCTCCGTCCGGGACCCGTTGCGCGCACCAGACAGCGCCGGGCTTCCCGCTTCCTGGAGTCCAGTCCCCGCCGGGGCCGAAGATCTCCATGATCCACGCTTCCTTCTTATCCACGACCGGTACGGCGCACCCGGCGTCCGAAGCCCAGTAGTACGTGAATCCGTACTTCTCCACCATCGATCCCATCAGGCGAATGGCTTCCCGGGCAGTCTTCGCCCGCATCAATCCGTTGGCTATCAGGGAGGTCGTCCAGTGATTGCTGCAAGTGCTGACAATTCCCTTCAGGTTAACCAGTTCGGGCTTCATGCCCTGATACTCAATGCCAATACTCAGGCAGTGTTCGTTGATACCCCCCGTTACGCTGTCGGCCAGGTGACCCGCAGCAAGAATGCAGCGGTAAGTCTGTTCGATTGGCAGGTGTCCGACGGAGGTATACCCTTCCTTCAGTTGGTTTTCATGCTCCTCCCAGGTCGACGGTGCAGGGAAATCATAGAACATCTGAACCTTAGCACCGGGATATTCCTTCGCCGGCAGCACGTAGACGTGCCCCATGATATTGCCATCGCACGACGTAGACATAAGAACCGACCCGTCCACGGTGGCCGCCTTCCCAACCAGAATCGTTGTGCAGGCATGGACACCCTCGACAGACGAGGTCAACGCGCCTACAGGAAGAAGGATAGAAGCCAATTCACTTGACCCGCTCAACATTGCAGTACCTCCTCGCATAATATTTGCTGTTGAAATTGTCAGACCAAACTCCTGGAACCACTGTCGTAAACTCAAGAAGCGTAATATGTAAGAAACAAGGAAAACGGTCGCTGATCTTCGCTGACTCCGTAGCGCTGGTGGACAATGTGAAGGAAATATCTCATTTGCTGTTCCTTTCTCGGTGGCGCTAAACAAGTAATGCTTTTTGGAGGTTGTAGTGACAGATAAGGTATTTGGTAGCACCGAGTGGTTCTTCAGCTTTTTAAGGATAATAACGTTTGGGATTCTTGTCAACTCCTAATTGTGAAGTTAAGACATGAGTTCGGGACAGCGTTGCGTAGCATATAAAGCTATATCTGAGCTTAAGCACACAGCAGAAGCTCTGAAGGCCCCCATAGTGGTTTCTTGAAACCAGGTCCCCATTTGCCTGCCTAATGGACGGAAGTTTCATGCTTGATCTCAGAAGATTTTATTTGATCGCTTATCGCAAAAGTGCTATACTCGATGTATAAAGGGGAATATACTGTAATCAAAACACGACACTCTATGGGATTTTCACAGTGGATTACAAGCCCAGTGATGATGACTACACCAATGCATCGGCTCTCTCGGTCGCTGACCTCGCTGGTAAGCTCTCATCTACCTGGGGAGAGATCAAATCCAGCTATTAGCCAGCAGTTTGGGATTCACAATTATCAAGGAGACTGAAAATGAAATACGGTATCAGAAACGGATCGCTAGGTATGGAGTGGAAAGACGCGCTTATGGCAGCCGGGGAGATCGGCTTCGATGGCGTGGAAGTGACTGTGGCATCGGAAGAGGACCTGGCCAGATTATTGACACCACAGGGCCGGGACGAAGTGCTTTCGTGGTGCAAAGAGGCAAATTGTGCGATTAGCTCGTTAAGTGTATCCCCTTTCGGTAAATACAGCTTCGCTTTGCCGGATATAGACGTGGATAAGAGTGTGCAGTTCGTTTCGGACTGCCTGCACGCCTGCGTAGAACTCAACGCTGCCGGCGCGCTTCTGCCTTATTTCGACCGTGTGAATATTGACATCAGCGCGGCAGAGGAAGCGGCTTTTATCGAGGGGTTCAAGCGATGCGCTCCGATTGCCGATGAGCTAAAAGTGTATGCAGCAATTGAAACGACGTTCTCCGTCGAGCAACTGACGCGCATCGTGGATGCTGTAGGTTCACCTTACATCGGCGTTTACGAGGACGTAGCCAACGCGTTGCACTACGGGCATGAGCCGGTGGATATGCTCACACGCCTGGGGAAGCGGATCTGTATGATTCATATCAAGGATAAGGGTGGAGACATGCTGGGTGAAGGCGAAGTGATATGGGATGAGGTCGCCTCGGCCATCAAAGAGATAGACTACGACGGTTGGATGGTCCTGGAGACAAAACCCACCGATGACCCGCGCAAGGCCGCCGCTGAAAACCTGAAGTTCACACAAAATATCGTATAAGAGGCATCATAGGTAATATCTACCGCAACATTTTGTATAGGATGGTTTATCCTTTCTGCGCCAGGGCACTTCCAGCGGATCAACAGCTAACCGACCCGGAGAAACGATATGTATCTGGAAATTGACGGTTCTAAGGGCGAAGGCGGCGGTCAAATCCTCAGGTCCAGTCTGGCTATGTCAGCCGTACTGGGACGGCCAATATGGATAAAGAACATAAGGGCAGGAA
>SDBU01003025.1_pt1 | contig 21721 bp, 23 predicted proteins | sample 2277071 | NCBI WGS metagenome assembly SDBU01 (sample SAMN10397929, study PRJNA504765) | marine sediment metagenome | isolation source: marine sediment core GS08_GC12, 126 cmbsf | place: Arctic Ocean: Gakkel Ridge, Loki's castle | collected 2008 | reverse complement strand
ACATAGGGAGCGGCCTTTTCGTAGGCATAGGCCATACGGCAGACCAGCACATCCTCTCTTTTGGCGCCGGTAATCTGGAAACCAAAGGGCTTTTTCTCTTGGTTAAAACCGCAAGGGACACTGATAGCTGGCAGACGAGCCAAATTGGCGCCGATGGTATAGACATCTTGTAGGTACATCTCCAGAGGATCCTGAATAGCCCCCAACGGAAAGGCGGCTACAGGAGTCGTGGGAGTGGCAATCACATCACATTGCTCAAAGGCTTTGTTAAACTCATCGACCATCTTGACGCGCACTTTGGTGGCTTGTTTGTAGTAGGCATCTTGGTAGCCGGAGGAGAGAACATAGGTGCCGAGCAAAATCCGTTTTTTCACTTCTGCTCCAAACCCTTCCTGTTTTGAATATTCGTAGAGCTGGTCGAGTGTTTCGGCTCTCGAAGAGCGTTTGCCATAACGGACTCCGTCGAAACGGGCGAGGTTAGTCGAGGCCTCAGCGGTGGCAACGATGTAATAGGTCGCCACGGAGTATTTTAGGATAGAGAGATCGATCTCGACGATTTCACAGCCTAGCCCTTTCATCACATCGATGGCTGCCAGAAAGAGTTCTCTCGCTTCGCTCTTGAGGTTTTCGAGAAAGTGCCAGGGGACGCCGATCTTCTTGCCGGCAATATCTGTTCCAAGTTGAGTCAAAAAGTCATCGGCATGTGCAGAGATACTAGTGGCATCTTTGTTGTCGTGCTGTCCAATGACCTCCATCGCTAGTCCGATATCTTTGGTGGTGGTGGCAATCGGTCCGATCTGATCGAGTGAAGAGCCAAAGGCGACCAGTCCATAACGTGAGACCCGTCCATAAGTCGGCTTGTAGCCCACAACACCGCAAAATGCGGCAGGTTGGCGGACTGAGCCTCCGGTGTCAGAGCCAAACGCTAGGGGACAGAGACGAGCGGCGACTGCTGCTGTCGATCCGCCTGATGAGCCCCCAGGAACACAGTCGAGGTGCCAGGGGTTGAAGGTTTTCTTGAATGCAGAGTGTTCTGTCGAAGAGCCCATCGCAAACTCGTCGAGATTGGTCTTGCCAAGGATAATCGCGTCCGCCTCTTCTAGTTGGCGGGCTACAGTCGAGTGAAAGACGGCGCGATAGTTGGTCAAAAATTTTGAACCGCAAGTCGAGATTTCGCCATTGACATGGATATTGTCTTTGAGAGCCACAGGGACACCGGCCAACTTACCGAGAGGCTTATTTGCCGCTCTCTTTTGATCGACCTCTTTGGCTTTTTTTAAGGCCCGTTCGTTAAAGACCGACAAAAAGGCTCCCACCTTTGGATCATGGGTTTCGATACGATTCAGAAAATAGGTAGTGATCTCTTCACATGTCAGGGTGCCTTCGAGAAATTGAGTGTGGAGTTCATGGGCTGATAGTTTATACATCTTTACTAATCACCGGTGGAACGCGAATCATGCCGCCAATATGATCGGGAGCGTTGGCAATAAAGGTCTGATGATCCAGAGGCTTTCCAACCACATCGTCTCTAAGAGAACCGATCCCTTGCTCTTCCATATGGCTATATGGAGCCAGCTCACTCACATCGACCTCTTGGAGCTGCTCGACATAGTCTAAGATTTTCGTGAGATCTTTTTTGAGCTCAGCAATCTCTTTCTCATCGACCTTGATCATGCAAAGGCGGCATAGAAGCCGTAGATTTTCTTCGTTGAGTTCAGACATGATCCAAAATAATACCTTTTGCCTCTTAAAATCTCAAGTACTAGCATTCGTAATTATGAAGATTGTCATTGCAGGAGCTAGCGGGTTTATCGGCTCGGCTCTCACCTCTTATTTTCATGAGAGGGGAGAGGAGGTAGTTCCGCTCTCACGTCGGAAAAATTGGGACCCGATCACCAAGAAAATAGATCTTTCCCTGCTCGAGGGGAGCGATGTGGTGATCAACCTTGCGGGGGAGACTATTTTGGGCCGCTGGACCGAGCGAAAGATGGCCTCTATTCGCGAGAGCCGTCTTCTTACGACGGCCTTTCTCACGGAGAGTTTACTCCAGCTCAAAGACCCTCCGAAACTCTATATCGGAGCCTCTGGCGTGGGTTATTATGGAGACCGGGGAGAGGAGAAGTTGACGGAGAAAAGTTCACAAGGCTCGGGGTTTACTGCCGAGCTCTGCCGTGATTGGGAGAAAATCCCCACCAAGCTGACGGGTTGTCGGGTGGTAGCCGCCCGTTTCGGAGTTGTTTTGGGAAAGGGTGGTGGGGCTATCCAAAAGATGATCCCTCCATTTCGTTTGGGTCTTGGCGGTGTCTTTGGAAGCGGCAAGCAGATCATGAGTTGGATCGCAATCGAGGATCTTGTTGGCGCGATCGACCATATCATCAAAACCGAAACACTCTCAGGCCCCATCAATTTTGTGGCGCCCCACACGGTGACCAATCGAGATCTGACTAAAACACTTGGAAAAGTGCTCCATCGCCCCACTTTTTTTCGCCTTCCAAAGTGGCTTCTCGGCCTCATTTTTGGCCCAGGTGCTTCAAATTTTCTTGCCAGCACTGACGTTCAGCCGGAGCGGCTTTTAGAAAGTGGATATCATTTCCAATACCCTGATATTGAAAGGGCAATTCAAAAAATTATTTGCGAATAAAAGCCTGAAGTGGTAGCGATTAGGGAAAGGTTGTTTATTTAGCCTTATCATATATAGGAGGAGACAAATGAAAGTCATCCATTGGCTCGCTTTGATTTCAGTTATCATAGGTGCACTTAACTGGGGTATGTGGGGATTTTTCCAAATTGATGTGATTTCCAGTATTTTTGATGGGCCTAGCTCAGCTACTAGCCGTATCATTTACGCCATCATTGGACTCTCTGGAGTTTGGATGTTTTATTTTTTCCGCATTTTGGCCACTTGCTCACTTGCGAAAAAGTAAATCCAGTTATCCGATTTTTTCTTATGAAAGGCAGAGCATTATGCTCTGCCTTTCTTTTATCTTTTCTTAATTTTCAAGCTTTGGTAGATTTCAATCTTATGTTTAATTTTCAGGATTAATCACTATGGAATCATCAGCAGCATCATCACTATTTTATTCACGCGATAGTTATAAGCAGGAAGTTCGTCGCCAAGTGGCCTTCAATTACAAAATAAGAGTGACAGGAGTCGTGCTCTCAATTGTGCTGACCGTGGCAGCTGTGAGTGCTGTTTTCTTTGCTACCTACGCTTTGGCCTATGGTGGGCTGGGCACTTTTTCCCTCTATAATTCAGTCAAGGTATTGATCATCGGAACGGTCGTAGCTGGTTTGGGCGCGATCTTAACAGTCCGAATGGCCAAAAAAGTCTTCCACACTCGCGAGGAAATGAAAGCAAGTGATGATCAGATAGATGCCAAGGCCCAGAAGGAATTAAAGCTACTCACCAGCCAATTGAAGGATGCGAATAAGCTTCCTGAGGTTAATTCGATGAGTTTGAAGGCAGCATCTTATAATCGTGACGGCGAAGTGATCAACTCTGTGGGTAAAGATCTATTAGATGATTTGCAAAAAAGCTCTGACAAAAGTAAAGAGAGGGGCTTATTGGGAGTGGTGTTGGTCATTGTGGCTTTGGTGATGTTTACGATGGTGGTTTCAGCCCTCGCAACAGGAGTCACAACCGGTAACGCGATGATGGGAGTTTGGCTCTTTTCCAGTATCGCAGGGCTTGGAATAGGTGGAGCTCTGGTCGTTTCGGGTGTTAAGCACCACCTTGATGGGAAGTCTCGATCAAAAGAGGGCACAGTTGTGAATCATCTTAGAGCTCTTGAAAAACATCCAGATCAACTTCAAGCAAAGATCGATGCTATTCAACCCCCTCGCGTTGAAATAGAAGAAGAATAGCCCCTAAAAGTTCCAACTGACAGTTCCACCACCAAAGAAAGATCCATCAAATTTGTAGTGGACGGCATTGTTGTAGCTGCGATCTGTGACTTTGAGATCACCGCGGAAGGTCGATCCAGCAAACCCTTTGATGAAGAAACCTGCAAACGGATTATAGAGAAGATCCAATTCTCCACCCCAAGTCTGATACTCAAAGATGCCCTTCGGTAGAGGCTCGGTATCCTTGACGCGATGAAGGTTGCGAATGATTCGAACCGAGGCGGCCACGGATAGCTCAGGCCAGATGAAATATTCATATTTGAGATTCATCGGATAGACCACATTGAGCCTCCAGTTCTCACAGGGGAAGAGTTCAAATCCGATAATTGGCCAGATATGTTCCTGATTGAGGCCTGCCTCAAATATGAAGCCGAGGTTGATGATGGTCCAGTCATTGAGCTCGTACTTTCCTTGCAAGACTCCCTGATAGATTGCATAGTCGTGAAGATCGAACTCTTCGGTGTCGATAAAGATGCCAGCTGTTCCTGTCCAGAGCCAGCGATCATAAGCCTTGGTAAAACCACCGACTGAGAAGTTGATGTAGTTAAATCGTGTTTCATTGAAATCGGGGTTCTCCTTCCAGTCGACATCGCTACCTATGTAGGCTGCGCCGAAAAGTAACCCGCAGACTGGATTAAAAGGATAGGTGAAGGTGAAAGCCCCATCGACTTGGGTGTAGCGCAATTTTTGTCCTTCGACATCCGAGGTATGGAACTTGGCTTCGCCAACACCAAGATAACTACCGCTAACGGAGAAGGGATAAAAGGGGTCATCTTGGGCTAACAAAGGCGTTATGACGAGCAGGAGAAGAAGGGCAATTTTTTTCATTTTAGCGATCGTATGTTGATTCTAAGAGTTTTTGAAGTTGTTTAGGTTGTTTAATTTCTAGATAGACGGTTGGCTCCCAATTGGAGACAGAGAAGAGGGAGAAATCCTGATTCATAGGTTTTAAGATAATCTCCGGATTATCTCCAAATTGATAAAAGACGATTTTTGAGATCTTCTCGGGAGGGGAAGCTATTAGAGAGGGGTTAGATTGCTTTTTGCCGCTGTTGAGTCGGTGAATCAGATTCTCTTGTTGCCCGTAGTCCAGAGTATAGGGAAGGTCGTCAACAATGACTTCGCTTCCTCGCACCATATCTTGTCCTAGAAAGTGAGTAATCGGTTTTGCCTCAAAGGTGGCGAGATAGATAGCACCTACACCAAAGAGAAGAAAAATTAAAAAGATAACAAGGGTAAGAAATGTCTTCATAACGCTAGCTCCAGAATCATCGCCCGGGTTTTAAAATGGTATTTACCGACCTCCATGAGAATATCGGGTCCGTAATTTTGGACAAGCTTTTTTCCAGCCTGCAGAGTTGCATTAGAGGCGCCCTTCGGTAATTTCTGTCCGTAATTTTTTTCCAGCTTCTCCATTCCTTCTACAAAGGCAGCTCGCGCGAGTATCGATGCTGCTGCCACAACCAGATCTTGTTCGGCGCGCACCTTTTGGGTGAGCATCACCTTCATCTTCTTTCTTTTGAGAGCAGTCTCAACCACATGTTCAGCAGCAAATTTGTCGATAATCACCCGCTCGCATCCCGTCTTATTGACCAATTCTTCGATAACTGTCGCATGTCCCCATCCCAGCAAAAGATTGAGATTCTCAAATTTTTCATAGAGCTCGTTGTATTTTTTAGGACCGATGCGGATGACATGGTAGGCATATTCTTTGCGGATTTTCGCTGCGATTTTGCAAATCGAGTTATCGTTCAGCCGTTTGGAGTCTTTCACACCAATTTTTCCTAAGTTGGGTATAGCTTCTCCTTCGGCAAAGACACCAGCAACACAGAGCGGGCCAAAGAAATCTCCCTTTCCTGATTCGTCAATGCCGATACGTGGAGTCTGGTCGATATCCAGATCCTCATATCCATAACTGAATGTCCCAAGAATCTCAGGTTCGAGATAGTACTGGATAAATTCATCCTTCTCCTTGCCTTGGATCATCAGTTTTCCTGATGTATAGAGCGTGCAGGAGAGATTCTTCTTTTTTGCTTGAAAGACCGTGTACTGGGGTTGTGCGAGCGTAAACCCTTGGCTCACAAGTCCGTCACGTAGATTTTCAGCAAGTTTCAGATCAAACTGTATCACATAACAGGAGGACATATGCAGGAATGTATACAACATACTGTCCTAGATTTAAATCTATTTTCATAAGGGCTTGGTCTTCGATCTGAAAAACACGACTTATTAGCTAACAAAACTCTGAAAAAAACTGCTCAATTCGTCGTATGCTTGTGACATCTCCTGAGTTAAACCACATTCTTTTGCTAGAGCTTGATAGAGGGGAAGCCATTCCTCAGGAGGTTGTTCAAGTCTTTTAGGAATAATATGTGTCTCTCGCGCTTTGAACACCTTTCGGAGCGTACGATTGAAGGTCGTTTTATTGATTTGCCTCAACTGAGCCAACAGTAACATATCAATCAGGTCTTTTACACGAGTATTCACTCTCTCCGATCGTGGAAGAGTATAGGCATGTAATTTTTCTGCAAGCTGCTGCTCAATAGAGATCGTTTGCATTATAGGAGTAGCAATACCACAATAATTAAGCCAGTTTGAGCCACTCACTTGATCAATCTCATCGACCACTACGTCGGCTCCCACATCAAGCTGAAATCGAATAAACAAGCGCTTATCTACAAAAGAAGAAACAGCATAACGCGCTCCTCCATAGGGAGCATTATCCAAATCCATTTGGGATTTGCCTATTTCGAAAAAAAAGTAATCGTCTAAGTCTACTTTTACGAGCTTCTGTAATTCTCTCATAATTATCTGTTCGATAACTGTATGGGTATTGTCAATACGATGTAAACAAGTTAAGTCTATGTCTTTCGTTGCTCGAGCTGTTGTAAAACGCAATTCCATTGCATAGCCCCCTTTGAGGACAAAGCTGCTGTTGTCACGATGAAAAATTCTTGCTAAGAGACGTTCAAAAGCTACTTTTCGGCGGAGTCGTTGCAAATCTTGTGCATCTTTGATCGCAATATTTTTCAAACGAGCTTCTAAGCTTTTGCGAAAATCAGTAGGTGTTTTAAAAGTCGTTAACATTGAATAATCTCATAATTTTCAGGTAAGTATCATGATGAACTGTATCAAGAGCTTCTATTTCTTCTAGTATGATAAGGCCACGTTGCATCGCTTGACGTATTGCTTGAGAAATGAAATTGTCAGCTACTGTTCCCACGGTAACAACGTCCATAAGAGTTCTCAAAGGTGCCGTAACTCTAAACCCTTGTCTATCTTCAAAATCTGTTTTCGAAAGAGTTGAGTAGTGTAAACAAAGAACTTGGGGTGTTTCAATGCGCCGCCGAAAGCTCGGAGGAACGGTCAGATGCATTTTTGCCGGCATTACATCAGATAAGTCATGAATATCAAGAGCTGTTTCATGGGACCACACCCCCTGAGGAATGTCCTTGCGATTACGACTCCATAGGCTCCAGAATACCAGTTCGGGGCGCTCGGTAACAGGGTAACGCCCTAAACGATAAATACCCCTTCCCTCTTGGGTCCATTCTCCGGAACCCAATCTAAGATGGAAGTTCGAGCGGGAGTAACCACACCCTTCTGCCTGCTTGGCAGTAAAAAAACCTTGTTGTCTGTCTGCTACTTCATATAGAAGATTTTGTTTCCTCATGCACCAATGTTATATTATTTATAATATTGGTGCAACATTGGTCTTCAGGGGGTAATTTCTCTCTTTTTTTCCGAAAGAGAGATCACCTAGCTCAGCTTGAAAGAACAAGGGACCACTGTGCGGGTTGAAGAAAAATAGGCTTGAGCTAAACGAGGCAAGGGAAAATAATGTGATTGTTCGAGGGTATCCCGATTGAGGGGGGCGTCAGAGTGTGCCAGATCTCTCAAATCTCGAGGAGGCCATAGCCAAAGCGCTATGGGTGACGAGAGAGGTGTGAGAGATGATCGCTATGACGGCACAAGCAAGCGGGTAAACCCTCTGAATGATCACAAAACATGATCGTATCTGCCATCATTTATTTTAGGATGTAAATATGCACAACGAATTGGTCCATCTAGGAGAGATTTTTAAAAAACGTCGACAAGAGAGAAGTCTTTCGATCAAAGAGATCGAAAATGCTACTTCGATCCGAAGTAATTTCCTCGAGGCGATCGAAGAGGGCCATCTGGCTAAGTTAATCTCTCCGATCTATGCCCAAGGATTTATCAAAAAATATGCGGTCTTTTTAGAACTCGATGGTGAAACTCTCATCAAAGACCATCCTTCTGTGCTGAAGGTCTTAAGCGAGGCCACGGAAGATAATTCGGAGTTTTCCTTCGGGCTGAGTTCGATCGAAGTGAGAGGCTCTCCAGGTGGTGAGGTGAAGTGGCTCTCCAATTTTTTCTGGGTTGGAGTTTCGGTGGTTGCCATCCTTTCAGCCTGGTTTTTAGCCCGCTATTTCGGACTGATATGAGCTCTCTGCGCCTTTTTTTGATTGGCACAGTGATGGGTATTGCTGATCTCATACCAGGCGTTTCAGGCGGGACTATCGCTTTCGTAACAGGCATCTATCAGGATCTCATAGAGAGTCTTCAAAAGATCAACCTGCGTTTCCTCATCCCTCTGGGAAGCGGCATTGTTCTCTCAGTTGTGGCTCTCGCCCGTCTTTTTACTTTTCTCCTATCCTCCCCTCTCTCCCGCTGCGCCCTTTTTGCCTTCTTCTTCGGTGTCGTGATAAGTGCGACCTTCTTCTGTCTAAAAAAAGTCCGCCCCAGACAGTTTTCTCATTGGGCGATGTTGGCCTTTGGATGTGGCCTAGCCCTGCTGTTAGTCTCAACTTCATCATTGAGAAGCCATGAAGAGTATGGCTTTCTGGGACTCTTTTTATGCGGCAATCTTACTATCGTCGCGATGCTTCTTCCTGGGATCTCCGGAAGTTATCTTCTCAATCTTCTTGGGGTCTATCCAATCGCATTGCAAGCTTTAAACCATCCCGTGCAAAATTTTTCTCAACTCCTTCCTCTCTGTTTGGGAGGGAGCGTAGGTCTCCTGATCTTTTCTGCGCTGATTAAACGATTGTTCCAAAGCTATCCCACCGTCTTGCTCAGCTTTCTCATTGGTTTCATGATCGGAGGCCTTCGATCGCTTTGGCCTTGGAAAGAAGCAGTTTATTTCTCCTCATTGTTTTTTGTTATTCTAGGATTGATTTGTCCTATCCTTTTGCAAATAAGGCTTAACCATAGTAAAAGAATAGAAGTTTAAAGAATATTCTTGATGGTATACAGTCGGAAGTATGTCCACTCCGCTCTATACTAACCGTCTGGTCAATGAAAAGTCTCCTTATCTTTTGCAACATGCTCACAATCCTGTCGATTGGTATCCCTGGGGAGATGAGGCCTTCAAGGCGGCGCGCGATACAGACAAACCGATCTTTCTCTCCATTGGCTACGCTACCTGCCACTGGTGCCATGTTATGGAGCAGGAATCGTTCGAGAGCTTAGAGGTAGCTGAGCTGATGAACGATACCTTCATCAATGTGAAGGTGGACAGAGAAGAACAGCCTGATATCGATAGTCTCTATATGGAGTTTGCTCAGGCGATGATGTCTGGGGGAGCCGGATGGCCTCTCAATGTCATCTTGACCCCTGATCTTACGCCGTTTTTTGCTGCAACCTATCTTCCATCTGATGCCACTCGAGGATTTCTGGGGATGAAGCAGCTAGTGGTTCGGATTCGTCAGATCTGGAACGACGTTGAGGAACGAGAAAATGTCGTTGAACAGGCCGGAAAAATTGTCGATATATTTGCTAGCCACATTCAGTCCGCAGGGACAGAACTTCCGACCAAACAGGTGTTCGAAGAGGCGACCGAACTGCTCTATAAAACGGCTGATCCCATCTATGGTGGAATGCGCGGTGCGCCCAAGTTTCCCATCGGATTTCAGGCTTGCTTTCTTTTAAGAAATGTCAAGAAAAGCGGCGATAGTCGTGCTCTATTCTATGTCGAAAGAACCCTGGAGATGATGTTTCGAGGAGGGATTTACGATCACTTAGGAGGCGGTTTCTCTCGCTACACAGTCGATGAAAGATGGTTGGTTCCGCATTTCGAGAAGATGCTCTACGATAATGCCATTCTTGCCCGTGCCTATCTCGAGACCTGGCAGTTTACTCGCCATAACTTCTACCGTGAAGTTTGCGAGGAGGTATTAGGTTATATCCTGCGAGATTTGACCTCAGAAAAGGGGGGCTTTCTTTCAGCAGAAGATGCCGATACCGAAGGGCATGAGGGTCGCTTCTACACCTGGTCCTGGGAAGAGGCTCACATCGCTCTTGGTCCTGATGCCTCGCTCTTCTGCTCGTTTTACGGATTGACCCCTGGAGGAAACTTTGAGGGGAACAATATCATTCATATGCCCTACAATTTGAATGAATTTGCTGCCGAGCACCATCTTGACCCAGTTATTCTGACCAACAAACTCAAAGAACTTCGAGCCCAGCTTTTTGAACTTCGTGAGAAGCGACCCAAACCGAACAAAGATGATAAGATTATCGCCTCGTGGAATGGGCTGACGATCTACACTTTGGCTGAAGCCGGAAGAGCTTTTAACAAAGAAGCCTATCTTGACGCGGCGGAAAATAGCGCCCGATTTATTAGGGATCATCTCTGGAAGGATGGAACTCTTTCCCGCCGTTGGCGTGAGGGTGAGGCCCGTTTTGATGGCTGCCTTGATGACTATGCCTTCATGATTCATGGCCTGATTTCGCTCTTTGAAGCTGACAGAGGGTGTGAATGGCTTGAGTTTGCCGTGCAACTTACCCGTGTCTTAGAGAGTGACTTCAAGGCCGAAAGAGGTGCCTATTATCTGACCAATGGCAAAGATCCCACACTCATTCTCAGACGGTGTGAATTTTATGACGGGGCCGAACCCTCAGGCAATGCAGTTCATGCGGAGAATCTGATCCGTCTCTATCAAATCACAGGGATCAATGAGTATCTTCAGGGCGCTGAGGATATCCTGCGGGCCTCCAAAGAACATATCGATATGTACCCTCCAGGCGCTTGTTATCATTTGATGGCGTTGCAGCGCTATCTAGATCTCGATGCCCCCACGATTGTGGTTTCTCTCAATGACGAAGAGCAATACCGCCAGGAAATTGCCAATATGCTAGCGGGGCATTTTATTCCTCACAAAGCGGTTATCTGGCGCCGAGAGATGGATGAGGAGCTTCGCGATCTGGTCCCTTTCAGTCGTGATCTTATCCCTATCGATGGAAAAACTACTCTCTGTGTCTGCTTTCGAGATCGCTGCCTGAGACCAACCAACGACATCTCCCAGATGTGGAAGTTTATCGAAAAACTTTAAAGCCCTCTCAGGGATCACTTCGGGTTCATGTGTTCTAGCTCGCGCAACCTTTTTTGCAAATCGACCTCACGCGTTTTTCCCATGCGTTCAAAAAAAGACTGGCACTCTTTATATGTAGGAGTCAATTGTGGATTCTTTATACATAATTGCTTAAGCATAAAGAGTTCGTCCTCAGCATACTCATATGCGAGTGGATTGAGCGAATCGATGTTTTCAAATACAGCTTTTATTACGGTTTTTACTTTATAGACTTCAGCGGGACTTAAGTAGCGGCCATAGAAAGTAGCAATACGTTGAATAGGAATTTCTGTAGCGCATGACGTGCTCATAATAGTACTCTGTTGATTATCAAACGTATGGATCGTTCATCCTATAGTAACGCCTGACGTTTGTAAAGAATTGTGTTGAAAGATGTTCATCTCTCTCGCAGGTTTTGCTATTGAGAAGTAAGGGCTAATTTGTTAAACTCCACTCATTATTTACAATTGATCTGTGATGCGCTTTAAAAATCAAATTTTCAAAATTCTCTGTTTCTCCCTCTTGACGAATGGGGTGATCCTATCTGCTCAAAATATCAATGATTTTGATCTCTCCATGGCGCCTTCCAACCTCTTCGTCAATAATCGGGTGCTGATTAGAGTGAATGGCAAGCCGATCTCTGTTTTGGATGTCATGAAGAAGATGGATCTTCTGTTTTATAGACGCTTTCCTGAGCACGCTTCTTCGCCATATATGCGCTATCAATTCTACCTTGCCAACTGGAAACATATGTTGACCTCAGTGATCGATGATCAGCTTATCCTTGCTGATGCTGAAGAGAAGAAGGTCGAGGTGACGGAAGGGGATGTCCGGGAGGAGCTTGAGAATCTTTTTGGACCTGATGTGGTGCTCAATGTGGACAAACTGGGGATGACCCACGCAGAAGCGTTCGAACTTCTCAAAACCGAACTCACGGTACAACAGATGGTCGGTGGCATGGTTCGGGCTCGTGCGATGACTGAGGTGCAGCCAAAAGGTGTACGCGAACTTTACGAAGAACGTCTTAAAACCAACCCCTCCGAAGATCTTTGGATCTACAAGATCTTCTCCATCCGTGGAGAAGATAAAGGGGCTAGGGAGAGGGTAGCAGAAAAGGCTATGCGTTTGATCACTGATGAGCAAGTGGCCTTTGAAAATCTTCCTTTTCGCTTGGAAGAGGAAGAGGGGATTAAGATCTCTCTTTCGGATGAGTTTAAGCGCAAAGATTCCGAGCTCTCTCTTGCTTACAAAGCTATTTTGCAGACGGTTGCCACAGGAGAAGGCATTGCCCCGGGGGCCAATGTGATCGTTCAGAACCAGGAGAAGCTCAGCCGCTTATTCTTTCTGAAAGAGCACAAAAAAACCGAACCTACTCCTTTCAATGAGACGGAGGAACAGCTTCATATGGAGCTCACTCAAGAGGCCTATGCTCGCCTCAATGTGGAGTATATGGGTAAGCTTCGCTCACAGCACGGGATGACAGACGAGTATATCAGCGAGATGGTCCCAGAAGATTTTGTTCCTTTCTCCATCCAATGACTTCACCTTACGCAAAAAACACCTTGATAGTCGGGCTCCAGCAGGTCATCTACTGCGCATTTCTCCTTATACTAATTGCAGAAAATAAAGTTACAAACTCGAGCCGCCTAACGCACCATCTTCGAGTTATCCTTTCTTGTTCGTATTTAAAAATATGAGCTTCGAAACGATAACCCAAATCTGTCACGCTATCCGACCCGATTTTGTAACTTTATGTTCTTCCATTAGTATTACCCAACTCATGAAGAGTTGGGTTTCGTCGCAATACTTGTATCTCACTCGCTTCGCTCAGCCTTTCAGCGGCTTTTTTAGCGTAAGGCGAAGTCCATGACCTACCGTCCCTCTCAGCTTCGAACGCTGCTAAAAGAGAACCATCTTTTTCCAAAGAAACGTCTCTCCCAGACCTTTATCATAGATGGCAATATTGTCAGAAAGGTGGTTGAGGAAGCTGCTGTTTCACCTGGAGATAGGGTGCTAGAGATAGGGCCTGGGCCTGGGGCATTCACAGAGGTTCTGCTGGAAAAGGAAGCTAGTGTTATTGCAGTCGAGAAAGATCCTGCTTATGCTAGGCTGCTCGTCAGGCTCGAGAAGTTAGAGATCTTTGAAGGAGATATTCGTGATTTTCCACTTGAGAGAGCCGCCAATGCAAAAATCGTTGCCAATTTACCCTTCAATATAACCACTCCCATCCTCGCTCTTCTTATTCCGCGTTCGGATCTATTCACCACGGCGACCTTCATTGTCCAAGAGGAGGTCGCAAGAAGGATCGTTGCAACTCCTGGAAGCCCGCACTACAGCTCCTTGAGTCTCTTTGTCCGCTTTTATACGAACCCGACCTACGCCTTTTCCATCAGCCGACGTTCGTTTTACCCCGTACCGCGCGTTGACTCAGCGGTCGTGAAGTTGACTCTGAGGCCGCCTCCAGAGGTAGACTCTCCGGCACACTTTTTTATACTGGTACGCACTGCTTTTAAGCAGAGAAGAAAGATGCTGCGAAGTTCTCTGAAAGAGCTCTATCCAGCGTGCGATTCAGACAAACGTCCCGAAGAACTCTCTCTCGAAGACTTTATCTCACTCTATAATTTTCTAAAGTAATATTTTAGAAGTACTTAAATAGTAAATTAGTCGACCGGCTTACTCGTCAGTGGGACGCTTTAGTCCATCGTAGGGCTCTAATCGATGCTTCGCACCTGTCCTGACCATCCAAGTTTTTTCCTAAGAATTGAGAAAAAGTCAGTTTTGGCGAGGTTGACGAGCTGAAAGGTTCGCTTGGATTTGGAAATAGTGAAAGTGTCGTTGGTTTTCATGGTAAAGCGAGAGATGCCATCAAAACTGATCTCTACAGGATCATCGGCGCATAGGTATTTAACCTCGATGGTATTTTTTGGCATAAAGACGATTGGTCTGTTGGAAATGGTATGGGGACAGATGGGGGTGAGGAGAAAGGCCTCGAGCTCCGGCGTAAGAATCGGGCCACCGGCGGAGAGTGAGTAGGCGGTGGAGCCGCTTGGAGTGGAAATAATCACTCCGTCAGCTGAAAAGGTGTTAAGGTAGATGCCGTCCACATGTATTGAGAGATCAACGAGGGTGGGATTGGGAGAGCGGTGGATAGCCATCTCATTTACTGCAAAGCAGCGCTCTCCTTCTGCTGTTGTGGCCTCGAGCATAGGCCGCTTTTCAATTCTATATTCTCCGGCTAAAAAGGCTTCTAGGCTGGGATAGAGTTCTTCGAGAAGAATGTCGGCCATAAACCCAAAGCGACCGAGATTAATCCCTAGGATGGGAGCCTCTATCTCCGGAAAGTGGTGGGTAAAGCGTAAGATAGTTCCATCTCCTCCGAGTGTGATGATAAAGTCAATCTCGCTGGGAGCGACACTCGATAGGGAGGGAAGATCGAGCTCTTTGTCGTGAGCCAGAACATGAACCTTCTTCTCGTGGAGAAAATCCCGAACGGAGCAGGCAATCTCATAGGACTGTCTTTTCTGGGTGTTGGTGAATAGGGCTATGATCATCTTTTTTCTTCTCTAAGCTAAAATGGGTAACAATACGTTTCAGGATAGCGTCTGAGTTGAGTCCAACTTCGTTGATGAGATCGGAGTAGCTACCCTGTTCTACATAGATCTCGGGGATGCCAAAATTTAAGATCTGTAGATGGCCGAAATCGTGAGAAACAGCAAAATCATTGATCTCTGACCCTAGTCCGCCTTTGAGTGAGTGCTCTTCGATGGTGACGATATGAGTGTGTTTGCAAAAGAGCTGACCCAACAGATCGGCGTCGAGAGGTTTGACAAAGATCGGATCTAAGATAGCTGCAGAGATTCCCTTTTTAAGAAGCTGCTCACGAATGTCGGTGGCTGTTTCGCACATATGACCCAGAGCGATGATGAGGAGATCCTCGCCATCGGCTAGCAGCTCTGCTTTTCCGAGGGGACGAGGCTGGAGCGGGAGGTCATCATCTTCGGTCTTCATATTGGGATAGCGGATGGCTGTCGGAAGGTCCCAGGAAAAGGCTGACTCGAGGAGTTCTCTTAAGAGGTGTCCATCTCTCGGCTGGCAGATCACCATATTGGGCATGGTTTTCAAAAAGCTCATCTCGTAGATACCGTGATGAGTCGGTCCATCTGCGGCTGAGAAGCCAGCGCGGTCGATCGCAAAAATAACAGGAGTGCGTTGGAGGCAGACATCGTGAAAGAGATTGTCGAGCCCACGCTGGAGGAAGGTGGAGTAGATAGAGCAGATTACCTTGAGTTTTCTGTTTTTTGCGATCCCTCCGGCAAAGGTGATGGCGTGGCCTTCGGCAATGCCTACATCAAAGGAGCGGTCGGGAAACTTTTCCATAAAGGAATCGAGGCAAGAGCCGCGTGACATGGCGGGAGTAATCACAACAAGGGTGGGATCACTCTCTCCCATCTTCACAATCTGCTGCCCAAAGAGTTTGGGGAATGTGGGTTTGGAGGAGGGAGACGGGAGGAATTCGCAGGTGGCCGGGTCAAAAGGTTTAACGCCATGAAAGGTCACGGGATCGTTCTCTGCCTGGGTCAGCCCATGACCTTTTTGGGTATTGAGATGGATGATCACTGGCATGGAGAGATTTTTGACCGCAGAGAAGATGGCGATGAGTTTCTTGATGTCGTGTCCATCGATGGGGCCGATATAGGAGAGGCCAAACTGCTCGAAAAAAGGGGCTGGACTCACGAGATTTTTTATCGACTCGGAGAACTTCAAGCCGGTCTCAGCCAGAGAGCTGCCACAGTAGGGGATCTTTGAGACGAGACTTTCGATCTCATGGACCCACTTACTGGTGGTGGGGTTGTTGAGAAGACGGCTGAGGTGGGTTCTCATTCCGCCCACATTGTGTGAGATGGACATCTTGTTGTCGTTGAGTATGACAACAAAACGTTTGAGCGAGCGGCTCAAGTTGTTGAGAGCTTCAATCGAGAGGCCACAGGAGAGGGTTGCATCCCCAATGACAGGGACGAGATGTTCGTCGCCACCGCAAAGATCGCGTTGATGTGCCACGCCGAGGGCTGAAGAGAGAGCGGCGCCTGCATGTCCGGCAAAAAAATGGTCATGAGGGGATTCGTCGGGATGGGTAAAGCCGCACAATCCTTTGGTCTTTCGGATCTGATCAAACCGCTCATCGTTTCGGCCGGTGATAAGCTTGTGAGTATAGGTCTGGTGGCTGACGTCAAAGATAAACTTATCTTTTGGAGAGTCAAAGACGAGATGTAGGGCAAGTGTGAGCTCAACGCTGCCGAGGTTGGAGGCGAGATGACCTCCATTGACAGCGACAACGTCGATAATGCGATTCCGCACTTCTGAGGCAAGGGTCTTGAGCTCGGAGAGCGAGAGCTGTTGTAGATCGGCCGGCTTGTGGATTTTTGAGAGTAGAGGATAATTCATGCATTAGTCCTGAGGGGTGAAATTCTCGGTCATAGGAGCATTCTCCTCATTCAGAGCCATTTCGCCGTTGCGGTTTTTGATCAGCATCTCAACTCGCTCCTCAGCCTCGGTAAGACGTGCGGTGCAGGCTACGATAAGCTTATCCGCCTCTTCGTACAGTTTTAGGGAGTCATCTAGGGGCGCCTTTCCGGAGTTGATTAGTGCTAGAATTTCTTCGAGGCGAGCAAAGGATTTTTCAAAGTTGATCTCTTCTGTCATTTTTCATTCACCGTCAGGTAGGCCTCCCCATCGGAGAGTAGTGCCTTCACTTCGTCCTTTGGAGAGAGCTGTTGATGAGAGACTATAACTGACTCAGACTTTCTCGAAAAGAGAATGGCGTATCCTCGCTTTAAAACTCTTTTTGGATCGAGAGCAACAAGGGCTTGGGCTTTGCCTTCTAGCTGGAGTCGCCGTTCACCAAGCTGTTTGGTGATCAGATGGTCGAGTTTTCCCTTGAGCTCATCGACTCTCTGCATCGCATTGCCGAGAAGGGTGTAGGGCGAGGTGAAGAGCGGATGGCGGGCATAACCCATCAATTTTTCTCGATAGCGATTCAAAAGATGAATGAGCGCTGTTCGCATCGCTTCGCCACTTTTTTTCAGGGTTAGCAGATGCTGTGCCTTTTCTGCGCTGACGATCTCTGCCGCAGCGGACGGGGTAGGCGCACGGATATCGGCGACAAAGTCGGCAATGGTCACATCGCCCTCATGGCCGACGGCCGAAATAATGGGAATATGGCTGCGAAAGATGGCTGAGGCGACGATCTCTTCATTAAAAGCCCAGAGATCTTCAAGGCTTCCTCCGCCGCGGCCCACGATGAGCACATCAGCAAGGTCGTGCTGATTGAACGCATCGATTGCAGCGGCTATCTCGCCAGGCGCCTCTCTTCCTTGGACCCTGACAGGATTTAGAATCAGCTGAAAGCCGGCATAGCGCCGCCGAAGCACATGGAGAATATCACGGATCACCGCTCCCGTTGGGCTGGTGACGACGCCAATACGTCGCGGGAACTTTGGCAAAGGCTGCTTCTTGCCTTGATCGAACCAGCCGAGTCCATGTAATTTTTTTTTGAGTGCCTCAAGTTTGAGCAGAAGCTCACCCACCCCCAAAAAGTCCATCTCACGAACGATGAGCTGGTACTTCCCATGGGGAGGATAGACCGAAAGAGAGGCCTTGACTGTGACCTGATCGCCCTCTTTTGGGAGGCGAGCCAGCCCACCTTGACTCCCCCGAAACATGACGGCCGGAATCTTGGCGGCCGCATCTTTGAGGTCAAAATAGAGGTGGCCAGCCGAGTGGTGTTTGCAGTTACTGATCTCTCCCTGGATGACCAGTTTGGGGAACTGGGATTCAAGCTGATTTTTGATTGCGAAGGTCAGCTCGGAAACCGATAAGGCATTAGTTGACGTGATGGACATTTTTGTGGTATCAGTGTTGGTGTTATGCCTAGAAAAAGTGCCAGAAACAAACAAAATCGTCCAGTTATCATTACAGGTAACTGGAAAATGTATAAGACCATCGAAGAGGCTGCCCAGTTTGTGGAGGCTCTGACACCACTGATCAAGCAAAGCCCGCTCTCGGCCTATCTCTCTGTCCCTTTCACCGCAATTCACTCGACAGCAGAACTCGTCAAGAAGCTCGACGCTCCCATTGTCATTGGCGCTCAGAACATGCACGACGCCTCAGAAGGGGCATTCACTGGCGAGATTGCCGCCAAAATGCTCAAAGATGCTGGCGCAGAGTTTGTGATTTTGGGCCACTCAGAACGGCGCCATATCTTCCATGAGAGCAATAGCTTTATCAACAGGAAGGTCAAGAAGGCAATAGCTGAAGATCTGCAGCCCATCCTCTGTATTGGCGAAACGCTTGAGCAACGAGAGAGCGGCAAGGTTGAAGAGACGCTCAAGAGTCAGCTCTTAGAGAGTTTGAAAGAGATCTCTGCGAAAGATCTTGAGAAAGTGGTCATAGCATATGAGCCTGTCTGGGCGATCGGCACAGGGAAAGTAGCAAATGCCGATGATGCCGAGAAAGCCCATCTCTTCTGTCGCAAGGTGATAGCTGAGAAGTGGAGCCAAGAGGACGCAGCCGTCATACCCATCTTGTATGGAGGATCGGTTAAACCTGATAATGCGGGAGCTCTTCTCGCAGAACCCGACATCGACGGCCTGCTTGTTGGAGGCGCCTCGCTCTCGCCGGAGAATTTTAGTCAAATAATCAACAGTTTCAAGGTGTAGCTTCATGACCTTCATTTATTACCTTTTTCTTTTTCTTTTTCTTACCGTTGCAGCCGTACTCTGCTTTGTGATCTTGATTCAAGAGAGCAAATCCAGCGGTCTCGGAGCCTCTTTTGGCGGGGATTCTGGAGAGTCCCTCTTCGGCACCTCAACACCAGAGGTGCTGAAAAAGATCACCGGATGGCTCGCTGTGATCTTCCTGGCTGGGTGCATTATTCTCTCACTCTGGACAGGCTCCCTCGGGCGGTCTAAAACCAAAACTGGCGTCACCACAGAAATTATCGAGCAATGAAGCTTCCGCTCCGATACTATGGCGATCCAGTCTTGCGCAAAATTGCTCAGCCTATCGAGGAGATCACTGATGAGATCAGGCAGCTTGCTACCGATATGATTGAAACGATGGAGGCTAATAAAGGAATAGGACTGGCCGCCAATCAAGTAGGTCGTTTAGTGCGCCTCTTCGTGAGCAGCATGGACTATGAGGATGAAGAAGGAGAAGTTCATTCCCAAGAGCCTGAAGTCTATATCAATCCCGTTATCACCAAACCAAGTGGCGCCTCGATTGAAAGAACAGAGGCCTGCCTTTCCATTCCGGAGCTCTCTGGCCCGCTCACTCGCCCGCTCACCATCACCCTTGAGGCTACTGATCTCGAGGGAAATCGTTTCGCAAAAGAGTGTTATGGCTATGAAGCTCGCTGCTTCATGCACGAGATCGACCATCTCAATGGTACTCTCTATGTCGACAGAATCAAAGGCAAGAGACGCAAAGAACTGGAACCATTGCTCCGCAAAATAAAGAAAAAATATTACAAAACCAATTCCAGAAAATAAATTCATGAATTGGTATAAGAAGAGGTAATGACCACCCTTCTTGAAAAAGTCACTCGTCTTAATGAGATTGGGATTGCCCTCTCTGCCGAGCGAAACGTTCCGGTGCTTCTGGAGAAGATCCTCCGTAATGCCAAGCTGTTGACCAACGCCGATGGGGCAACGATTTACACCGTCTTGCCCGATCAAAAAGTGCGCTTTGAGATCATCATCACCGGCTCCCTCGGATACTATCATGGAGGGAGTTCTGGAGAACCGATCACGTTCTCTGCTATTGACCTATATCTCTCAGATGGTGTCCAAAACAATCGTCACATGGTGGCCTATGCCGTCAACAACAAAACCAGCGTCAAGATCGACGATGCCTACGTAGCAGAAGAGTTTGATTTTTCTGGGACACGGGAGTTTGATAAGGCCACCGGTTATCGTACCATAGCCGTGCTTACTATCCCGATTATGAATCACGAGCATGAGGTGATTGCTGCGATGCAGCTGATCAACCCCATCGACTCCATCACTCAAGCTGTCACTACCTTTACCCTCGAAGACCTCCAGCTCTCCGAATCTCTCGCCTCCCAGGCCGGCGTCGCCCTGGCCAATCAGCAGCTGATGGAGAACCAGCTAGCGCTTTCCAACTCACTCATACGGCTGTTTGCTGAGGCGATCGATGAGAAATCTCCTGCAGAAGGAAATCACGCCAAACGGGTGCCGATCGTGTCCGAGATGCTTGCTGAGGCGGTGAATAATACAAACGATGGCCCATTAAAAAAGATCCATTTTTCCGACGATCAGCTCTACGAGTTGATGGTTGCCGCTTTTTTGCATGACTGCGGTAAACTCATCACACCCTCTTATATTGTCGAGAAGAAGAATAAACTCGAAACTATCATTGACTGCATCGAACTGATCAACACACGCATCGAAGTGATGAAACGAGATGCCAAGATCGCCCTTCTCGAAAAGAAAATCACACCTCAGGTGTATGAGAAAGAGATCCAAGATTTAGAGAACAACCAAAAGCTCATTGATCGCTGCAATACCTGTGAAGAACCGATTACTCCAGAAATAGAAAAGCTCATTGATTCCCTCGTCTTTCTTACTCCCGATGAGAAAGAAGCTGTGCTGATTCCCCGAGGTAATCTTACTAAGAAAGAGCACGTGATCATCCAACACCATGTCGAGATAACCCAGCGGATGCTTGGGCAGCTTGTCCTCCCCAAAAATTTGGAAGAGGTGGTAGAGATTGCTAGTAACCATCATGAGTGGGTTGGAGGAGGAGGCTATCCACGAGGGTTGATCAAAGAGCAGCTGTCACTACGAGCCCGCATTCTTGCCATCTCAGATGCTTTTGAGGCCCTTTCTGCGCCCGATCGCCCCTACAAAAAGCGCCTCCCACTCCCCAAGATCTACGAGATTATGGAGAAGATGGTCAAAGAGGGACACCTCGACCCCGATCTCTTCGAGGTCTTCCAAAAGCAGAATGTCGGCCAAGAGTACGTCAAACACTACTGCGCCCCCGACTAGCTCGATGACAGAGGTTGAGGGCTAATTTTATCAAACAAAGCAAGTTTCGAAAGAGGTCTAATGGTGTTCTCTATGTCGACAGAATTAAAGGCAAGAGATGCAGAGAATTGGAACAAGCACTTCGCAAAATAAAGCAAAAATATTATAAGAAGAGGTAATGACCACCCTTCTCGAAAAAGTCACGCGTCTAAATGAGATTGGGATTGCCCTCTCTGCCGAGCGAAACGTTCCGGTGCTTCTGGAGAAGATCCTCCGTAATGCCAAGCTTCTGACCAATGCCGATGGAGCTACGATTTATACCGTCTTGCCCGATCAAAAAGTTCGCTTTGAGATCATCACCACCGACTCCCTCGGATACCATCTTGGCGGGAGTTCTGG
>SDBU01003024.1_pt1 | contig 21724 bp, 54 predicted proteins | sample 2277071 | NCBI WGS metagenome assembly SDBU01 (sample SAMN10397929, study PRJNA504765) | marine sediment metagenome | isolation source: marine sediment core GS08_GC12, 126 cmbsf | place: Arctic Ocean: Gakkel Ridge, Loki's castle | collected 2008 | reverse complement strand
GTTAAGGCCGGCGAGGCATTTGACCACCTCCCCATTTTCAAGGCCCAGACATCTCTGCTGTTCTTCGAATTCTTCATCCAGCGCATCATGATCAGCCATTGCCTTCATGCGCCCCATTCGTTCCCATACCTTTACCTTGGCCTGCTCAACATAAACCTCCCACTCCTCGATCAGCTTCTTGCATCGCCGCGCCCTCTTCTCGAAGGTGATCGCCTGGATGGTTTCGAACCGGTCTGGGTATGGTGCTGGATCACGGAGCAGCAGGCATCCATCGGGCACCGTGACTTTGATGCCGAGCACCTTGGCGATGTCCATGAAGTGGCGGACGGCCGCGAACTGGACGACGTACTCCTCCCTCGCCTCCATCTCGATGCCCCACAGGCCGATCTCCGCTGGCCGCTCATCTATCGCCATTGCGAAGGCCACGGCTACCGATGAGGACAGCCAGATGGCGCCGTGCTTCTCGGCAAGGGCCTTGTAGTCTACGACGATGTTGGCCTCGCCCTTGAACATCGGAACCAGCGAATAGACCACCTTCGGCGGCTTCACTTTGGCCAGCTTCTTGAGGTACGGATCGTCGCCCTCTTCCTGGAACCGCCGATGGATTTCAAAGAGCACGTCCCATCGGTCATATGCAAAGCCCGTCCGGTTGAACGTCCAGATGTCCCAGTATTTGTCATCGAACGGTGCCTCTTCCTTTGACGGCGCCGTGCCGATGATGGCTATCTTGCGGTTGTTCATCGCATAAACACTCCCACAATAACGTACAGAATTCCTATTGGTATAAATAGTTTCTGATAGTTCTTTTCTCCACACCACATCTGACCATAACCATTCCTGACACACAGAAACCAAACACAAGTTATGGCCAATGCAAAGCCCGCCAGACCTCCAAGAAACTGTAGAAGACCCTGGATCATTGCCTGTTCCTCATGATGGCTATCTTACGGTCAACCATTTCAACTCGCTCCGATGCTTTGGAACATCAAATCTGCTATTGATGATGGCCTCGGCCCGCTCGAAGTCCTCGAGGGTGTCCACGTCCACCGATCGATACGACGGCATCTGGTAGACGATGGCCCGGGGCCCGTCGAAGATCTTGTGCTCACGGAGCCAGTCCACGTAGGCCACGTAGACCGCCCCGTTGGCATCAGGCCGCATGACCTCGACGCTGATGCACGACGGCGCCGCGCTGGCCAAGCACAGGCTGATGCAGGCGTCAATGTCGGCAGCGTTTCGAAGGGGTGACGTCGGTTGGAGGAGCACGACCCACTCGGCCTCGATCTCGTCGAGTACATGGAAGATGGTGTCGTAGATGGAGCTGTCGTCCTGGGCCAGTTCCTGCGATCGTGGGAACACTTCGGCCCGGCAGTAGTTCCGAACGACGGTGCTGATCTCGTCGTCCTCGGTGACCACCACGAACCTGTCCAGCAGCTTCGACTGCTTTGCCGCCTGGACCGTGTAATCGATCATCGGCTTGCCGGCGAGGTTCTTGATGTTCTTGCCGGGGAGTCTTTTCGAGCCCCCACGAGCCGGAATAATCCCTAGTATCATTCGACCACCGCCATGGTAAGCTCAATCCACTCTCCACCCACAAAAACAGCATAGGACACTTGTCCAGGTACAGGATGAAGGGGAAAGTTTCGTGCAGATTCAGCCGACTCGCCTTTCAACAGCAGTAGCGGTGTCGCAGCCACTCCTACGACAGCACCTCGTAGCTTCCCGAAAAGCCCTCGTCGCGTGATGTCCGTCATGTTTAAAACCCCTCAAACCGTTGATGCTCTATGTATGAGACACATTAGGCTGTCGTAATGTTCATGCGTTGGGTTCATCTCTCTCGCTGAGTAGGCGATACTGGACTATAGCAAGCGCCCCCAACAAACCCCGAGTAATCATGCCTGCTCGACGGTACGATGTGCAATCATCGCAATGCAGGTAGGCGCCTGCAAACCCAACGATCTCCCCCGACTGCGCCGCTTCAAGAAGGTCTTCGAATAACTTCACCACGTCAGGAACAGGTTCCCGCTTGATCACGGGACCGCCGCGAAGCGATTGTACATTGTCCGTCATGCGTTCGCCTCTTCGGAGGATTCACCCATCTTTCGGCTCAAACATTCGGCCACATCTTCGCGGTAGGATTTTCTCCAATCCAGCCAGTCATGGACCAGGCCCATAACGGCTAATCCGATCAAAACAATCAGCCCTGCAAGTGCCATTGCAGACATCATGCGTTCGCCTCCTCATAGGATTCGTATGTCCCAACATCCAGCCAGAACTCAGGCAGCAGGTAAGCCGCGCAGCTCGGCATGTTCATCAGGAAGTCGGGCATGTCGAAGCGATCTTCTTCGGGTAGATGGTCAAACGCCTCGGGCGCCAGGACATAGATGCCGGCGACCACGAGATCATCGCGGATCGGCTTCTCGTCGATGTGCTGCACCATCCATTTCTTGTGGTGGACGACGCCGTATGGAATCTGGTGCTGGTATGGCGTTACGCACATCGTAGCCATGGCGCCGGCCTCAGCATGGTATCGCAGCAGGTCGTCCAGGTTCAAATGGGTGATCACGTCGGCGTTGAAGACAATAATGGGATCCGTGATCGGCGCCACGCTCCGCACCATCTTGAGGGCGCCGGCAGTCCCAAGCGGATCCGTCTCGATCAGATACCTGATCCTACACCCGCGATCCACACCATTACCGAAGTAGTTCCTGATCAGCGCCGCCTTGTAGCAGAGCGCCATGGTGATCTCGCGAATACCTTGGTCGACCAGGCTGTTGACCAGCGTCTCGATGATGGGTTTGCCAGTGACATGGAGCATCGGCTTCGGTTGGTGGCGGGTCAGTGGGTCAAGACGCAGCCCACGGCCGCCAGCCATGATCAAGACCTGCGTCAATGGATAGTGTCCTCGGCAGCTTCGCCCTGCATATGCTTGATGAGCCCGACCTGGAACGCCATTTCACGCAGCGATTCGAGGGTGGAAAGCATTTCCTCTCTCCCCTCGCCTTGCAGACCGCCGATCCCGAACGGATCCAGTACCACCGCTTGCGGCGGCTTACCGATGGCGCGGTCTAGCATTGCATTGACGGCACCGAGGCGCACGTTGCCCGGCTGCTTCGCATCATCCCGCAAGCTGATCAGCGTCTCGATATTCTTTTCGGTCTGGGCCAGACACGCATCTCGAATGGACGCTGCCAGCTTCGGCCGACCGCCCGGATTTCCGCTCTTGCCTTTCTCGAATTTCGCCATGTCCTGATTTTTTCCTGTTTTCAGGGCCTTTCCGCGAGTTGCTTTTCCATGTCGAGGATACGCTGCCGAAGCTCAGTCGCGGTCTGGATCGCCTCGGACTGGAGCATGTAGTGTTCGTTGAAGTACGTCGACAGCGCACCCCAGAATTCCGAGGCCAATTTATCCAACTCGATGTCACCGAGCATTTGAATCTTGCCATCGGCAAGCACGTTGATCCAACCATCGAGTACGCTGATCTGGAGGATGTACGGAGTGCCTTCCGGCATGATTCGAATGACTTCTACGCCCTCGGGCGCATCGCTCTTGATCTTGGCTTTCGCCATGATTTCACCCCTACCTTGACGGATCTCCGACCCATCAGGGTCATAGACCCCGCATTTTATATGAGAATCGCAATTATCTTGTGGCAAATGGTGCGCGGTGTCAAGAGGAGGTATTTATTCCCTCGCCCCCTTTATTTGACATAGATGAACTTGCTGCCCGCCAAACCACAATACCCTGCGGTTTCGTCTGAGAGCGGGCAGCGCCACATCATGCAGTCGGAGGCGATGCACTTGAACGGATCATGAAAACCGTTCCCGGGAACCCGATTGCATCCATGTTCATAGCGTTTGCTGGTGTAAATATCTGTTGCTCGCACCATCGGACACCACTTCTCTCGTGCTTCATCTTCGGTCATTGATAACCCCTTTCAGTTTTTCCATCGCCTTTTTGCGAATGCGTATCACCGTATATCTGGACACGGGATGGGGCTTGAGCCATCGTCCGATCCACCACTGAGGCTTGCCAAAGCCCAGACCCCATAGCACACGGCGTTCATTCTCGGTGAGGCTGAAATCCCATTCTTGGACCTCGCCGAGGCGCCTGATGGCGTCCTGGTCAGCTACACCGCGAAGTGATCGCTTGAGTGCATCTCTGGCACCCGCCCGATTGTAGCTGTCTCGCTCCCGTAGGGGCTGAGGCATGATGCTCCCGAATTCCCGCGGCCGATCATATTTGTCCAGCGGCAGCAGCTTGAGGGTCGCCGCTGCATCCTCGTATCGAGCGATGATATCGACGCCGTTCACGCTGACCCCGAAAAGAAATGCCCCGCCCGAAGGCGAGGCGAGTCTAACAGGGAGGCTTCACGTCTGGGAGACGCTACTGCCGCATTTTGGCCACATTTCGCAGAGGGTGTCAAGACGTCTCCTCCACCAGCGTGTCCATGATGACCCCTATCGCGCTGGCTGGCCTCCCGTCCCGTACACGGCCCAAGGAGACGTTTAGTGCCTCCGGAGGTATCCCGTGCTGCAAGGCTATCGAGATGATGGTTGAGGCATCCGCCAGTAGCCTCTGAAGGGTGCTATTAGATTCTTGGGCATCCGTGAACACCTCTCCAATCCGCCCGTCCGGGTATCTGCCGATATCCACCAACAATTCGACATGAACGCCCTCTGTCTCTCCAGCTTGGTACTGAACGCGAATGATTTCATGGAACCGGCGATTGGGAAGACGCTCCCTCATCCTTGAGCCTCGTATGCCTTGATCATGGCATCAGCCTCCTGATCGCCGGAGCTATGAGCCACCATGTTCCATGCTTCTCCCCGACGCTGTCCGCTACCTTCGCCGCGTCCTCCTGCATGGATCGGCGACCGGCGGTGTATCCTCCATGGCGGGCTTCGTCTATGAACTTGTTCCAATGTACTTCATCGCAATCAGGACAACAGCAGTTGACGTGATGCCCCTCCACAAGAGGCGTCCCGTCTTCCTTCCAGGGGATGTCTGTTTCAGTCACGGCTTTTGCTCCCATGCCTTGAGGGCCGCACAACGACGGGCGAGGGGTTCTGTGTGGCCGGTTCCTAGAGTGGCGGTCTTGGTAGCTTCGTCCCAATGGGTAGCGTCGCACTTGATTTTCCCCTTCATCTCGAAGATAGCGACACGAACGATATTCTCCCATGGCAGCTTGGCGTCGAGGGATGTGGTATACGGCGGGGAATAATCAGGGCCGAAATGTACTCCGCTGATCTCATCCTTGGAACGCTCCGAGCGGAAAGTGCCTACCATTTTCGCAAGGACTTCATTTAACTCCCGGCTCCCCTCCGGCGCCGCTTCCAGCTGTGTGATGATGTCACTTGTCATGGGGCTTGTCCTTCGTGTTCGCCCGCCACCGTTCGACTAGTTCCGGATCTTCATTTTCCATACTGGAAATCATCCGAAGCAGCCGCTCGTTCTCCTGCAACGCCCGTTCCAGGGAACGTAATGCTTTCAATTCAGACGCCGCGCTGGCGGAGTCGTCGGCCTCTAACACGGAGCGGGCGATGTTTTCTGCTCTTTTGCGGCTATCATAAGTAAGCCCGGCAAGATGAAAATGAGCTGCCTCTGTCGCCCGCTCCACGCGCTCATCCATGGTGATCACAATGCCAGCCCTCCGCTCATAACCTGGCCCGCCCTCACCACGGCTTCCTCCGGACCCCACTTTTCAACTGCTTTCTTCGCGGCATTGAGCATATATTCGTTCGAGAGAAAATCAGATCGATTTGCCAGAACCAACGCTTCGAGCACTCGGTTCTCAGCTTCTTTGACTGTGTATGCCTCATCCATGGTGGTCATCGCTCGGCTTCTCCTTCATGATCTCTTTGATTTCCCAGCGGCCAGACTCTACCACACCAAGATAATACTCGGGGTCAGGATGTCCTCTGGGGGCAGCCATTAAGATTGTGCCAAATGTGCTATCTGCCACCTTTAGCGCCCGTTCGAGGCGGTCGATCCTGTCCAAGGTCCACGGGAGGTCTACGCGAGCGTGTTCAACAAACTTCCTTTCTTCAACATCTCTTTTCCATGCAAGAGAAGGACGGGAAGCCTTAATGTCATCGGCGTAAAACTTCTCAAACGCTTTGCACCGCTCCCTGATCTCGTCCAGTCTGTCAGCCATCATCACCTCCATTATTATCCCGGGAATTCCTGATACAGCTTGCCGTCAAGGCGCGGGGCGTAGTCAAGGTGCCCGTCAATCATAGCCTGCTTGTAGAAAAATGGTATCCGGTTCATCTCGCAATGACGGCGGATGTCCTCAACTGCCTCTAGGTCCATGGGTCGCGCGCGGGATCCCGACTCGCAACCTGCAATAATCCAGTCCAGCCCACTGAGCAAATGTATGGGGTTGCGACCGATCAAGGGTTCCATGGACACGAACCGCATGGCCGCTGGGGTGTCCAGCAGGATCGGGATTCGCTTGTCGGCCTGTTCCTGATTCTCGGCAGTGACGCCGAGCCAAAGATTAGGCAATGTGTATGTGGAATTTGTAGGAAGAAATCGAGTAAAATTTTCTGGCCGCTTCGTAAGCAACAGCCAATCAAGATTTTTTGTGTCGTCGATTAAGTCCCACATATCCCAACGCCATTCCTCGGGAACCTCGGGGTCGAAGACATCGGCCAAGGATGCGCTGAATACCCGGTATCGGATACCCAGCTTCGCCGCCTTGCGGTCCCACTGTGGCGGCTTCTTCCAGTTGGCCTCTGACGTGCGGCGGCGCGGTTTGCCCTTGCCCCATTCGACCAACCCCGACCGCTTGGCCCATGATTCGGCGTAGCAGTGATCGCAACCCAGCGAGACCTTCGTGCATCCCGTCCACGGATTAAACGAGTGGTCCGCCCAAGAAATTTTAGTATTCTCACCCATCATCACCTCCACGGTTTGTCCAGCGTTACGTCCCAATGCACAGGGTTGCACCTGTCGTTCCTGATCGTCATGCCCTCAAGTTCGTAGAAATGCGCCACTCGGATTAGGGCGACGACGCACTCTCGATCCGTGGCGAATATCGACTGCGAGTGAACCGGCACCGGAAACCGGCACGGGTCGCCGCCAATCGACATGCAGAGCGTGAAGGCGTAGAACCACATTACCTTTCCGCCTCCATGACCTGAGCCATCGTCCTGTGCTCGCGGAACGCCCATGATGATTCAGGCGGTACATCTCTGGCTGGGCGCGGCTTTTCATCCATGGTCAGCTTCCTTCGGTGGTTCGGGGAGGGGCATCCAGTGAGTGGGCGGATGTTCCGTTGTGAAACTGCCATCTTCGCTGTACCAGAATGGCTCTGGCGGTTCGCCAAATTCGGGGCAGCGGCACTCCCCACCACAATCCCCTAAATATTTCCCGTGTTCCAGAACCAGCCAATAGCCGTAGGTTAAGCGGGCCTCATACCCTTCGTGGTGCGCGTACAGAAGCATCTCCGTCCCATCCCTCGGCGCGGTCGATATCGGTTGCCAGTCAGCCATCATGCGTCCTCCAATTCCCTGTGAGGGTTGCGGGCGATCTCGCGGAATATCTCGATGGCGGAGTCGCGGATGGGGTGGAAGCGCCATTGCCCATACCCGATTTCCTTTCCATCAGGGCCGCGGCCATTTGACATCCCACATAAATAGAAACAGGCCATGCCCGTGTCTTGATTGCCGTAGTCTGGATACCTTGTTACGCCGCGCACGGAATAGACCTGCCCGCACACCAGTGGATCGAAAAACCACCGAGGCGTTATCGGGCCATCATCCATACACATAACCCGTTCAGCCATGACGCGCCTCCTCTAACCATCCCCGTCGCGCCTCAACCCAAAACTCAAGCGGCTCGTACATTTTTTTCCAAGACGGAAACCAATTCTCCGTTTCAGCCAGTTCCCCGAAGACATACACGATAATGTCAGCGGGGTAAGGGGCCAGCTTATCCGCGTATGCCGCCACCGTAAGAGCTTCATCGCCAGGGCGCATCGCCGTCAAGACCGCCAGCTTTGCTATCTCCTTCATGATCAATTTCCTCGGTGCCGGTCGATTCGCCATCTCCACCAACCGGAACCATTGATGCCTGTCGGGCGCACTCTTCAACAACGCTCGGAGAGCCACGTCCACCTCGTGACATTTTCCGTTTTTCAGCAATCTTTCGGCGACTGATATCAGATCGGAGGCTAGTACTGAAAGCTGCGTTCCAGTTTGTGTATCCTTTCCCGTTGACGGTCCAGTCCCGGAAGTCGTCGGCAAGCCATTCGACTTCGGCGGGGGCGTATCCCTCTCGCTGCCCGAGTTCGTGGTGGTTTGGGGTTGGCTTCCAGTCTTCGGGAATTGCAGTCCGTCGTTTCCTTGGCTTCGGTCCATCGGGCTTCTCCTTGTCATCGAATAAATTGTCAAAGGGGGCAGGGGGGTTTCCTTCCTTACCTTGGTTTCTTGGTTCCTTGGTTCTAGTTTGTGTTGAAGCTGTGTTGAAGCTGTGTTGTTCTTGTGTTTCTGGCTGTGTTAATTCAACTGTCCGATTTTTCCGGACGCTTTGATATTTGTCGTAATTACAAATGGTTATGACCGTCTGACCCTCAACGACTGCTGTGTTAATCATAGTGTTGGTTTTGAGAGCAATGAGAAGGGTTCTTAATTCCTGCACCGTCATCCCCACCCGCTGGGCCATAAATCGAATTGAACAGGAAAATTGCCCGCGCTCAAGGGTAATCGGGTGGTCGTTGACAGTGCCAGGGGACCGCTTCCAGCGGGCCTTAGAGATCATCCAAGCCCACGCCGCGAATCGCTTTGGCTTGTGGATGCCGACCACGGGATGATCCATCATCGCCCTGTCGATGACGATGAAATCCGACATCAGCCAATGCCAGAATGTGGAAACGGTTCTAGGGCGCAAAGATACACGGAAGCCCCCATTCCAGTTTGCGGTGGTGGTAGGGTGCTGAAAGGGGGTCCAAGGACACCCTAACCACCCAACCGCTTCGATTTGCCGAGGCGCTACCCCGACGCCATCCATAGTCTACCCTCCCGCCGCGTTCGTCAAGTCCTATCCTTGCCCAAGGCGGCGTGGCACATGGCGCGGACGGCGGGTTTTATTCGGTCTCGGTGCGTCTCTGGCCAGGAAGAAGAAATTTCCGGTTCATCTGCTCCAAAAAGCCATTCGTACATCTCATCAACCATTTCCTCGGTCGGCTCCCGCATGGCCTCGATGGCGGCGCGGGCCGCTTTGTCCAACGATCCGGAATCATCAGTAACGTTGATGGTGTTGAACAGCACATTGCTGATCACGTTCCTCACTTCCTCGATCTTGCTCATTGCGTCAATCATCGGTCTTTCCTTACTTGGCACCAGCCGCACCTTCTTCACATAACTCCTAGCCGAATTGCCTCTGGACAACCGTTTCCTCGGCGGCGGCTCTGATGCTTGGGGTTCGTTGTTCGGCGGCACCCGCCGTCCTTCTGGGGTGCGCTTGACCATGGCGGCGTAGTCTGGACCGGACATTCTGAGAACCATCAAAGCCCCAACACCCGGTTGATCGCCCCGTTGTCCCGGTGGAATAAATTGAATAGCATACCCATCTCCCTGATCGTGAAGGCGGTTTCCCCCATTTCTTTCCACACCCGTCGGATTGCTTCGTTGCGAGCGGCGAGCACTTCGCAAACCTTCGTCCTGGCGAGGATGGTTTCCAGAGACATGCCGTGCTTATAAGCGACCCGCTGCTGCATCTCGCGAACTCGATTTATCCGCCACATAGGGATGCCTTCCAGCGCCTCGATCATATTGGCATGTCCTCCTGATGGTGCGCGGCATTGCCGAACTGCATCATCTCGCCGTGGAACGATACCGTCACCGACCCGATGGCGCCCTGCCGATTCTTGGCGATCATCAGTTCGGCTAGGCCCTCGGTCTTGGCGAGGCGGTCATTGTACCCACCGGGACCGTTCACCCGTTTATCGAACGCCTCAGACTTCTCGTTTTCACGCTGGGCGGGCTTGTGGCGGTCCAGGTAGTAGTGCTCCCGGAACACGAACAGCACCACGTCAGCATCCTGCTCGATCGATCCACTCTCCCGTAGATCGCTCAGACGGGGCACCTTGTCGTCTCGGGTGTCCACGGCACGGGACAACTGCGAGAGGGCCACCACGGGCACGTCTAGCTCCTTGGCAAGGGCCTTCAGGTCGCGGGTGATCTCAGATATTTCCTGAACCCGGCCGGCCTTTCGGGCGACGTCAGAGGCGCGGACCAACTGGAGATAATCGATTTCGATCAAACCGAGGCCGCCTTTGCGCTTCATGCGCCGCGCCCGTCGACGGATGTAGGCGACCGTCACGCCGCCGCGGTCGTCGATTATCAGCGGCTTGTCGCGGAGTTCTCGGCTGGCCTCAACCACTTGATCCATCTCGCCGTCGGATATATGCCCATCCCGAAGCCGGGTGAAATCAAGCCTACTCTTGGCACAGAGACGCCGGGCCTGGATTTCCTCGGCCGACATCTCGAGGGAGAAGAACGCCACCGGCATCTCGTCGGCTACCCGCTCGGCGATGTTCTGGGCTAGGACGCTCTTTCCCATCGATGTCGCGCCAGCGATTACATAGAGGCCCTGCGGTCGCAGTCTCCCGAACAGCTTATCAAGGTCGACCAAGCCCGTTTCGAGGCCGGGGGGGTCTTTCCCCTGATACGCCTTCTCGATACCGTACAGGGCATCGGTTAAGGCGTCGGCATCCTCGCGCTCGTCGGCGCCTTCGGTTATCAGGTGCAGGGTCGTCTCGGCCTCGTCAATTATTCCATCGGCATCGTCGGTTTCGTAGGCTTTGTTGACCATCGTTTCACCGAGGCGGATCAAATCGCGGCGGCGGTAGCAGTCGAAGATGATGTGGCCGTACTCACCGGCATTGATCGACGTGACGGCACACCCGAGAAGGTGCGCGAGGATTTCATTGTCCGCAACACCTTGGAGCGTGACGTTATCGGCGACCTTGCCCTGTCCGATCAATTCGGCCATCGCCTTGTAAATATCCTGATTTGCGCCAACGGCAAAATGATGCGAGCCGAGAAAATCGGCGACGGCCTCAAACGCTTGATTGTTTAGGAGGATGGCCCCGAGCAGACAGTTTTCCGCCATGACGTTGTGGGGAAGGGTGCGGCCTTCCATCATGGCTTAAACAACGGCGTGTCCGTTCCCTCAACATGGGCCAGCCGCGCCTTGATGTCGGCCACGTATTCAGCCTCGCGCTCAATCAGGATGCAGTCGAAGCCCTCTCGGATGCAGGCCATGCCAGTGGTGCCGGAGCCGGCGAAGGGATCAAGTACCGTCCCGCCGGGCGGGGTGATCAGCCGCACTAGATAGGCGATCAGATCAACGGGCTTGACCGTGGGATGCTTAGACGCCAGCCGGTCGCCTTTGTCAGCCTTGGCACAGTAGAAGAACCGGGCGGCGGTGCCGGAGTCGCCAGCATAGGATGCCGACCCTTGCTTGAGTCCGAACATGCCGTTGACGCGATCCCGCACGGAGCGATTTTGTCCGCCACCGCCGGCCTCTCCGCTCCGTGCGAACGCCTCCATCACCTCGGGGCTGCCGTCGTGGATTACGTTGGCGGGCCAGCGGCCAAGCTCCGGTCCTATCGTTGTGGTGTTGTCCCCGACATCGCCCTTTTCCCACGGTCGCTTTCCTGCACCGAACCCACCGGACCGATCATCCCTCGCTTCCACTCTGCACCCGTCGATGTTCAGCGCCCCCGTTGAATGTCGAAGGACATTCGCCGCAATCGTCTTCTCGGACAGCGGCTTCCGGGCGAGGATGACGGGATCACAGCCCGGTACGATCTTCCCTGTTTCGTCCTGGGAGAAGGTGGCACCCTCGCCTAAAACATTCTCGATTGCAGAAAGTTCTAGGATGATTTCTAACTTCAATACGGCGGCGTTGAAATATCTTGCCACAGGTGATGCAGACGCATTTGACCATGCGCCCCGGTCGTGGACCTGGATGATGCTTTCGGGTGTGATCGCCAACAGACATGACTTCAAGGTTTTCAAGTCGATTGTCGTCTCTAACGCCGTTTCGATGGTGGACGTTCTCAAGCCGTCCCAGCTTGCGGCCAAGGTGGCGCTCCATGAGGACACGGTGCTCAAGCTGGAAGTCAGCGCCGATACGAACTGCGACATATCCATCCGAGCGCACAAAGCGTCCCGTGTATTGGATACGTCGGCGGCAGTCCATTGAGCAGAAGCGGACACGTCCACGCCGTAACCGCTTGGGTTTAACGTGGAAAATTCTTTCGCAGCATTCGCAGGTAACATCAACCATAATTGGCTCCATAACTTCCAAAGCGTTGAACCGATTATAGCTATTTCGTCGTAGGGATCAAGGGGTTTACGCGCCCAAATCAGCGGCTCATGTGAGGGTTTAAGCGCGGTTCCCCAGCCTTCCCATTGCTTCGCGGCTTCGGTGGCAGGGGCGGTCATCATTTTTTCGGGCGTATAATCGGCTTCACCCGCAGCAAATTTCCCACCTTGGATTCCCCGATCTATGCCGCGAGGATTTCCGTCAGGAGCAATGTATTGGCCTACATTTTCCCGCTCTGCCCCCGCCGCCTTGTCGATCCCCTTGCTCACGTCGTGCGATTTCGGGAATCCGCTGCCATACAGCCACATGATGGTGTCGCGTATCTCAAATCCTGCGTCCTCGACCGCACAGGCCACCCGGTGGAACGTCCGCGATCCGCCGAAGACCAGCATATGCCCGCCAGGCTTGAGCACGTCCAGGCATAGCTTCCACGTCTCGGGTCGAAACGCGATGTCCCCGCCGTCCCAGGTCTGCCCCATGAAGCCGGTTGAATGCCGCGCATAAGCTCCGGTCTTGCCGACCTTGGCCGGGGCCGCGTCCTTCGCGCCGAACCGCTTGACGATACTGGTCAAATGATAAGGTGGATCGCAGCATATCGCGTCCACGGGGTCGAGCGTCGGCATGATGTCCAGACAATCGCCCTCCAGCACCCGGACGCTCACGCCTTCGCCCCCAGGAGGTGCATCGCGTAGTCCAGGCAGGCGAGGGCGTTCATTTCCCCTCCAGGGCGGCGAGGAGCATGGCCTCAAAGACGGAACCAGCGCATTCATTCGTTGCCCCGCCGGGGGTTACTGACAGAAAGTCCGCACCCTCTTTCTGCATTCCATCGGTCGGCTCCATCAGGGCCTCGATGGCGGCGTAGGCGGCAATTTCATGATCGCCAAGAGTGTCCGCGAGATAATCATCAAAGTAATCCCAACTGCCACGCTCCCGATAAAGCATTCCTTCCCATTTGAGTTTTGCGAGTCTTATCGCCACTTCCTCGATCTTGCTCATTTCAGCAACTCCTCCCACACCCTCACCGTCGTCGTCTCGTCCGCCTCTCTGAGTTCCGTCATGCCGGGCTCCTTACCGTTCAGGGTGTTTGTCGCGCCTGTGTTGCCAAAGCGCAACATGATTCACGAATTTCCGGTCGCAATCAAAGCAATACGGTTCGCCCTTGGCATAAGCCAGTGCTCGCTGTATGTTTCGCGCCTCCCATGCCCTCTTTTCGATGGAAGGCGGAATGTCTGACATCAGGTCATAGCGGTCCATGATAGCCCCCTATATTTCGTCGGGCGGCGTCAGGCGCTCACGATCCTGACAGTCTTCACAGAGCGGCGGCGCTGCTCCATCCAAGGCCGCGCCACATTGGCGACACACAGGCTCAGGGTCTTCGTCAGGACAACACTCACTCACCCTCACCGTCGTTTTCTCGCCCCAGCGGGCCGTGATCTCTTGGACGTGGGAATCGTCCTCGATGACGCCGTGCTTGACCAGCAAATCCAGGCAGGGTTTGATAAAATTATCTAGGTCGCCAACGCCCTTCCTCCTCCGCTCCACCGTCAGGTCTATGACGACAGCGCCCTTGAAAACCTCGGGGTTGGCCTGGCGCTGTATCTTGAGCCGCCAGCCCGCCTCCTCGATCCAAGCATTGTAGGCTTTGCTCCGCACCCGGCCCTTGCCCGGCACGTTGACGTAGGCGTTGTTCAGGGACGGCGGGATGGGGAGGAATAGCGTGACGGTCATTTGTAGTCCGCCATGAAGGCGCGGACCTTATCTACCGTGGTGAGTGACGGAGAAAGCCCTCTGCGAAGATTCAGCACGAAGCCTGGATTCTTGAGCGCCTGCCGCCCGAAGGCGGTTGGGCCCATCTTTGTCCTAGCGAGAAATGCCTCGACCTCCGCCAGAAATTGCTCTGATATTTTTTCCATGCTGGGCAACCCTACATGCTGGTTGCCACCCCTGTCAACTTATCAATTATAAAATATTCCTATTGACACGCCCCTTCGCCATGGTCTACCGTGTCCTCATCGATCATCTGGGAAAGGACACCACGCCATGATCAATCTGACAAAGAAAGAGGCAGCCGAAAAGCGCCGCATTGATCGGAAGGTCTTATCGAGGACCGCTACCCGCAAGGAAGTTTTGCGCGGCATGGACCTCTTGCAGAAGGCCAGAATCAGCCCCGGTTCCATTGCCGAAGACGCCTTCCAGAAGCGCAAAGCCTTCAGCGATGCGGTTGGCAAGCGTATAACTCGCAACTTGTAACCCTCACCCACCCCTCGGGCCTCAGCCCCCATCCCCGGAGCCGGAAACGGTGGCCGGGGTGAGGGCGTAGAGACATCATCACAGGGACAGGAGGAATTAATGCCGACAGGATATACCCACTGCGTTCAGACGGGCGAAGTTGTCACGCTGAAAGAGCTTGCCCTTCGCTGCGCTCGTGGGATGGAAGCGCTGGTCACAATGCGCGATGATGCTGTGGATACGCCGATCCCGGAAAGGCTAGAGCCAGCCACCAAATATTATGACGACCGCATTCCCGAGGCTCAAGCTATCCTTGACACGGTGCCGACCATGACGCCGGAAGAATGCGACGGCCACGCCAAGCAGGAATATGAAGAAGATTTAGCCGAACATCTCAAGAGTGCAACCGGAAATTATAAAGAAAAACGCCGGTATGAGGCGATGATTGATCTTGTGGAGGCGTGGGCACCGCATCCCGCGATTGTTTGTTTACAGGACTTCATGCTTGAACAATTACGGAGTTCCTTGGACTTTGACTGTGGGCATGATTTACCGCCCCCCATCCGCCTACCCGGGGAAATGTGGCAAACCGAGACGCTCGAAAAGGCTTCCCGTGACTTGGTCCACCACACCACCAAACGAGATGAGGAAATCGTTCGGACGAACGAACGGAACGAGTGGCTCAGGCACCTGCGGGCGTCACTGACCGTCTAGCATCACAAGGACAGGCCCATGAACACCGCCGCCACCATTCACGGCGCCGCGACGATCACCGTGACCAAGCACAGGGTCAAACCCCGCAACGGGAAGCCCTTCATCAACACCAAGATCACCATCCGTGGCGAGGACGGCGGGCTCCACGAGATCAACGTATTCGGCCCCAAGGACGGCGGGCCGGTCAAATTCGAGGTCAAATAAATGGAAAGGGTAATGGCTGGGCGCACTTTCCCAGATGACCACCCGGCCATTGCCGTTTGCATTGATATAGGGAGGCGAGGATGACTGATGTTGTAAACGCCCACTTCAAGCGGTTTTATCCGACCGTTATTGACCTCTCCAAATTTGAATTCGAGTCTTGGCTTGGCGGAATGTGGTCTTACAAAGACCCAACCGTGGAAAAAATATACTCAAGAATTGAATGTGCCGATGGTTTTTCCATGAGCGTCCAAGGGCATTGCGGCGCTTACAGCACTCCACGGGATGATTTTGCTGACCACTACAGCGCGGTTGAGGTTGGTTACCCCTCGGAGCGGGAAGAACCTTTCATGCCCTACATCGACGGCGAAGGATCAGACCCGACAGATACTGTCTATGGGTGGGTTCCCATAGACGTGGTGGTGGCTGTTATCGAAAGGCATGGAGGCATCGCCAAGGCCACAGGAGGCGATCATGGATCGTGAAGGCATCAAGAAGCACAAGGCCGTATTCGACGCATGGCTGGACGGGGCGAAGATCGAAGTCAGGTACCCAGGCAACGTGTGGATTCCAGCCGGGGGGACGGGCAACACTTCGGAATTCTCCTATGGCCTCGAATACCGCGTGAAGCCCGAACCGAAAACCCGCGAGGTATGGGTGAATGTGTATAGCGGTTTTGATGAAATATATCGCAACCCCAAAACTGCCCATGCGAATATTACTGGCGGGTGCATCGCCTGTGCGGTCCCCGTGACAATCACCTTCACACCCGGAGAGGGGCTGGATGGGGGCGACTCGTGACTCGCTTTCTTCTCCTGCTGCTCCTTGCGGGGTGCGCTGTATACGAGCCGCCGTCCGGCGCATATCTGATCCGCGTCGGTTCCCTTGATTACATTCAGGCTTTTCACAGACGTACTGGCGGGGATGGCGAGGTCGGGGCCTTCACCATCCTGGGGACCAACCCGTGCCGCATTTTCATAGCCGCCAAACATTTTAATTATTTGATTGAACACGAAATGCGACATTGCCCATGGGCCGAACGCGACTTCCTGATATCACTACTACCGGATGGGGAGAAGTGGAGATGAAAATCTTTACCTCATTCAGTTTAACCCCCACTGCCGCTCTGTTCCTGGCCTTTGCCGCCGCCGTGGTGGTCGGGGTGGTCGTGCTGATCGTGAACGGGGGAACCTATGGCTGACACGTTGATTGCGCGGCTGGAAGCGGCGACGGAGGAAACCCAGCATGTGGCTATTTATGATGCCATAAAATATTGCCGTGACCACGGGTGGATCACATACGAGCAAGCATTAAAGGCATTCGGATTCAGGACGCTTGGCGCTTTCCTCGACGCTGCCCTGACGCTGGTGCCGGGGGAGAGGCAGTGGCGAATAAACGGCGTTGGGGACTCGGGGATGTTTGATGGCCACGTAGAAATATTGAGTGGTGGGGTGTGGCTAGCATACGGCGGAGTCGCACCCACCCCCGCCCTCGCCCTCTGCATCGCAGCCCTCAAGGCATGGGAGCAAAGCCAATGAAACCAATCCCCATATCCGTCGCCAAACGAATCGCCAAGGAATACGGCTACGATCAAGTAGTAATTATAGCGCGAGCCGTAGGTGCTTCAGGTGGCGAACACGTCACTACCTATGGCAAAGACAAGGCTAATTGTGATGTTGCAGCCCACTGCGGGAATTTTCTCAAATACAAGGTTATGGGATGGGCACGGGAGCAAAGCCATGAGTGATGAACATACCACATTCGGAATCGAAGCCGGTGTCGAAGGCTATCATGCCCGGCGTGATGATATTCCACGCGGCGACAATCCCCATGCGGTGGGATCCTCTTTGCATCGGCATTGGAGATTCGGGTGGGATATGGAAGAAAAATTGACCCAAAGGGCGGAGGGCCAGTGATGCTGCTCGGCGGTCGATGGTGGCACCGCCTATGCCGCTGGCTGGGGTTCCGGCGCCGCCGGTCCACGTCTTTGATAGTGCGTGAGTGGCTGGTGATCGAGAGTTCAATGAAGCATGGCGTTTTCATACCGCCAGAAGTCCGGGATGCAAAAGGCTATATCCCGCGTGATGTAGCTGAGACGCTTCTAGGTCGTAATCTTTCTGGGATGATTTGGTTCACGCGGGAGGAAAGCAAGACGATGCGGACACACCCTAAGTGGCGCGACACGGCCCCGGCGAACGTCTGCAAAGGAGGAACAAGCACATGACCAAGATCACCACGCCCGGCGTCTTCTATATCCTCGGCGACATCCACGGAAGGAATGTTACATGACCGGAAAAGACACAGTGAAATACCCCCCCTCAATTCTCAAGGCGCTCCATGAAATCATGGGAAAGGTGGGGTACGTCCAGAAGAAGAACCGCAACGACTTCCACAAATATAACTATGCCGGGGAGGGTGCGCTTCTGGACGTATTGCGTCCGGCGATGGTCGAAGCTGGGCTGTTGCTCATCCCGAGCACTCGGGACCAATCCGAAATTGACCAATACGGCAATACTAGCGTTGTCGTCGAATACACCCTCGCCCACAAGGATGGTGATGTATGGCCAGAGAAGATCGTCGCCATGGGCATGGGTAACGACAAGCACAAGACCGGCGGTGTTGGCGACAAGGGGCTCTACAAGGCGCTGACCGGGGCCAACAAGTACCTTCTGTTCAAGCTGTTTCAGATCGAAACTGGCGACGACCCGGAGAAGACCGAAAGCGACCCGCCGCCGCCCGTCGTTGAACCCCCGTGGGGTGGCCCTCTCACGAAGACAGACTTCAATAAGGCGCTCAAGGAACTCAACGGGGATTTGTGGGCTTGCACCGATGGTGATCAACTCACCGGCTTGTTGATGAGCGCGAAGCTGCTCTTGGAACAAATGCAACGCGATAGACCGGGGTTGTGGGACGGATCAACGCATCCCGAGAAGCGGGCCTTCAAGGACATCATCGCCGAACGGACGGTGGAACTGAGCGGCGAGCAATCGCAGGAACACGCCCCCACCCTGTCGCTAGTCTACCCGGATGGCGAGGTTGTCCGGTTCCAGGACGACAAGATGTTCTTTGTGTCGCTGGAAGCGGCGGTCAAGACATCCCCGGAGATTGCCTTTATCGCTGAGAACGCCAAGACGCTAGACGGCATCGCGTCCAAGTCCGACGCCGGGGCTGCAAAGGTCAAGACCGTGCGCGACATGGCTTCGGCGGCAGCATGACTCTTCCCAAAATACTCCCCGTCGAAGGACGGAAGGCCAAGCGGGTACGGTGCCCCGCACATACGTCCTGGGTGCGCCGTCACGCTTGCTGTGTCCCTGGGTGTGCCCGCCGCCCTATCGAGGCCCACCATTGGCGATACGGGCTCCCAGCGGGCGACAAGGCGGGCACGGGACAGAAGCCGGGGGACCAGTGGACGATCAGCCTTTGCAGCGGCCATCACCAGGAAATTCACATATCAGGGTGCAGGACCTTCGAGGAAACATACGACATCGACGGCCTCGCCCTGGCGCGGGAGTTCGCCGGCAAGTCGCCCCATCGGGAAAATCTGAGGCGGAGGGCCGCAGCATGACAAAGGCCGTCTTCCAGAAAACGCTCGGCGGTCTTCGTCCGACAGATGACGACGGCGAGGCCATCATGGCGGGCATCAAGATCGGCGCCCTGGTGATGATCGAGGTCCGCAAGAGCCGGAACCTCCAGCATCACCGGCTGTTTTTCGCCCTGGTCAAGATCGTCTTTGATAACCAAGACCACTACGAAAGCAAGGAACATCTGCTCACCGCCCTCAAGGTCGCCATCGGCCACTGCGACACCATCATAGCGAAGGACGGCAACACCGTTTATATCCCGAAATCCATCAACTTCGCCAAGATGGATCAGACGGCCTTCGAAGCCTTCTACAACATGGCCGTGGACATCGTGATCCGGCATTGGCTCCCCGGTGTGACCAGCGAGGAGTTGAAGAACGAGGTATGGGATATGGTCGGGGGAAGTATCGCCGCCCCGCCCCGCACCGACAAGGCCGATGAGGAAAGCTGCTGAATAATCCCCGCCCGCGAGGGGCGTTTCTGGAATTGAGGAGGGAAAGATGGGGAAACTCAAGAAGAGGAAGGCAACGTGGACCTACAGTGGAGAACATGGGCATCTCTACTATTTTGCGCCCAAGAAAAGACGGCCGCCACCGTATCTGAAACAGGTGATCGTCGAGGCAATTTTGGATATCGCGGATGACGGGACGTTGGCTGGAGTCGAGATCGTCGACACCAAAGCACCCCCGCCGCCGTCTCACTGAGGAGCGCTATCATGGACAATTTCACCACCACTCTAGACGCGATGGAGTTGGCCGGGGAGAAGCTATACAAGGCTCAGTGCGCCTATCCCCAGGCCGCTCAAGCCTTGCTCAAGCTATACCAAGCGGGCGAAGGAACCGACAAAGAACGGGAGAGCGCCGCCGACCATCTGGAGGATGCGAAGCTGATCCCCTGGCGTGAACGCGCCATAGATGGCCGTATCATCAACACCACACCGTGCGCTGGTATCGAGATCGAGCCGGGCGTGTTCAGCGGGTGCGACCAGTCCGGCGGCGACTGCCCCACTTGTGGTCGATAGGGAGCCGACCATGGACAGTTGGCAATTGTTTTATCTAACCGGCATTGTGATGGGGACTGGCGCTATAGCGGGGCCGTCGAATGGCGCAACGCTTGTCCTGTTCATGGCGTCGATCCTACAGTTTGCTATAGCCATTGCTTTAAAGGCTATGTCGTAAAGGAGCATCGAACGGAATCCGAAGATTGACGCATATCTCGCCGAAATGGACGTAACGTAAAGGAGGGGTTGAAGCCATGGACATTCCGATGAAAACGATAGTTGAGGCGATCCACAACAACATCGATGTCATCCCCGAAATGATCGAGCGGGCCATCGAGGAGGGGTACGCCGAGAGAGTGGAGTATGTTGTCCTGACCGCAGACGGGCAGGACCTTTTGGATGAGTCCGAATAAGAGCGTTGTGTCGCGTGAAACGTAAAATATGAGACACAACGGGTTTTGTGTCTCACGGACCTTGCACAAAGGAGTCCTATGGGCGAAAGGAGAAAACGATGTTGGTTACCAAAACGCACCAATACGAAGAGATGAAAGAGGAAATGCGGCCCCAAGACGAGACCATGGATGGGTCTGGCCTGACGTTCGAGACTCTAGAACATGGGGGCGAATTTCCAGACACGATGCCTCAAGCGATCAAAGCCCAGGACGCCGAGGGCCGGTGGTGCCTCTATTTGCCAGCCATGGAAAACGGGAAGGTCGTTCGGTCCCTCAGCTACCAGTTCCGGTTCGGGGCGTAACGCAAAGGAGGCCGCACCAATGGACCCGACAGCAATGAGAATGATGGCCCTTGGCTTTACGGGCGCCGCCATTGCAGCAGTATCAGCGTGGCTTGCCATCAGGGGCAAAGACGGGTCGGGCTGGGCCATCGTGGCCACCCTGCTACTGATCGCAACGTGTTCACAAGGTAACTAACTGCAAAGGAGCCTCATCCCCCCTTCCATGACGCCCTACGGGGTCGCTAGGGGGCTGTGAGAACAGGCTTGCGGTTCTTCGGATCGGCTGCTGATGCCGCGAGCGCTCTCACGGAACGATACCACCACTTCGCTCTCCATTCCCACATCTTTCGCGCGATGAGCATACTGTAGAATTCCGCGTCGATTATTTCGCGGTCTTCTGGCGGGAGCAGCCCCATACGCAAAAGTTGATAGCCGACGTCGTGATAGAGGGATGGGGTCATTGAACTTGGGGAGTCGATTGTGGGACCAGATGGGCCGTCATAGGCGTATCCCCACTTGATCTCCATGCGGCCGTTCACTTCGAGGGTGATGAACGGAGTCGAGATATGGTTCTCAGGGCGAAGCCTGGTCCAGAGAACCTCGGTTTCGACGAGTTGGTAGCGATATCCATCACGATACTTCACGGTCGCCCACTCCTGATTAATTCTGCGATCCGATCAGCGCCGCCCGCTGGACCTCGAACAGGCGGCGGAGCCAGCCGCGGCCGTAGCGTTGGAAGTTGGCCGTCTCGGCGTAGCGCTTGGCGCGCCAGGCCAGGAAGTCGGTCAGGGTGTCGATGGGGTTGGCCTCCAGGATGGCCGCCAGGGTCACGGGACCGATATAACCGTCTGCCTCCACCCCGAGGGACCGCTGTAGCAGCCTACGGGCAACCTGGGGGCCTTGGTTCACCGCGCAGTCGAAGAC
>SDBU01003023.1_pt1 | contig 21724 bp, 19 predicted proteins | sample 2277071 | NCBI WGS metagenome assembly SDBU01 (sample SAMN10397929, study PRJNA504765) | marine sediment metagenome | isolation source: marine sediment core GS08_GC12, 126 cmbsf | place: Arctic Ocean: Gakkel Ridge, Loki's castle | collected 2008 | reverse complement strand
CTGGCAAATGACGCACTCCTCATACTTATCTTTTCCTTTCATAAGATATTCACCATCTTTATTATCTCATGAATCAGGACTTAATCAGAGTTTCCTTAGAAGTATATTGTAACTTTTGTGTTATCTCACCTCCCCAATTAGCCCAGATTTTGCATTCCATCTCAGGCAGAGATATTGTATTAAAGAAATCGCCATATTTTTACAGGCTCTGGTAATAATTCATAAGTATCTTGGCTATCTCTGGACGGGCAAACTCGCTCGGTAGTGAATCGCCTTTGGAAAGCATCTCGCGCACCTTGGTACCCGAAAGCATCAGGTAGTCTTCCTGAGTGTGCGGGCAGTCACGAATCATGACGATCTGCTGGCACTTATTACACCACACGGTATGGTCTCCCCGATAGATGCTGATCACGAGGGCATCCTGGGGAATCTGGTCAAATATGGTCTGGGCGTCAAACGGGCCGTAGTAGTCGCCAACACCGGCATGGTCGCGGCCGGTGATTAAGGTAGTGGCCCCCATATTCTGACGGAAGACGGCATGAAGCAAAGCCTCACGCGGCCCCGCATAGAGCATATCGAACCCGTAGCCGGTAACCTCAGCCGTGTTGGGCTCGAAATATAGTTCCACCATTTTTCTAATGGCTGCATCGCGCACGTCGGCCGGGATATCACCCGGCTTTAACTTACCCAGCAGCATGTGTATCACCACCCCATCGGCACCTTCCGCTTTCATCGCCATCTTCACAAGCTCTTCATGGGCGCGGTGCATGGGGTTGCGTGTCTGAAAGGCAACTACCTTCTTCCAGCCATTCTTTTTGATAATATCGCGAATCTGCACCGCAGTGCGGAAGGTCTCCGAAAAGTCGGTGATGAAATAGGAGTAGTTCAGCACCTGTATTGGACCTGAGATCATGATATTGCCCACCGAGGTAAAGGCGGCTACCCCGGGATGCTTGGGATCAAGGGTGCCGAATACCTTTTCAGTCATTAAGATCATCTGGTCTTCGCTTATCTCTTCAATGGCCGCAACATCCTGTATGGCTAGCACCGGATTCCCGTCACCATTCGGGTCCCGAAGAGCGATACGTTTGGCCCCTTGTATCGCTGAGGCATCCTTCACTACGTTTACAATGGGTACCGGCCAGAAAAGGCCATTGAGCAACTGCATTTTTTGGGCCACGCTCAGCGACTCCTCCAGGTTCATAAAGCCCTGTAACGGGTTGAAGTAGCCGCTGGCCAGCATGACCGCATTGGCCGCCGTTGCCGAAGAGACTACAATTGAAGGTAAACTCTCCGCCTCCTTAAGCAGTTCTGCTCGCTTCTTGTCATCGGATACGTAAAGCGGATTTAACGTGTCCGAACCGTGTGGTTTGATCAGTCCTTCTGTCATATTTAACCTCTTTAATAAAGCAATGAGAAACGGTCTTCATTTTACCCTTTTTCGCCTCTATGACCCTCTCGACGAGCTGGCCGCCGTGCGGAGATAGAGAATTATTGGCCATAACTGTGACATTTCCCCCTTCAGATAGTTTCACTAACCAGGCACCCAGCTCATAAAGCAACGAGAAAAAGCTTTGATTTAGGCTTTTCGTCCCGATCCTACTACAGCATTTCCCTATCGCCTCCAATCGGGTCCAGCACCCATGTCCCTATAAAGACTACCATTTCGTGACTGCATAGCGCATCGACTTGAAGGCCTAATTTTCACCGAAATAGTACTGAAAAATGGTCGTCGCTTCCTAAGCATATATGCGTAGAAGCCTCACCAAATTGATACGCACATTGGCTTAGGCGACCGCTATCCGGTGACTGATTTATGACAAGTTGCTATGATTTCACCCTTGAGATATAATGATTTATATGAGTTCGGATAAGATTAGGGTCATCATTGCCGACGACCATGTGGTATTGCGTGAGGGTACCCGGGAGCTCCTGCAAAAGGAAGACGACCTCGAGGTGGTGGGTGAGGCTGGGGATGGCGAGGAAACGGTGGAACTGGTTAGAAGAACCAAGCCAGACGTGGCTATACTGGATATTGCGATGCCCAAACTCAATGGTATCGAAGCCACCAAACAGATTAAGGCTATCTCACCAGGCACCGCAGTGCTCATACTCACCGGTTATGAGTATGACCAATACGTCTTTGCCCTTTTAGAAGCCGGCGCGGCCGGTTACCTGCTTAAGGATGTTCGAGCGCAGGAACTAATTGAGGCCGTTCGAGCGGTTAAGGCTGGGGCATCAGTGCTTCACCCGGTGGTTGCCCGCAAGGTGCTGGATCGTTTTGTGCGCACCGATAATAAGGCTAAAGCCTCACGGCTTCCCCCCCTTACTGAGAGGGAGATAGAAGTGCTCCGTTGCGCTGCCAAAGGGCTAGGAAACAGGGAAATAGCTGAGGAACTTAATGTTAGCGTGCGCACCGTTCAATCTCATCTGGGAAATATTTTTAACAAGCTCAAAGTAGCCTCACGTATTGAGGCAGTACTGGTTGGCTTGAAGAATGGACTGGTCACGTTGGAGGACGTTGTCAAATCCTGATAGGGGAAGAGGATATTCATGACTCAGAAACTCGTCAAAAGGTCTACTGAGGAAATTAAGGGTAAGCACCACCAAAAAGAACTCAAAGAGCTGCAAGCCGAGGTGAAGAGCCTGCGGACGCGTGTGGCCATCATGGCGAAGAACGAGCAACGGCTATCAGCTCTGATGGCAATCTCTGCCCTAATTACTCAGTCTATGGAATTTCGAGATGTGCTCACCATTACCGCGAACAAGGTCATGGAAGCACTGGATGGAGATGCCATTATGGTGTTCCTCCTGGATGAGGACACAGATGAGCTGGTACTGGAGTTCTACGAAGGAGTCTCGACCCATTTTGCCAACGAAGTGAGGAGACTTAAGGTAGGTGAAGGGTTCAATGGAACGGTGGCCGCCAGAGGCGAGCCACTGGTAATAGAAGATGCTACTACTAGTCCGCTGCTAAACCGGCAGGCCGTGATTGGCGAAGGCTTGAAGTCGCAGCTTATCATCCCCTTGAAATCCAACGGAACTGTGATTGGCACGCTCTGTGTCGCTAAGTATAGGCCAGCGAATTTCGACCGGGATGACATGGAGTTGTTAAACAGTATCGGCAGTCACATCGGCGCCAATTTGGTGAACGTGCGTCTTTATCAGGATATGAAACGGGCGCTGAGCCAGCTACAGCAATCAGAGGAGCGGTACCGTGACCTCTTCGAGAGCGCTAGTGATGCCATCTGGGTGCATGATTTTGACAACCAAACACTGGCGGTCAACGAAGCGTGCGAGAAGGTTACCGGATATTCTTCAGAGGAATTGATGCATATGACCATCTGTCAACTGATGTCCCCGAGCGGCAAAGCGAACATTTTTGAGATTGAGGGGGCATTACTCAGGGAAGAGCCAGTTGACCCTCGTTCGGAGGTGGAATTAGTTAAAAAAGGAGGAGCTAAGTCTATTGTCGAGGTCACGACCAGCGTAGTTACTCGTGAAGGGCAACCAGTAGGTTTTCAGCACACAGCCAGAGACATAACGGATGAGAGGGAGATGCAGGAGAACCTTCGCTTTTACCTGCAACAGGTCACCAGAGCTCAGGAGGAGGAACGCAAGAGGATTGCCCAGGAATTACATGACGAAACACTGCAGAGCTTGGTGGTTATCTCACGCCAGTTAGACAAGATCACCTCCAGCGAGGCGCTATGGGAGGTGAGCGTGGAAGTTGTGCGCGGTCTGAAAAAGCAAATTGAGAAGGCGATGGACGAAATGCGGCGTTTCAGCCACGACCTGCGACCCTCGGTGCTGGATGATCTCGGGCTGCTGCCAGCACTGGAACTGCTAGCCGATGACCTGGAGAAACAGGGAATTACCACCATCTTCAAAGTTATCGGTACGGCGAGGAGACTGCAGCCTGAAGAAGAGGTAATGCTATTCCGTATTGCCCAGGAGGCAATGAGAAACATATGGCGCCACGCTCAGGCATCAGAAGCCGAGGTGTCAATAGAGTTCACTGATGGGACATTGAAGATGAATATCAAGGATAACGGTATCGGTTTTGGATTACCCCATAGGCCGGGAGACTTAGCCAGCTTGGGTAAGCTGGGATTGGTAGGGATGCACGAGAGGTCCAGGTTCCTGGGTGGTACCCTGACGCTACAGTCCGAGCCCGGTAGAGGAACGCAGGTAAGTGTTGAAGTACGCGCTTAATCACGGTCTCTTCCTCACCTAGCCTTAAGAAGTCAAGACTCGATAATGACGGACAGGACTAACTAGTGTAAGTATTGCGAGGGGTTCTTCCCGCGACAGACGGTCAAGAGCCCAGACCAACACCGCATCGAATCTCCTCTTTAGGGCATTCTCTAGCAGCCTGGCAATGAAGAACCTCGGTGCAGTCTAACATAGAAAAGGCACTGGTTGTGGTTCCAAAGCTACCGGTACCAGCAACAATGCAGGAAACGGCATATACAATTTGAGCCTGAAGATAGTAAGTACCGACTCCGCGTCCAAATGCCAATATATAATATGCGATGAAGGAACGCAGCAGACGAATCGCAGTTGCACTTGTTTAGCTTTCAGTTCTCATTACTCAAGCAATCGCACACTTCATGGAGCGCCAAATGAGATGGCGTGACTATCAGGAAAATGTGACAGCGCTCTTCCCCGAACTGGACTGCGACGCAGAAGTAGGTGCTCAAGTCCCGGGGGCAAAATCAGGCCACAAGGTCGATATCTGGGTGACATTCCACCGTTTCGGCCTTAAACACAGCGGAGATACCGTGTTCAACTAAGGTATCAGTAGGGGTGGCTTCCCCGGGGAAGCCACCCCTACTCAGCTATCAAACAGCGTTCACACCCAGCTTATGCCAGTGCCTGATAGCACTGTCGCTTACGCGGGTCATGGTCCTGAGACCACAATCGGCACTGGGCATCGTGGCAATCCCTTCCTCAGATGAACAGGGGGCACATCACCAGGGTAATTGTACTTAGAAGCTTAACCAAGACATGTAATGAAGGCCCGGCTGTATCTTTGAATGGGTCGCCCACGGTATCTCCAACTACCGCAGCAGCATGAGCCGCTGAGCCCTTACCGAGGGTATTACCCGCCTCATCTTTTAACTGACCATCTTCAATGTATTTTTTGGCATTGTCCCAGGCACCACCGCCATTGTTCATGAAGGAGGCCATCATAATGCCAGCGATGGTACCGACCATCAGCAGCGCGGCTACTACCATGGCAGCGTCATAGCCAGGAACTAGCCGGAAGAGCACACCGATAACTACGGGTGCAAGTACTGGCAGCAGACCTGGTGCAATCATACCTCTTAATGATGCCTTGGCGGTAATATCAACGGCACGGGCATAATCTGGCCTGGTTTCACCGGTAAGAATTCCCGGTATTTCACGAAACTGCCGCCGTACCTCTTCGATAATCTTACCGGCGGTGCCGCTCACAGCCCGTATGGCTAAGGCAGCAAACAGGAAAACAAGCATAACTGCCAGAAGAGCACCGACAAAGACCTCCACCCGGGCGATATTTACGACGTTGAAGTGTTCCAAACCTCTAAGGAAGGCTACTCTATCCAGGTAAGCTTGAAAGAGGAGAAAGGCAGCCAGACCAGCCGAAACCATGGCGTAGCCCTTGGTCAGTGCTTTGGTGGTATTGCCGACAGCATCGAGGCGGTCGGTAATACGTCGTATCTCAGGGCCAGCGCCTGCCATCTCATTAATACCATTGGCATTGTCGGTTATCGGGCCGAAGGTATCCTCGGTCAGTATGAACGGGCAGGTCATCAGCATACCCATAGTGGCTACGGCAGTGCCAAAGGCGCCAGCACCGGGTAGCCCCGTTAATGTGCCCAGCCAGTAAGACAGCAGCAGGGCGCTACCGATGACAACAGCGGTAGCCAGGGTCGTTTCAAAGCCTACAGCGGTACCGGTAACAATATTGGTGGCCGGCCCTGTCTTTGATGCGTTGACGATTGACTGGACTGGCCTGAACCTGCTCTCAGTATAGTACTGGGTAACAAAAACAATGACAACACTGGTAAGAATACCAACCGTACCTGCCCAGAAGAGCCACCAGCTACCAAGCATGACGAGTACGGTTACTAGCATGCCGATTATACTCAGGGCAACGGCTACGTAGTACCCACGGTTAAAGGCATTCATCGGGTTCTCGTCCCCACGAACGCGCACAGACATAATGCCTATCATGCTGGCAAAAATCCCGAAGGCACGAACCACCAGCGGAAAGAGAATCCAGGCAACGTTGCCGGTAAGGGCATAAATAGCAATTCCCAGTATCATCGCCCCGATGTTCTCGGCAGCCGTGGATTCAAACAGGTCGGCACCACGACCGGCACAGTCACCGACATTATCACCAACCAGATCAGCGATGACAGCAGCGTTGCGGGGGTCGTCTTCTGGTATGCCAGCTTCAACCTTGCCCACAAGGTCGGCTCCCATATCTGCGGCTTTAGTAAAGATACCGCCGCCGAGTTGAGCAAAAAGGGCGACAAAGCTGGCGCCAAAGCCGAAACCAACAATTAAGTGGGGGGCAATATCTGGGGTAGTGGCGCCACCATAGGCAAAATAGATAATAGCAACCCCCAGCAGGCTCAGGGCCACAATAAGAAAGCCGGGCACAGCGCCGCCGCGCAGGGCAACATCGACCGCCTCTTTCAGGCTGCGCTGAGAAGCGCTGGCACAACGTACGTTCGCCTTCACCGCGATGTACATGCCGATAAATCCGGAGATCGCCGAACAGACGGCTCCGGCGATGAAGGCAATACCCGTTCTCCAGCCTATGCCGAAAGCAGTCATTCCCTCTATTCCACGATGACCACCGAGGACACCGACCAGAACCCCAACCGCTATGGCTACGACAATTGATAACCAGCCGATAGTAGTGTATTGGCGCTTAAGGAATGCCTGCGCCCCTTCAAAAATCATACCGCCTATTCGTTCCATCTCAGGTGTCCCTGCAGAGCGCTTTAGCACATCCCTTGCCAACAATACGGCGAAGACTATTGCTGACACTCCCGCTACCGGTACAACCCAAAATATTCCTGGCATCTCTTCTCCTTTCTACTTCGGGCTCAAATGCGCCCAGCCTTTCCTTCAGGTCCTGTTGCCTTATAGCTAGTGTCAGGTCACTGCGACTCCTTTCTAGTACTCCACGAACCGCATCAATGGTGCAGCGTAGACCGCTGGATGGCATCGGGAATGTCCATAGTCACCAGAACTCCGGTAGGTATCATCCATGGACGATAATAACTCCTCGCTTTGAGAGAGGTCATCCCTTCGGATGCTGTCCGAAAGGTAACGTCTTTACTCCCCTACTGCTTCTCCCGGTCCGTTCAGGCAAGCAGCCACCTCGATACCGAATTCAGTGGGGTCAGGGATTTGTTCTGCTGTTACCAAGGCCAGAGTGACGCTTCCTTCTGCCAACTCCTATTGAGCGTCTTTGATAAAGCCAGTGTAACGTCGTTCATTGCAGCCGGCAACAGCTTGCTCAGTATCATCAATCAGGCTAGGTAAGGATTTGGCGAATTCTCCAGCAGCATCAAACTCATGTCCATAAATTGCACAAGGTTTCTTACTGCTGCCCCTATATCATCTGCTTGTAGTATGGCGCTAGTCGCCGCCACTGCGCCAGCACCGGCAGCGACAACCACAGTAGTATTATAACTTGATAATGCCGCCAATAGCAACCAGGGGTAAGGATACTGCTTGCCTGATTTTGCGCAGCCGCTCCAAGCCAACTACCATCGCCGTTTCTGTGGATGAGGTTGGGTATATTGAACAGTGACATCCTCTCAAGTTTCGCCCATGGTCACAGCGGCGGGCCCCCCCGACTTACACGGATCTCCCTTTTAAGCTTCAAGAGCGCCGGCATTGGGGCATTACGGTACATTAAATTGTTAAATTGCAGCTTCAGTTTGCCAATTTGCTTTGAGATTGTCAATCAAAGGTCTGAAGTCTGATGGACCAACTTATCCAGTGTATGGGCTATTACCACTTCACAAACGCCAGCTTATGCCTGAAATAACAAATTGGGCTATTCTCACTTCCCGACTCCGATTTCTGGCTGAATGTCTAATCCAACTCGTCTCCGTTATTGACCCGCATAGTGTTCTAGAGGCTAACGCTCAATTAAGCTTGAAGGCAGCTCAGTGCCTTCCAAATTTTGTCGATCGTCGTCTGGATATCCTCATCACTGTGGGCCAAGGAGACAAAAGCCGCCTCATACTGTGATGGTGGCCAGTATATGCCCTCCGACAATAATTGCTGAAAGAATCTGCCAAAGAGCGCCGTGTCGGCCTGTGATACGGATTCGTAATCAAGTGCTGGGTTATCATTGAAAAAAATGGTAAGCAAAGAGACAAAACGGGAAATGGTCAACTTTAGCTTCAGTGAAGAGGCTGCCCTGGCAATGCCCTTTTCTAAGCGGGAGGCAGCATCTTCTAATCGTTCATAGGCTCCCAGCTCGCTCAAGACTCTGAGTGTCTCTATGCCCGCCGTCATTGCCAACGGGTTTCCGGAGAGTGTTCCAGCCTGGTAGACCGGCCCGGTTGGTGCCATCATTTCCATAATTTCCCGTCTCCCCCCATAAGCGCCTACCGGCAAGCCCCCACCAATAATCTTCCCCAAACACGTCAGGTCAGGAGTAATTTTAAAGAGATTCTGTGCTCCCCCATAGGCGACCCGAAAGCCAGTGATGACCTCGTCGAAAATGAGAAGAGCGCCAAATTGGCTGGTCAGACTGCGCAGCCTTTCTAGAAAGTCGGGTTGAGGCGGTACAACTCCCATATTAGCCGCAACTGGCTCAACGATGACAGCCGCGATTTCGTTGGGATGACGCTGGAACAGTTGAGCTACGGCTTCAGTATTGTTATAAGGTGCCACCAGGGTATTCTGGGCATAGCTGGATGGCACGCCCGGCGAGTTGGGCAAACTGAGGGTTGCCAGACCTGAGCCGCCTTTGACCAGCAATCCATCGGCGTGACCATGGTAGCCGCCGGCGAATTTTATTGTCTTGTCTCTAGCAGTAAATGCGCGTGCCAGGCGTAAGGCTGACATCGTAGCTTCCGTGCCTGAGTTGACAAACCGTATCATTTCAATAGAGGGTATAGCCGAGCAGATCATTTTAGCCAGAGTTGTCTCTAGCTCAGTCGGAGCACCGAAGCTAGTACCTCTCTGTACCGCCTTTGTCAGTGCGTCGACTACTTGTGGATGGGCGTGCCCCAAGATGAGAGGTCCCCAGGAGCATACGTAGTCAATGTACTCGTTACCGTCAGCATCATATACCTTGGAGCCTTGCCCCCTTACGATAAATGGGGGTGTTCCCCCAACGGCTTTAAACGCGCGTACCGGACTATCCACTCCACCCGGTAGATACTGCTGGGCTTCTTGAAAAAGTCGCAAGGAACGTTCGAGTTTCATGAATGCCTTCCTATACTGTTTGCAGCCAGCGTGCGACATCCTTGGCATGATAGGTCAGAATAATGTCTGCCCCCGCTCTCTTAATAGCAGTCAGCGTCTCCAGCACCACCTGCCGCTCGTCCAGCCAGCCTTGCTGGCAAGCAGCCTTCACCATGCTGTACTCACCGCTAACATTATAGGCAGCCAGGGGGCAATTGAAAGTATTACGCACCTCTCGTATCACGTCCAGATAGGCTAAGGCAGGCTTAACCATGATGATATCGGCACCTTCTGCAATGTCCTGCTCCACCTCCCGCAGTGCCTCTCGCACATTAGGCGGATCCATCTGGTAGGAACGCCGGTCGCCAAACCGGGGAGCTGATTCCACGGCCTCCCGGAACGGCCCGTAGAATGCCGAAGCGTATTTGGCGGCATAAGAAAGAATGGGAATGTGCTGGTAGCCCTCTTCGTCAAGCGTTTCCCTGATCGCCTTCACCCGACCGTCCATCATATCTGAAGGAGCGACAATGTCAGCGCCAGCCTCGGCGTGAGATAAAGCCATTTTCGCCAGCAGCGGCAATGTTTGGTCATTGTCAACCGTCCCGTTGGTCACTATTCCGCAATGCCCGTGCCCGGTGTATTCACAGAGACAGACGTCGGTTACTACCAGAAGCTCAGGCGAAGTACTCTTTATGGCTCGTATTGCCTTTTGGACAACTCCATCCGGGTTATAGGCAGACGAGCCGCTTTCATCCTTGTGTTCCGGTATGCCGAAGAGCAAAACCGCAGGAATTTTGAGTCCGGCTACTTCCTCCACTTCTGGTGACAGTTGGTCCGGCGAGTAACGAAAGATGCCGGGCATTGAGTTAACCTCCTGCTTTATGCCCTTACCCTCGATGACGAATATGGGGTAAATAAGGTCACCAACGTCAACCTGGTTTTCTCGCACCAGAGCCCTTAAGGCTTCGGTTCGGCGCAGGCGGCGCAGACGCAATTGAGGAAAAACTGCCATTTACGTCTCCTCCCTGAAGTACTCTTCTATGGCTGCCACCAGGCCCGATATGGTTTGTTCGCTGGCCAGGATGTCTACCTTAAGCCCGGCTTTGGTGGCTGCCTCTGCCGTTTTGGGCCCGATACAGGCAATTTTCGCCTGGTTTACTAGCCACGGTTCGCCCTGGAACGCGGCTACCAGATTAGCTACCGTTGATGAACTGGTGAAGGTGATGACTTCAATTTCTCCTGAAGCCAGCATTCGTCTGGCTGCCACGATAGATTCTTTGGCCGGAACCGTATTATAAGCAGTCACCTCACGCACCTCTGCACCAAGCTGGCTGATTCCCTGAGCCAGGTCCTTGTCCGCCTTGTCAGCTCGGGGCAGAAGAAAGCGCTGTCCAGCAATGTCCTGATGCCCAAGACCAGCGAGAATTCCTTCGGTGGTGTAGCTCTCTGGAACGTAGTCGGGAGTTACCCCCTTGGCCGCCAGAGCTTCAGCCGTAGCTGGCCCGATGGCACCAATCTGCAGTCCGCTCAGGGCACGACTATCCAGCTTTAAATTATTCAGCCGTTGCCAGAAAGCGGCGACACCGTTAATGCTGGTAAAGACTATCCAGTGATAGCGCTTTATGTTTGAAATAGCCTGGTCCAATTCCGTGGTGTCAGCTATTGGCTGTATGTGAATCGCCGGTAACTCAATCGGCTCAGCGCCGCGCTCGGCGAGCAGTTGACTCAGTGAACCTGCCTGGTGCCGCGCCCGGGTGACCAGGATGCGCTTGCCGAACAGCGGACGGTTGTCAAACCAGCGTAGCTCATCTCTGAGCCTAACTACCTCTCCAACAATGATAGTTGCCGGTGGTGCGAGATGGTGGTTTTTGACCTTAGCTACTATATCCTTGAGGCTGCCGACAACCGTCTCTTGCTCAGGCTTGGTACCTTCCTTGATCACCGCCACCGGCGTATCCGATGGCCTCCCAAACTCAATCAATTTGGAGACTATCTCCGGAAGGTTATTCATACCCATGAGGAAGATTAGAGTGTCTACTCCGGTAGCCAGTTTCTCCCAGTTGATGCTCGAGTCCTCCTTGCCCGGGTCTTCATGGCCGGTGATGACCGCGAAAGAGGATGCTATCCCACGGTGAGTGACTGGGATTCCGGCGTAAGCTGGCACTGCTATCGCTGAAGTTACGCCCGGCACGACCTCAAAGGGGACACAGTTCTGTGCCAAAACCTCTACCTCCTCACCACCTCGCCCCAGGACGAATGGATCACCACCCTTGAGCCGCACCACGGTTTTGCCTTCTTTTGCCTTGGTCACCAGAAGCTGGTTTATCTCGGCCTGCGGCTTGGTGTGCTCTCCCGCTGCCTTACCTACGTATATAATCTCCGCAGTAGGGGTTGCTAAATCAAGCAACTGATCGTCAAGCAGGCGGTCATAAATTATGACATCGGCTTTCTTGAGGGACTCAAGACCTTTTACCGAAATCAGGCCAGGGTCACCTGGCCCGGCTCCAACTAGATAGACCTTCCCCGCTTTCATGTTATTCCTTTTGCCTCGGCAATGAATTCATCAGCGCCCATCCCCCGGAGTTTTTGTGCCAGCCGGGCTCCCAGTTGCTCAGGCGACAGGGCGCTATCCTCTACTGAGGCGTGGATCATCTTTCTTGTTCTAATGTCAGCAACCATTCCCTCAAGCTGCAACGTACCGTTCTTCACTGTCCCCAAAGCTGCAATTGGTGCTCGGCAGCCGCCGCCCAGACTCTTGAGGAAGGCACGCTCGGCGGTGACACACTGCCATGTTGGCAGATGATTTAGCGGAGCAATCAGCTCGGCGACTTCTGTATCATCCAAACGTGCCTCAACTACCAGCGCTCCTTGACCGACGGCTGGTAGAAAATGCTCCGGCGGCAGGTATTCACTTATCTTCTCCTCCCAGCCAAGGCGTTGCATGGCTGCTGCCGCCAATATCACGCCGACGAACTCGCCTTCAGCGACCTTACGCAGACGGGTATCAACGTTCCCTCGGATACTGCATACCTCAAGGTCAGGCCGGCAGGCACTGAGTTGGACAACTCGCCTCAGACTGCCGGTGCCTATCCTTGAGCCAGCAGCAATCCCAGCTAGTTTTTCTCCTCTGGAGACAAGCACGTCTCTGGGGTCGAGCCTCTCAGTTACCGATGCCAGGCACAGCCCCTGGTGAATTTGAGTCGGCACATCTTTAAGGCTATGCGCTGCCAGGTCAATCTGACCGCTGAGCAAGGCTTCTTCCAGCTCCTTGACAAAGACGCCAACGCCTGCCATGCGATCAAGCTGGACGTGACGATTACGGTCGCCTTTGGTTACTATCTTGCTGATGGTAACCTGAAGACGAGGAGCCACCTCTCTGATTCTGGTCACTACTGATTCCGCCTGAATCAGAGCAAGTTTACTGCCCCGTGTGCCGACGATAATCTTTCTTCTCACTGTACTCTTCTACATCAAGTTGAAAGAGCGCCCTCACCATTTCAGCATAGCCGGGATCATGACGTCCGTTGGCTTTAAGACTATGTAAGGGCTCCTTTAGTATCTTGGCGACAATTGCTCTAGTCATCATTTCCACTTTGTACCGCTCTTCCTCAGACAACGGAGGCAGCTTTTTCAGGGTGCGGTTTAGATGTGAACGTCGTATTTCTTCCGCTTTCTTCATTAAGGCAGCCACCACTGGCCTGACCTCAAGGTCTTGCCACCAGGCCAAGAACTCCTCAACTCCAACAGCGATAATTTCACCGACCTTCTCAATCTCCCCCTCGCGCTGCTTGCGGTTCTGTTCTGAAACCTGGTTAAGATCGTCAATGTTATAGAGGAAAACGTTGTCCACTTGTGCCACCGCCGGTATTACATTCCGGGGTACAGCAATGTCAATTATGACCAGAGCAGATTCTGGGCGATGCCTCATCGCTGCCTCAACAGTAGAGACATCCAGCAGATGGTGAGGGGCGTCGGCACAGGTGATCACCAAATTACAGGTAGTCAACTCCTCCGCGAGGCCGTTTATGCTAATCGGCAACCCGCCTAACTCCGCGGCGAACTCGCAAGCCCTCTCCTGAGTGCGGCTGACCACACCAATGTGAGACACTCCTCTCTCTTTGGCTGCTCTAGCTGCCAGTCTCCCCGCTTCCCCGGCACCAATGAGCAGCATTTTGCAGCTTGCCAGATCGCCTATGGCCTCTGCGGCGAGTTCTACCGCCACCGAACTCACGGAAAGGGCATTCTTACTTATTTCGGTCTCGGCCCGAACTCTCCGTCCAACTTTAATGGCACTCTTGAAGAGGTGGCCCAACGGCATACTGACCATTTCAGCTTTCTCAGCAGCTTCTAGTCCCTGCCTTACCTGCCCCAGAACCTCGTACTCACCGATGACCATTGAGTCCAGTCCACAGGTGACACGGAAGAGGTGCTCCACTGCCGCCTTACCCTCAAGCACATAGGTATATGAATGCAGAGCATGATGCGGGATATCCAGATACTGCTGCAAGAAATCAAGGCCCACCGTTGTGCCATGGTTATCAGCACTGGTAACGGTATAGACTTCGGTGCGGTTGCAGGTAGACAAGATCACCCCGCGGGAAACGTGGGAACGAAGAGATTCCAGAGAATCGCGGAGTTTCTGGGTTCTGATTGCCGCCTTCTCACGAATTGTGACTGGCGCTGAGCGGTGATTCAATCCTACTAAGTTTACCTGCATAACAATTAGACCGCCTTAAACGTCAACCTTGCTTCTCTTTCAGTCTGCTGAGCAGGATAGCCCTGGCTTTTTCCCTCTCCCCTTTCTTGAGCAGTCCAAGAAGTAAATCAAGGTCCAGTACTGTTTGCCAACGGTGATCCTCAATCTTCATTCCTTCCCGCTTTATTTCAGCGCGAACTTCTCCAATCAGGCGGGTAAGAGTGCCGTACTGGTCAATAATTTCCTTCTCCAGTCTGGTGCGAATCTTTCGTGCCAGGGCTGGGCTCTGGCCGGAAGTGGAGACAGCGATGGTAAGACCGTCTCGGCGAAGGTAAGAAGGGACGATGAAATCGGAATTTTCAGCGTCATCCACCACATTAACCAGAATTGCCTTGCCTCGAGCCTCCTCTGCTACCTGGCAGTTAATCTCAGCATCATCGGTAGCAGCAATGGCCAGAAAAGCGCCTGACAGGTCACCCGTCCGGTAGGCGTGATGGTGAACGATTATTTCCCCGCTCTCGGCGAGTTGTGCCAGTCCCGAGCAGAGATCAGGGCTGATGACCTCAACATTAGCGCCATGCTCCACCAACACTTCCACCTTACGTAAGGCAACTTGTCCACCTCCAAGCACCACGCACTTCCGACCCCTAATGTTCAGTGAAACCGGATAGTAAGCGATAATGTTGTCTTTCTTTTTCATACCTGATATATGACCCTTGTCTTCTTGAATTCTCTGGTGCTAAAGAGCAAGACATAGTCCGTAAGGCCAGTCTGGACAGACACTCCATCGGCTATTCGCTGGCACTGCTCTCTGCTGCGACCGTGAATCATGGTAAAGATGTTGTAGTTCCACAGCGTGTTTGTCTTTCTTTCGTAACAATGGCTCACCTGCCTTAGTAGCACCAGTCTCTCAGCGATAACCTTTATCATTTCCTTTGGTACCGCCCAGCAGGTCATGGCATTGGCGGAAAAACCGACCCCACGGTGATTCACCGATGCGCCAAAGCGCCGCATAATTCCCCGCGACAGGAGAGATTGGCACACTGCCAGAAATTTCTCCTCATCGATCCTCAAGCGCGCCGACATCTCGGTGAAAGGCCGGGGAATCAGCGATAGGTCTTGCTGTAATTCGTTGATTACCTCCCTGTCCACAGGGGAGAGGTAACCACCCTGGCGAACAATACCATTGGGTGTCTCTGCAAGCGCTTCAGGTTGGTCGTCTTCATCTGAACCAAAATAGGTTCGTAGCTTGAATACGTTTACCGTCGGCAAACCAAAGGCAGCCTCAGCTTCAATCGTATCTGCGAGCCGAAGTAACTCAGAATCCATATCCGCCGTCTCAAGTACAGACAGAGTAAACCACAGATTAAAATGGTGTTCTCTTTCATAGGCGTGACTCACTCTCGGATGTTTGGTGAGGAACCTGGCGGCTCGGTCCAACCGAGTTTCCCCTACCCTCATCGATACCAGTGTGGTCTTATAGCCAACACTTCTGGCGTCGAGTACCGGACTTATCTGGCGAACCAAGCCCTTTGTCTTCATTTGTTCAATGCGCCGGATAACCTCGTCTTCAGGAATGCCCAGAATTCGTCCTAAGTCAGCATAAGGCTTGCTCATTAATGGAAACCTTGCTTGAAGGAGTCCCAGCAGCTTCTGGTCAACACCGTCTAAACGCATTTTAGCCTTCAATACCATGGTAACTCTTCACTGTGGCTGGTTCGTAGATACAGTAGGGCTCCGCCTCAAGACAGTCCCCAGTAGCCTCGTAGGCCCTGGCCCGACAACCGCCGCATATCTTTTTGTATTCACAAGCGCCGCATTTCCCCTTGAGATTGGAAAGGTCCCTCAACTTAGAGAACAAAGGTGAATTAGCCCAGACCTGACTGAAGCCTTCCTTTCTTACATCGCCAGCTTCCACGTCAAGATAGCCACACCCTTTCACTTTGCCCTGGTAGGAGATGAAGCAAAAACCAGTACCTGCCAGGCAGCCGCGAGTGATTACGTCGGCTGCATTGTGACCATGATCCAATCTTGCACCGTTTCCCTGGTCTTGCCTCTGCCTCTGCTTCACCACGCGCAGGTAGTGCGGAACGTCGGTGGGCTTGAAAAACATTCTATTCCCCAGCTCCATCTGCTTGTCATATATCCAGTGCAGTGTCTCCTCGTATTTTTCAGGTGGCAGTTCTACTGATTCCAATCCCTTACCCCTACCGGTGGGCACCAGCATAAACGGGTGGAAGGCGACTGCACCTGCCTCGAGTGCTAAGGACACGAGTTCGGTTAGATAGTCCACGTTCAGCTTGGTGATGGTGCTGTTAATCTGAATCTCGATACCTGCCTGGCGAGCACGGGCAATGCCGGCCATAGCCGCGGCAAAGGCGCCCGTCTGACCCCGGAATTCGTCCTGAAGTTCGGCTACGGGAAAGTCCAGGCTTATCCCGAGACGTGATACGGGAACTTCCTTCAGCTTCACAGCCATTTCTCCAGTGACGAGGGTGCCGTTGGTCCCCATGACCACCCTCAGCCCCCTGTTTACCGCGTACTTCGCAATCTGTAAGACATCTGGGCGAACCAGCGGCTCGCCACCGGTCAGAATGATAATTGCACGGCCAACTTCCAGAATCTGGTCGACGAGGCGGAAGCACTCATCGGTGGTGAGTTCACCGCTATACGAAGCAGGGGCGGCCGAACCCCGGCAATGGGCACAGAATAGGTTGCAGCTTCGCGTAATTTCCCAGGCCACCAACTGTAGCTTGGGTGTTAGCAATTCTCCCTGCTCAGGGTGGCTGTTCATCTCCGTGGTCATACGCTGATGCCAATCTCCTCATCGGTCAAGTAACACGCTGGGTCTTCAGCCCAGACATCACCAAATACTGCCTCGGCGCGCACCCTCAGATTGCCATTGCAGAGGTCAAGGTACTGACATCGGGCACAGCGGCCCTTCAATAAACTCTTACGGTCCTTGAGTCCATGTAGCAACGGCTCCGAGGTATCCGTCCAGATTTCTCCAAATTTGCGTTGCCGGACATTACCCAGCGTGTAATGCCACCAGAACTGGTCAGCATGAACATTGCCAAGGTCATCAACGGCCCCAATTTTGATACCAGAATTGTTACCACCATTTCTTCTGAGCAAGTCGAAAACATTCTTGGCACGTTCACGCTCAGCTCTTTTCAACTTCAGGTAAAGATATACACCATCGGCGTGATTGCCTACCATCAGGACTTCTTTCGGCTTTCCACGGGAGTGCAAGTCTAGGGTGTGTCGACAGATAGTATCCACTACGTTCCTGGTCTGGGCATGACTCAGGTCGTGAGACCTCAGGTTTTCTCCACGCCCGCTGTAAGCTAGATGATAGAAACAGACGCGGTCAATGCCTTCGTTTTCTACCAGCCGGAAGATAGCCGGGATTTCTTCGTAGTTGAAACGGGTCAGAGTCAGGCGCAATGAGACTCTTAAGCCACGTGCAATGCAGTGTCGGATACCAGTGAGAGCCTTTGCAAACGCACCCTTCTGCCCACGAAAACGGTCATTATTTGAGCCAATACCATCCAGACTTATCCCCACCTCGACAAAGCTGCTATGGATCAGCTTACCAACGACTTCCTCATCGATCAACGTACCGTTGGTGGAGAGGGCGATTCTTATCCCTGAGTTGCCGGCAATTGTTGCCAACTGGAAAAGGTCCTTTCTGAGCAAAGGCTCGCCCCCAGAAAACAGGATTACAGGCACGCCAAAATCAGCGAGATCCCTTATGAGCTCTTCACCAGCCGCGGTGTCCATTTCCGGTGAAGATACGTCATCATCTGCATTGGCATAGCAGTGGATGCATTTGAGATTGCACTGACGGGTACAGTTCCAGACCACAACCGGCCTACCGTCTCCCCGAGGAATCATTCCTTCAGGATGTAAGGATTCATCTCCGTACCGAAGGCTATCACCTGGACTGACAGTATCACATAGCAGACGAGAGATTGATATCAACCTAGTGCGTCTCCTTTGAGCTATTCATCCCGTTCCGATAGCGCTGGTGTGCGGCTACCAGGGAAACCAGAGTCTCGTCGATGGCATTGATTGCTAGAGGAATCGCATCCACGACGCGGCCAGTAAAGGCATCTCGCCTTTTCAGTAGCCTAGTCGAAGCATTTACTACGGGCTCCCGGTGCATCAGGAAGGCTTCAACGGAGTCGGCAAGAGGCAACTCGTGTCTTGCCAGGATTTCCCCATGTTCCCGACCCACCTGTCGAGCAAGATGCATGTTTTCCTCACGTTTGGAAGGCTCAGTGATATATTTGATGATGAGATTGAGGAGGCGTCGACCTAGGTCAGCAAGTTGGTACTGTGACTCCTGGCTGAGCTTATTGTACCAAGGTGCTGAACTGAGGGATTTGCGCGCGATTTCCCGGTGCCGTTCTACTGTTTCCTCTATTTCAGAAACCAGGTCTTTTATGCCCAGCATCTTGGGGTGGGCACTCGTGAATCTCTTCAAATCAGCTCGCGAGTAACGCCGATGACCTCCTGGTGTTACAAAAGCCTTTATCTTACCTTCGTCCGTCCACTGGCGAAGAGCTGCCTCACTAACCCCTAGGATGCGGCTGGCTTCACTAATATTGAGGAAAGCTTCCTGCTGCAACTATATGCGCTCCAGAATAGACTTGAATACGTTCCACCATTTCAACATTCCTAAAGGGAATGTAACAAATCCTATCACATTATACAAAATTCTATATCAGAATACCACACAAGAAAATGTTACGCAAGTGCTATTGCCTGCAGAATACCTGCATTTTCATAACAAGGTACTATCTCAGGCTGTCCCAAAAATCGTTGGCACCATAGGCGAAGCGACCCTGCAGCTTCTGGGGGATTTTGACCCTGATGACATTGAATCGCTTCACTAGTCCTGGCGCTTCCCGTTTGAATGTAATGAAGATATAAGTCTCCACTGATATACGTAATTACAGACCTCAGAGAGTGACTTGCCAAGACAATCGGCTGGAGTTATTATATTGTTTGTACTACTGAACTGTGGGTCGTAATACTAGATGCGTGTACGAGATTTTGAATTCAACCTCCGCGAGTTGGCTGGCTCGATGGGTGATTTTGGCACCCTCTTCCCCCTGGCCATCGGCTACCTTGCGGTTAATGGTTTGAACCCGGCTGGCCTTCTGTTGATGATGGGACTGGCAAACATAATTACGGGTGTCGTTTACCGGCTTCCCATGCCTATAGAGCCGATGAAAGTGTTGGCCGTGACGGCCATTACGCAGAGATGGCCTCCTTCTCTAGTCTATGCGACAGGCTTTGGTACTGGTATCTTCTGGCTGATACTTTCCTTGACGGGGCTGGTTACGAAGATAGCAGCTATTACACCCAGGAGTATAGTAAGGGGTATCCAGGTGACCTTAGGCATAATGCTAGCCATCGAAGGATTCAAGATGGTCTCCACCAGCTGGATTCTCGGCGTTGCTTCTATTTTAATTGTGGTTCTGCTCAGAAAGAGCAGGTATGCCCCGGCTGCCATCGTCCTGATTGTTCTTGGGGTTGTGGTGATGGGTCTTCAAGGTAAACTTGACGGGGTAGTCAACCCTGGCTTCACCCTGCCCCCCATCACCATCTTTAAACCGACCGAAATATGGCAAGGTCTTGTGCTAGCAGGCTTTGCCCAGATACCACTGACAGCTACCAACGCTGTCATCGCTACCAGTGCTCTCATTACACAATACTTCCCGAATAGGACCGTATCTGAGAAGAAGTTGGCGCTGAACCACGGAGTCATGAATATTGTTTCACCATTTTTCGGCGGCATGCCTATGTGCCATGGTGCAGGTGGTCTAGCTGGACAGTACTACTTCGGAGCCCGAACCGGCGGCACCAATATTCTCGAAGGCATTATTGAGATAAGTCTGGGGCTTCTCTTAGCCGGTTCCATCGGCACCCTTTTCGCTCTGTTCCCCGAGAGTATCATCGGAGCTATGTTGCTTCTGGTGGGAATCCAGCTGACCGGGTTTGCCAGGGACCTCAAATTAAGAGAGCTGCCCATAATGGGCTTAGTCGCTGTTCTGGCATTACTGACCAATATGGCCATTGGCTTTATTGTGGCTCTGGGTGTATTCCATGCCATACGGCGATGGGGAAAGCGCAACAGGTATCTCAGCTGGATAATAGCTTTCTAGACACGTACTATTTAACCATCCATCAGAGTTTTACCCCTAACGTCACAATGCTGCACTATTGAATTCGCAACGCCATAGGGACACTCTGGCTGGCGGAGCTGGTTCTGTCGAAAGCTTCATTCCACTGAACGCTTTTGCATTTGTGCAACCGGGTGACAGAACGAGCTTTTGTCTGATGATATACGGTCTGGACTTCCGTTTACCTGCACAAAGCTGCGGGAAAGGTGGAACTGCTTGGGCAGAACTAAGAATCATAACGCAGCCAACAATCATCATTTATGGCTTGCGTATGGTTTACAGGCCTATTCTGGTTCCTGATAGATAGGACTGCCCAACTCATCAAAACGCCAGTTCTTGAAGGCCCTTTCCCCGCTATAGTCCAGTATCCTGAGGTCGTCGCTCTCATGGAGATCCTGACAGACAATATCGAAGTGTTTCCCGTACTTAGCCCTAGCAGATTCTACTGAGACTTCACAAGCAATGAATTTCGTGAGTCCCTTGGCCTTCCACCTTTCCAAGAGTTCCGGAGTATTTATGGAATCGTAAGATGTCAAGACTACTAGCGGCCCGGCAACTGTGAACAGAAAGAAAGCCTTCATGATTGCCCCCCTTTACCAGCATATTTTCAGATTCTGCTTGTCTACCTGTATTTCACTTGAATCACAGCTAGCTTAATACCATTTTATCATAGACTGATACGATCTCGCCAAGGTCTCCGCGTGCCTTTCTTGTTTGTTTGACAGTTGAGATTCAGTAAGCCTTTCACGGTCATCGCCTAGCCTTGTCACGAGATTATCCACGAAAACCTCCCAGGTATAGTATCTGTGCCGGGGTGGTAGAGCATCAGCTCAAATACCAGGTTAGAGATTGAAAAAGTCTGGGGCGTCACGACATAGGTGCCAAGTTAATGGAGGTAGTCGCTTCACTGGGGAGAAAAGTGGCTAAGAATCAAGGAGCCATTAGTGCTCCCAAAACCAAACGAATTGGAAAGCGCTACCTTCACCTCGGCCGCCCGCGCTACGTTGGGCACGTAGTCAAGGTCACACTCAGAGTCTGGCGTCTCATAATTGATAGTTGGGGGGATGATACCTCGGACAATGGTTAAGATGCAGAATATTGCCTCCAGTGCCCCAGAACCAGCCCATGGTGGCCCAGTCACGGCCCTCGAGCGAGGCCTGGAACGCGCCCCTCCAGGTCTCGACGGTTTCCGGAGTCGGCTTCCGGCCCGCGGCCTCGTAGTAGCAGGCAGTCCCGCCGGCTCCGTACAGCGTCGGGCCTGCCCTGCCGATGTAACGGGGCGCTCCGGAACTGGTCAGGACGTAGGTGAAGTTCTCGTACTTCTTGTAGCTGATCTTCCTCTGCTCCCTGCGGACGCCGTCGTCCATGCCCACCGGCTTCCCCTTCTCGGGGGGGAAGGCAC
>SDBU01003022.1_pt1 | contig 21724 bp, 29 predicted proteins | sample 2277071 | NCBI WGS metagenome assembly SDBU01 (sample SAMN10397929, study PRJNA504765) | marine sediment metagenome | isolation source: marine sediment core GS08_GC12, 126 cmbsf | place: Arctic Ocean: Gakkel Ridge, Loki's castle | collected 2008 | reverse complement strand
AATACTGCAACTAACAAGATTAATGTTATTGTGATTCCCAGAGTAGTGAACTGTGTTCCTGCTTGCGTGGAATAGTTTCCGATCGCATTCAAAGAATCAGTAGTGATTGCATCCGCAGTCACTTCTGCATCTGTTTTTTCCAAAACAGAATATGTAAGATTTATAATAGGATAAACTGTGTTAGTTCCATTTCTTATTGTTCCTAGAACATTCACAATGTATTCTGACGAATTTAATAATATCTGATCACCTATTCCAGAAGAGTTCCAGACTTCCGTAACAGACCAACTAGAAAAGTTGGCATTAGTTTTTTCTGGAATTGAATAAACAGTATTATTCAAATAACCACCAGTTGCGTTAATAACATTTTTAGAAACATCATCAAAAGTATCAATAGCAGTCATACCTCCAAAAACAAAAACCATTATTTGCATTCCAAAAAGGACTGCTAATAGTAAGAAACCTATTGTTGCGAATTCTCTAACGGAGTTTTGAGATTTTGCCATCTTTTTTTTGTTTAAGTTTAATCGTTTTTTGAGTGGAATAAAAAATAAAAAAAATAAAAAAGGTTTCAGTTATTAACTAAAACCGCCTGGACCTGATTCTTTCTTCCCAGACTTTCCCATGAAAGCAACCCAGAAGAATAAGAATACTGCAACTAACAAGATTAATGTTATTGCGATTCCCAGAGTAGTGAACTGTGTTCCTGCTTGCGTGGAATAGTTTCCGATCGCATTCAAAGAATCATTTTGGATTTCTAAACTCTTATTGAACGCCTCAGTTCCAACAACAAGACCAGAATTCGCAGGACCTAGATTTCCGAAAATGAAAACCATTATTTGCATTCCAAAAAGGACTGCTAATAGTAAGAAACCTATTGTTGCAAACTCACGAACACTTTTTTGAGCATTTTGAGCCATTACATCACACCCCCTTTTTGCATTTTTTTACCAACAAACATGATTCAATTCATGTTTTATTCTTTAAAAAGGTATGCAAACAAGATACACAATTTTCAATCATGTTTGTTTTTTCTCATAAGTTACGCCCTCTTCTGGAATAAATTCATGGGAATACTTATTTTTTTTATTGAGAACATCTCTTCTTTCTTTTATTATTGATTCTGGGGAAGGCATTCTTGAATCAAAAACAATTTGAAGTTTAAATCCCATTACTCTAAGAACTTTTATGATATATAACCAAAGATATTCTTGCCTTCTTGTTCTAGGATCTTCCTCCAAAACTTTTTCAACAGCTTCTATTAATTTCATATATTCTCATTCTCCTTTTCTCCCTAAAGCGTCTTTAGTTTTTTCTGGAAGTGATTGTTCTTCTTCTTTTGTATAATCTAATTCAATTCTGTCTGAATCATTTAATAATTTTTGTTTGTGATCCTCGTCGAATGTAGAATTATTTTCTAAGATAAATCTCAATGATTCAAAGCACCAATTCAATTTTGCGTTTTGTTCTTCATTCATTGTTTATCTCCACTTGTTAAATTAATAATTAATATATTTCCGACCATCAACATTATGCTTAAAAGCAAAATAGTATCAAAATATAATTTATCTGAATTAATGAGGTGAAAAAAAATAGATGCAATTCCCCAATTAAAAATTATTAATCCAAAAACTCTAAGTGGATGTAAATATCTTGTTTTCATTTGACTAGATTCTCTTCACGCTTGAATTTATTTCCGCAACTATTACAGCTAACAAGAATCAACTTACTCTTTGTTTTGAATGGATGTTTGCAATGTGGACATTTCACAGATTGTTTTTGATCTTTCATTTGACTAATCCTACCCAGAAATAAAATTTCATGAATAAAATAAATAAAATACCAATCCCTACAACCTTCAAGAACATTATAATATATGATTTATCCATTTGATTATTGGGCCTTTTTTTCATAAGGCTTTACTTCAACTTCTCTAAGTTCTCCGCAAAAGCAGATCCACTCAGATAAAGTTTTTTTATTTTTGAATCCTGTAAAGATCCATTTATGTTTGTGTTCCATTGTAAAAAGAAGAAGAAGAAGAAGTTTATAAACCCTCTGTTTTCTCTTTGGCTTCAACTAAAAGCTGAAATGCAGGGATGCCAGTTTCTCTCTGCCAAACTCTAGATATTCTTTCAGCCTCATCAAAATCATTTCTAAGAAGAAGATTTCCTATTAATTTTAGAGCTTCAGGTTTCCTTTGATTCTTTTGTTGTTTCATCTTATTGTGTAAAACTATTTGAGAAGTCATATCTTTAATCTTTACTTGATTTTCTTTCATCTGATAATCAATATCATCTCTCTCTTTAAACAATGAATTGAGTTTTGACTCTGGATTAATTCCTTCATCCCACCTTGTAATAACCAACTCAATAAATTCAGACTGACCCATTTTTTCAAAATTCGCAAGATATCTGATTCTCTCTATAATATTTTTATCTAGATGAAAACCAATTTTTTCTGAGTCTTTGGATTTTGGCCTAACCATTTTACTTATATCTAGAATAACTGTTATTTATTAAGTTTTCTATCAATACTGATGCATTCCTACCTATTACAGTCATATCTTTTAATTTTTTAATACACTCAAAACTAAGATAGAAAGTGACTCTTTTTCCATTTTTAGTCTTAGGTCTTCCCCTCTTTTTTTTATCTACCATAAAGTATTTAATTATTTCTATATTTATAAATTTATCGTTTTTTCATCGATTTTGGGGTTAGTTAATGGAAGAAGAAACTAGTTATTGGAAGAAAGAATTATGACCTTTTTTATCGTTTTTTCATCGATTTTGGGGTTAGTTAATGGAAGAAGAAACTAGTTATTGGAAGAAAGAATTATTTTATCGTCGCTGTTAAAAATATCAATTTCTTATTTAATTAAATAATCTATATATATATATATATTAGTTATTGGAAGAAAAGAAGAAAGAATGGAAGAATGGAAGAAAGAATGATTTTTGTTCTTTTTAAGTTAAATACTTAAATAATTTAATATAAATTCGGAACAAACAAGGCAAATATAATTCAATCGCTACCGCTCCATGAATTGTTCAACCTTATCTTACAGTTATTACATGAGTAAACTTTCACTTGTAACTTCTGTAACTTTTGAGAGATCTTTTAACCTTGCGGATTCTGGATTAAAATTCGGCCCCCCCAGTCGCCTTCGGCGACTGCTTGGAAAATGCGGAGCATTTTCTTATGGGCTACCGCCCAAATCTCCGAAGTATATTTAAAGAAGAAAAAGCTATAAGATCATGGGCCTAGCAATGATTCAAGAAGTATTGGATTTAAGTTTAGATAAGATTTGGAGGCCTTGCATTTTTTGTTCTGGCGAAGTTAATCAAATAAGATTGGCCTTCTTTGAATGTGAAAGTTGTGGCCAGAAATATATTGCAGAAGAAACCGATATGATGATTTAATTCTCTTAGTATATTATCCTTACTTAATACAGAATCATTGCTTAGAATGGCTCTATGGGGCTAAAATATATATGTCCGGGACTTTTATTCAATAAATAAACCTCGAGGTTAATTTTAATAAAGATACAAGCTCTTTAAATAGAAAAGGGCCTGGGGCATAACAGCGCGGTATTTTTTAATAGAAAATCCCCGGGAGAGAATCTTAAAGCACGTGGGTTTTTTCAAAAGGAATGTCCATGATGTTTAACTGCAAGATATTTTTATCCTGTCTTTGTACACCTGCAGGTGTACAAGGGGCCCCTTGTACGATGGGATCCGTAAAATGTGCGTTGATCTCCGCAGGAATCTATCTCTTGAAAAACCACAATAGAATAAATATTATTGACATAGCGAAGATATACATAAATATATCTTGTTGGACCATTGGAATTTCATCACTATTCTTAATTAAAGTTCCAATCAAACTTAAGAAAAGAGTTGCGATTGCACTAACCCCCATGCTACTTATGAGATCTCCTTTAACCTCTTCATCTTTTTGTCTGTTGTAAAGTATCAAAGAGAGAGTTATAAAAATTGTTGCAAAAATCACTAAGTAAAACCAATAAGAACATCCTGTTGGCCAAACTAATAAATCCGCAACACTTCCAATCCCAGTAAATCCTAAACATACCATTTAATATTATCCTCCAAATTTGTAAACAATCCATAGAGAGATGATTACACTTATTGTTAAGAATGAAATTAACATTGCTGTAATTGATGAATCAATCTGTAAGACTATTAACGGAATTTTAATTATGACCGTGAATAATACAAAGATTATATTTCCAAAGGTTTTTCCAACATTGATAATAGTGAACAGAACTATGGAGAAAATGCCAGGAGGGGGCTTCTCCTCACTAAATAGAGTATATTTAGAATCACTTGTTTGTTCTAGAGATCCTATTGTATTGTTCAAATTAACATAAGTATTATTGAACAAGTCATCATCAGATAAAGGCTGGGGAGCTTCATTGTTATTTTGAACAACAAAAATTAAACTGAATAATGCTAATACCATTAAACCAATCATTACAAAGTTGCCAAAAATACTTTCAAACTTTGCCATTTTATTGTGGATTCTCCTTATTTAATTTCCAGATACCTAAGAGAACTATGACAATCATCCATATTCCAGCGGATCCTAATCCAACTATATCTCCCCTGACAAGTCCAAGTGAGATTGCTCCAATGATACTAACAACCAATCCAATAAGAACTTCTGTTTTTGAAGTTCCAAATCCTAGAATGAAAACAAAAGTTAGGAAAAACCAAAGAGTATAAGCTAAGTTCCCATAAATTGAGGCATTGTCTAGAACTATATTTGAAAGGATTGTTAATTTTCCATCAACATAAACTTTGGTTACAAGCTTTGTTTCATCAATGTTTGGGTTTATGCTACATGATAAAGTTCCGCTAGCAGAGGTTACAGTATTATTGCAAAGTGTCCTATTCCCAAATATATCATTCCTTGTAACTTCTAGGAAAACAGTCTTAGGAGTTCCGTCATCTGTTGAATAACTGAAACTTACTGCTTTGGTATCATTGTTATAAGTTGGAACTACTTGAAAAATTATTCCCAATTCAGAATTATAATTAAAAGTGGATTGACTTGATGGAGTTGCTTCAAGAACGATTTGACAATCTCCGATTGTAAAGTCTTGACAGAAAGCAATTATATTATTAAAGTTTCCCAGAATTACTCCCTCTTTAATCACACGGATATTATAAACAACATCATTCCTAACAAAATGCCCAACTGTTTTTCCGTTTGAATCCGTCTTTGGTAATTCTACCGTCTTGAAAGTATTATTTTCTGAGATATATTGACGATCAATAAATATCAAAGCATTTTCCACGAATACAAAATCCTCTCCCTTAAAAGAAATCTTAAAACCCGTTGAGTCCAAACTTGCAAGATCAAAAAGAGTTATATTTATTGGGATTGTTGAGTTTGTTAAACTTGAATTTACAATATTATAGTATTCTATCACATAACCACTAGCTTGATATTTTACAACTGAATCAACAGAGTAAATAGTGGAAGCAATATCTAAATTTATACAAACAGCAAAAGGATTTATGTCTGTGTATGTTTTTGAAAAATTAATTATATTATTTATTCTTTTCTGATCAAGAATATTTATATTAAATTCTGCGGAAGTATTAAATAATTTTGTTTGGTTTCCTTCATCAACCATAGTGTAATTGTAAACAACAATGGTATTGAGTGAACAATCATCCAAAGTTATAGATGTTATTGTTTGATTGTGAGGTGTTATATTAATTGATTGCCCCCCAGATAATTCAACATTCCAAACAAAAGTAACAATCGTGTCTAAATTAACTTGGGGTATTAATAATTCTTTTGTTAAGATATAGTTATTTAAAGAATTAGTGAAAGAGCCAGCATTAGGAGTTCCATTATAATAAAGTTTTGCTGATGAAACAGAATTAGATCCATCCACTAATAAATTTGCGGTGAAAGTTTCTAAACTTCCTTCAAAAACAACTTCATTAAAAGTTTGGTTATTTTCAAATACAGTATAATCCCAAGATATCGTGGAACTATTTGTATTTCCGAAAGTATCATTAACGTAAAAGATTATTGATTTATTTATGTTATTAGTAATATTAATTCCTGTTTGATTATCAAGGCAAGTGACAGTTTGATTAACTCCTTCATATTCCAAAAGGCAAGTATCTAAATTTAAATCTGAAACAGTCCAATTTATAGAAAGGTTTGTATTTAAAACATGCAAATCCAGAGTTTTATTTGGAAAAGTTAAATTTAAAGTTGGCCCTGTAGAATCTATTGTAAAATTTCTTGTTTCAGAACTGGCTTTAACACTTACATTATCAAAAGCTATTATACTCCAATTATGAGATCCATCTGCTATATTTTTTGTAAAAATATAAGTTCCATTAACTCCGCTAGAATTAGTTTCGTTTATAATTCCATCAATATGCAAACTTACATTCTTAACAGCATTAGAAGATGTTGCAATAGCTGACGTATTGAATGTTACTAATTGAATTGAACTATTAAATGCCTCTACTGGAGAGTTCAAAGTAATATTTACTCCTCTTAATTGAACTTCTGTAAAAGTTATCGCCGATCCTGTCGTTAATCTTGTATTAACATTTTGTGTTGAATAATTAAATAAACTTCCAGAAAAAGCATCACTTGCAAAAGCCATTTCAGAATCACCAGTTATTGCATTATAATTTATCGTAAAACTTCCAGCAGTAATTGGTGCAGAATAATTTACAGAAGTAAGATTCATATATACAAATGCCTGAGAAACAGGAACTAATATTATTCCAGTTGCTAAATTAGAGCCACTTTGATTAATATGAATTTGATAAATAGAATCACCTGTTCCCGCCCCCGCTTGAAATCCAAGGGCAGAAATATATCCAAAATCAGAAATAGCTGTAAATGTAGATGTTAAACTAAGTGTCGTTGCTGTTCCAGATGCTCCAGGATTACTTTCACTTCCTAAATCTGTCCATTCGGCATGACGAGATATTTCTTTCCCACCAATATTCCAAATACCATCAAAATAATCTTTTCTATTAACATCAACCATAATTCCAATCGTTATTTTCCCTTTAGGAATATCTTTGGAATTATAATCTAGCCATTCTCCAAAAGAACATTTATTATATTTTGTTCCGTTTATATGTGAAAATTTATTACAGACTTCTTCTTTCCAATAAACAAATTTATAATTTTTATTAACAAAATTTCCATTCCACATATTTTTAAATTTAACTTCTCCTAATCCATCTTTATAAGTATCTCCAAAATTAAATTCATACCACATTACAACTTGCTTTCCTCTTTGAACACCTTTAACTTCATCCACAGAACTATGGGATTTTAATTCCACAGTTCCAATAGTTTCTCCTAAACCCCACCAATTATCTAAAGAAACTTTTAAATCATTATTTGAATAAATTAATCTATCATTCCATTCTACTGCACTAACAGTTCCAACTAAAAGAACTAGGGCTAAAAATATTAAAACTAATTTCATACTTATAGTTGCTATGAAAAATCCCCTTTCAAATTCCGTTAAATTTTTTGATTTCATTTTAAAATCCTATATCTGAAAATTGCCCCCTTTCTTTTCTGAATAAACCATAACTTAAAATAACTATGAAGGCCCAAACTATTGTAATAATTATTGGGAGATTCAAAATAAACTTTGAAGAGTTAATTAATTGTATTGAATAGATATCCAAAAATTCTGGACTCATATTAATATAACCATTAAAAGCTCTTTGAATTGTAACAGCGAATATAAAAGATACTATCAAGATAACAAACTCTAAGACCAACCATAATTTATGTTTCTCTTTAAAGATAAATGAGGAAATTACAATTAAAATAATCATTCCAAAAAGAAGTCCAAGACCATAACTATCTGCATGATCCAAGAAAGCATTAATACCTTGACCAAGTGTATCATCATAAGCCTCTGTAAAATTAACCACTCCAATCATAACATCAATACTTCCAAAAGTTTGATCAACAAGATTAGCACCAAATACAAAAACCCCAATCATAGTAACTCCAATGAATCCCAAAAAGATTAATACAAATATCATAACTGCGTTTAGTTTTCCAGACTTACCCTTTACCATATTCGTTAAGTTCCCCCTCTTCTGATTGAATTAATTTTTCTGCTATCTCTTTCCATGAAGTATGTCTAACAATGCAGTTAGTTATTTTTTCTGTTGAAATTCTGTCTTTAGAATTTCCATTTCTTAATCTTTGATCTTTAATTCTCTCTATCTCCCTATGAAATCTTTCCCCCATTCTGGAGGTTATCCCACCGTTAGTTTTTACTTTATCATTTCCCATTTATCCAAGATCTCCTTTTACAAGTGCTTTCCCATATCTCTTAATTGTTTCGCTGAGTATTATATCTTTCCATGCCTCAATGAATAGTATTGTTAATATTGCGAATGTAACTACAACGGAAAATAATTGAGAATATTGAAAAATATTAGTTATGAAGTTAGATAAATAATCCAAACTTATGAAACTTTTTGATATTGCATTCAAGGTTTGTAAAAACCACATCAAGAATCCATAAGCAAACCAGATAGCAAGAAGTTTAAAATATTTCGCTTTCATAATTCTCCTTATACTTCCATCTGGCTCAACTTTATTTGAATATGGGAGATTTATTGCTGGATAAAGGAAACCTAAAAATAAAAGAAATGTTGCAATTAAAATAATAATATATAATAAAGATTCAGATGTTTTAAGTAAGAATCCTGTTGGAGTTACTTTAAAACTACAACTTTGACTTAAAGGCAAACTATTTGAAATTCCAGTCACACTATAAAAATAAGTTCCAAGAGTATTAGTGTTTGAAAATGTAAAATTATAATTAGTTCCATTTGCAGTCATCGGAAATTGCCCCAATAATATAATACTTTGATTTGGAGACATAATTTTTGTTAAATTAACTTCTGTGCAATTATCACAAGTTTGAGTTAATTCAATAATATCTCCTTGTTTTACTGTTGGAAGTGAACATTCAGCACTAACTAAAGAAACTAAAAAAATACTCAGAATTAAAATTAATATTATTTTTTTCATCTTATAAATTTTTTTCATCTTATAAATTAGCAATCTTTTCAATAATTATTGTTGCACTATCAGGATGGTCTCCAAAAGTTCCGTGTGTTGAAATTGCAACATCTACATCGTTAGCTATGAATTGAAAAATGATTTGGTCTCCTGCATTTAATCTTGCTAAGGTGGAATGAGATAATTCTGTTTCTATTTGCTGTTTTGTAATATCTATTTCAAAAGCAGAACCTACTATTTCTGTCCCATTTTTATAAATTATTCTTCCAGAAACATCTATATCTGAAGCTGATGGTGAAGTATCAACCACATCAAAATCATATTCTAAATTATAAATACCAGCAATATTTATCGTGAAGGTCTGATTTGAATTATCATTATGAGTATGTAAAATTCCAAATTTAATATCTGTTGCCTCTTGTTGAAAAGTTATATTCTTCCAAACATTTACAGTATCCAAACCAATAGTTTCGTTTGTATGGGAAAAAATATATTGAGGAATAAAAACATTAGCGGAAGTTATATTTCCAGTTACATTTAAATCACCATCAAAAAAAACATTTCCCAAAACATGAAGTTTAGCTAAAAGAGATGAAACAATTCCAATTCCAACATTTCCGTTTCCTAAAATAGTCATCCGTGTATTATCATTTGTTCCAAACTGAAGAAGGGCATTTCTTCGATTCAAAAAAATAATATTTGAATTGCTACCTGATGAGCTTCCAAGATACCAAAGTTGCTGGTCTGGATTTCCACTGCCATCTGATTCATAACCTGTAATTACTGCATTGGAGAATACACTATCAGTGGGATTCTGAATAATTATTTGTCCTGCGGAGTGTGAGCCAACTGTTCCAGAAATTCCTGCTTTAATATGAAATGCAGAATCTGGTGTTATCCTTCCTATCCCAACCTTATCATTTCCAGAGTCAACAAAGAGAGTATTTGTATCCACTGTTAAATCTCCTGCTATGATTGTGTTTCCACGGTCATTAACATTAAAAACATTAGTATCATCTGCTGTGTTCCAAACACTAAAGTAGCCTGTTCCATGCCCAAGAACAATATCAACATCACTTGAAGTTCCTTTTAATCTTATTGCATTAGCACCATCAGGATTCTGCTCAGATATTAAGTCTCCAAATTCCAGTGAAATATTACCAGTTACATTCAAATTTCCAGTAATTCTAATCCAATTATCAATTAAATTATCAATCATTTCTCCCAGGAAGAAAGTTATTATATTTTCTAGAAGAATATCCCCTTCAATAATAAAATTTTCTAATACTGTAACATTTTGTTCTTCTATATTTACAGAAGTTATGTTAAAAACTTCTAATCTTTGTCCACAAATAGTTCCATCACTTCTTATTTCAACTCCACCATTTGAACATAAACCATTAAAGTCAAAGTTTCCAATAAAAGAATTAGGATTTATTAATTCTGGAAGATTTTGATTCCCATCTATTAAGTTTGGCAGTTCTGCGGAAATTAAAGAAATATTAATTAATAAAAACATGAAAATAAATAGAAAAATACCCTCTTTTTTCATTGCTTTTTAAATATTTCCATACTTAAAAATCTTTTCTATTTAGTGCCAAGTGCTAGGATTTAACAAACTGAACTTTTGTTTCTGTGGCATCCCATAAGGAGTTCTTCCCAAAGTATCACTTTGGCTTATAATTCTAGATTGGTTTATTTCTTCAATAGTCTTTCCAGAAATAGCTTTCCTATAAGTTGATTCGATCATGTGAAGAGTTGTTACAATTAACAATCTGAATTTAGTTTTCCTAACTTTATCATTCATACCCATCTTTTCATAATTACATAAAACAAATAATATTAATTCATCTCCAAGATCTGCCATAATTTCATAGATACGATTCTCAGAATAATAAGATAAAGTCGTATTCTTATCTATGTATTTTGAAACAATTTCCATCATGGAACTAACTCCAAATTTATTCATAGGGATCTGCTCAATATCTTCTGGAGCAACCCATCCAATCTCTCCATTTTCTAAAGCTCCAATATATTCTCCACGATAAAAATGTTCTAACTTATCTAATAATTCAGTATTTTCTATTTGATACTGGATAAGATTTTCATTTTTTTGTGAGGCAGAACTTAAAGAAAGATCTACTGCTTGCTGGGTATTTTTACCTCTTAATTGTTTATTTTCAGCTTCTAAAGAATCAATGTAACCGTCATTATCTACTCCTTCCATTACCTTCTAGAAGGTTTTCTTGTTTTTAAAGATTTAGTTTTCTTCTTAGGAGTTATTTGTTTAATCCTTCTCAATAATCCAATTTTTCTAACTTCTTGCGATGTGTCAAGGATGTGCCGACCGCGTTCAATAACTCTACCTTTCTTTAAAGAAATTCTTTTTCCTTTAATTTGTTTGAATTTCCTAAACTTAAAGGCCGTTTTCCTTGCATATCCTTTTGGAATTTTTAACTTTGGACTAGCTGGCTTTCCACTTGTTGGTTTTATCCTAGCTGTTCTAGACAAAGAAGTATCTGTAATATAATTTCTTAGATCTCTTGCCCTCTTTTTTGTAAGCGGAACCTTATTTATTTTTATTAATTTAGGCCTCTTACCTTTCTTTGTTGGTTTCAATGGCCTTGCAAAAACTTGATAGGATTTTCTTCTAACTGGTTTAACTCTTTTGACTAATTTCTTTTTTAATCTAGGAATTGGAACAAGAGGTGTTGTCCCACTTGGAACTGGCCTTCTTGGAGCTCTTCTTGGAGTAGGTCTCCCTTTTGGAACTGGCCTTCTTGGAGCTACTGCCATTCTTTTTGGAGGTCTGCCTTTTGGAACTGGCCTTCTTGGAGCTACTGCCATTCTTTTTGGAGGTCTGCCTTTTGGAACTGGCCTTCTTGGAGCTCTTCTTGGAGTAGGTCTCCCTTTTGGAACTGGCCTTCTTGGAGCTCTTCTTGGAGTAATTTTAGGAAGTCTGGCTCGTGGTTTAATTCCAGGACGTCTTCTTGATAAAGAATTTTTAAATCCTGTTTCTTTTTTCAAATTACTTCTTAATTTCCTTATTTCTTTTGCATTTATTTTTCCTTTTCTCGCCTTACTCAATAATAGTTTTGTTGATTTAGATGCCTTAACAACTTCTGCTTTTACAATCGGAACTATTACTCCATCTATTTCAACCTTTGCAACAGTTTTAATTTTTTTTACAATCTCTCCAGGAGCTAGTGTTAATTCTGGCTCTTTAGATAATGCTCCAATCGGTTTAAATTTCCCAGATACTTTAGTTTGAAATTTCAACAAAGCATTTGATTCTTCTTTAGTTAATTTTCCTTCTTTTTTTATTTTATTTTTTATAGATTCAAAAATTTTAGTTTTTGGAAATCCTTGAACTTTAATATTTTCAAAAATAATTATTTGAGGTTTTTGAGTTTTAAAGGAAAAATTACCCCTCACTATATCTAGTAATGATGCTTCTTTTTGTATTCCCAATCTACTTACTCTAACTCTTCCTTTTGGATCTACAAAGAAACTTCTTTCTAAAATATTAGAGTTACCTTTCGTTTCTTTTAACAATCTTTTATTTAAATCCCTAAATTCTCTAGAATTTATCTTTCTATTATCAAACTTTTTTAATAGTTGTTTAGTTCTCTTTGATAAAATTCTTTCCCCAGGAATAGGTTTTCTAATAACTCTTCTTCTACGAATTAATGTAACAAGTTTTTGTGCCTGTGCGGAAGTTACGACAGGTAATTCTTTTCCTGCAAGTTTTAATTGTTCTTTTCCAGAAATCAATATTTTTTGTAATCCTGGCTCAGCTATTCTTATTTTTAATCCCTTTCCTGATTTTTCAATGTTAATTACTCCTCCTTCAATTTTTCTTAATTTTCCTGTAACTCTTGCAACATTTTTTGATGTTAATTTTCCAACAACTTTAAAAGCTTTCCCAGTTCCTCTTAATAAAAATACTTCTGCTCCAATTTTTGCTATCGCTTCATTAGGACTTATCAAAGCAAGTTTCCCAAATTCTTTTCCACTCTTTTTTAAACTAGATGGAATATTTTTTAATTGAGATGGACTAGCAATAATACTTCTGATAGTTTCTGGCAAAGTAACAACTGCAACACCAAGACTTAATCCGCTTTCTAATAATGCAAGAGCCTGTAAATTTTGATCTATTTTATTTAATCTTTTGGAAGGTAATAATACACCCTTTAATCCAACTTTTTTAGCTTCCTCCACTCTTTTTTCTCTTAATTCTTTTTGAATTGATTTTATTTTTTCAAAGGATTTTGTAGGGATAGATTTTTTAATTGATTTTTCTTTTGATTCTATATCTCTTAATTTTCTATCTAATAATTCTCTTTCACTAGTCGCTAATTTAAATTCTTTTTCAGTTAAATCTCTTCCAATAAATTTCTTTTCAAATAGGGAAACTTCTTTATTGAAATCATCTATTTCTTTACCTATTTTTTTGTTTTCTCTTATTTCCTTAGTTAATCCAAGAGAAATTATATCTCTTGTTTTTTGATTTAAGAACTTAAACTCTTCCAAGAGTTTTTTTCTTTTTACAATTTTTTCTTTAGTAATAACAGGTTTAATTATTTCTTTTAACTCTTTTGGTTGTAATTTTTTAATAATTATTTTTTCTTTTTCCTTAGCTTCTAACCTTTTTCTTTCTGTTGCAGATCTTAAAGCAGAAACACCTCTAGCCCCGCCAATAAATCTTTGTGCTTCAATCCTTGTAAATCCCCTTCCCCTTCTTTTTGCTTCTTGTTTTAATTGTTCAGAACGAAGTAAGGCTTGTTTTTCTCTTTGTATTAAAGTAGGAGATTTAAGTGGAACTGGTTTTGGTGTTGGTTTAGAAACTCCTGTCTCCCTAAAAACTTTAACATCAGTTGTTGGTCTTACTGGTCCTTGAACTGGAGATGGTTTAAAAACAGGCTTTCCAACTTCAACTCTTGGCTTTTCGCTTGGTTTAAAAACAGGCTTTCCAACTTCAACTCTTGGCTTTTCGCTTGGTTTAAAAACTGGTTTTCCAACTTCCTTAACTTTTTTCTTTGTGAATCTTTTCTTAATTCTTGATACAATACCCATTTTTTTTATTTTTTTATACCCATTTTTTTAATTAACTCTTTTTTAATTCTTCAATTACTTTTTTTGTATGACTTAGAGATTTATATAAGTAATATAATAAAAAAGGTATACCAAGTATTAGAGTGATTGTAATAAAATTAAATCCAAGAATAATAATAACTTCCTTTGGACTAATTACAAATAAATCTACTAATTCTTTATTTAAAATAAAAGTGATAAATGTCCATGAAACAGAAATAATCCAAAATAAGTAGTTATGAAAAAGCCAATTAAAGAACTTAGGAAATTGTTCTGTTTTTTTCTCACTATCCATGTTTTTCATAATAACAATAAGTTTATAAATTTTTGTAAACAAAGAAATTAATTTCCACCATGAATTGATAAATCAGTTAAAATAAATATAAATGAAATGATGAAACCAAACTTAATAACTTTGGGATTTCCAGTTAAATAAGAAAAAATTCCTGTCAGAACAAATCCTAGGAAAGCAAGAATTAACAAATATTTTTTTTTATTATCTTCTATCCAAATTTCAATTCTACCTTTCTCCATGCTTTTTTTAATAACAATAGGTTTATAAATTTTTGTAAACATGAAACAATATGCCTAAGAAGGATTATTCCACAGGGGAGAATATAGTTTCTGAAACTGGGAATTGGAATGTTGCATCTGACTTTTCAAGAGTTAAAATAATGATTCCACTTACTAAATGCGAATACTTCAAAGACATTGCAACTTTTGGTTATGAAGAAATAGCAGAACAACTTATGGGGGCTAATGTTCAAAATGATCTTGTGAGATTTACTGGATTAAAAAGATATATCAACGAACTATTAAAGATTTGTAAGACTTGCAAATTTGTAATGAAAAAAGGGAATACTGAAAAAACTCTTAAAGGTCTTGAAGAGAAACTTAAAAAAATAAAAAAAGTAATCAATCTTCTAATAAAAGTTAAAAAGAACAATGTTAATAATACCAAAGAATTGATAATAGATAATGAAAAATTTGACAAGGTTTTAGAAATAGTTATGGACATAGAATCTGCAATTAATTTCCCATTAAATCAAAATCATTTAATATTTACTGATAAAGAAGAATTTGATCCACACGCACATAAGGACCAACTGAAAAAGAGGATTATTGGAAAAGGATAATGGCTTCAAAATCAAGTATTATTTGGACCATTAAAGAATTAACTGAAACTATAAGGGCCAGACAATTAAATGAATATGACGCTAATTTTGGAGTTTCTGGAAATCGTGGGGATGGAAAAACTCAAATTAAAGGAGACATAGTATTAATGAGTGATGGCTCTTGGAAAAAAGTTGAAAATATAAAGGTTGGGAATGAAATTATTTCTCCTCAAGAAGATGGAAGTTTTACTTATGAAAAAATAATACATACTCACTCTAGATTTGAAAAAGAAGTTTATGATATATGTGAAGTTACCAGAAAAAATAGGGTATTATATTCTTGTGCGTGGAATCATGAAATCCCTTTGTTTAGAAGAACTTCAAGAAGAGTTAAAAAAAATGGAAAGCTAACAGATAAAAGGATCACTGGGAAAAAATTGTGTATTAGAAATGCAAGAGATTTATCTAAACATTATACTTTGGCTTCTCATTATACTTCTTTTACTTCCCCTGTAATAGAGTATAAAAAAGCCTTAAATTTAGAAATTGATCCTTATTGTTTGGGTGCATGGTTGGGGGATGGACATTTTTCTAAAAATTTAGGAATAACTTCAGATGACATTGAGATAATAAATTCTTTTATAGAAAAATATAAAATAATAAATGTTTGTAAAAAATCAAATACAACAGCTAAAACTTACAGATTTTCTTTAAATGGAGAATTTTCTAAACAATTACAAACTCTTGAACTTAGATATAAAAATAGTTCAAATAAATTTATTCCAAAAGTTTGTTTTCACACCCCTATAAATTATAGATTAAATCTTCTTGCAGGTCTTATTGATACTGATGGATTTATCTCTAAGAATAACCAAATAACTATCTGCACTAAATCTAAACAATTAGCAAATGATATAAAAAATTTAGTATTCTCTCTTGGAGGTTATTCTTTAACAAGGAAAATTTATAAAAATTGTCAATCATTTAGAGAAAAAAGATTATACTATGATGTTTCTGTTCAATTTAAGAATCCTTTGTTAATTCCTTTAAAACTTAAAAGAAAAAAAGAAAGGTTAAGAATAAGAAAAATAGATCCTACGAGAATAGCTATAAAATCTGTTAAAAGGGAAAAAGGCGAAATGGTTTATGGTTTTTCAACTACTGGAAAAAGTAAGTGGTATATAACTAATAATTATATGGTTACTCATAATTCAACCCTTCTTTTTAAGATATTTAATTCTTTTTTGAAACAAGGATTTAAACAAGAACTGCATCAACAGTATTCAAGAGATGAAATAGTTAAGTTATTGGCCAATAGCAAGTTTAGTTTCTGTTGGGATGATGAGGCCATAAACTCTGGATATAAAAGAGACTTCCAAAACAAAGGCCAAAAAGATATGATTAAAATAATTACAAACTTTAGAGATAATTATAATGTTATTGGCTCTGCCATTCCTTTCTTTTATAGTTTAGATAGAGATTTAAGGGAACTTTTATTCATGCACATTCATATAATTGAGAGAGGACTAGCAGTTATATTTCTTCCGTTGGAAGTTTCAATCCACAGCACAGATCCTTGGGATACTAAAAATAATATTAAAGTTGAACTTCAAGAAAACTCCAGACTTAAAAAGAATCCAAATGCAAAGTTTAGATATAATAGATTTACAACATTCGCTGGGTTTCTTTATTTTGGACCTATGACTGAGAAACAAGAAATAAAATATAAAGAGATCAAAAAAAGAAAGAGAGGTAAGACTTTTAACATTGAAGGTATTGAGCCAGTTTTAGATTTTAACCAAAAAGTGTATAAGATTTTATTAGAAGGTAAACTATCTCAAGAAATTTTGAAAAAGATATGTTTGCTTGAAGGAAGGAAATATTCTAATACTGCTTCAGCAATAAATGCTATGCTTACTGATGTTGGTGAGGATAGAAGAATAAGTGCGTTTTTCACAGATAAAAAGTCAAGTAGACAAAATAATGGTTACCATAGTAACTCAAAGGACCAGATTAACAATCTTTTACCTGACCTTTAGAGTACCTTCGGTCTAATTGTTATTAGGCATTCATCTTTAAAAATCTAGATCAACAATTAATTAATAGCTCTGACTTCTTGAATTAGTTTTGAGTTTAGTTAATCGGTGAGCGGTTTAATTACTATGGGTTAACTGAGTTAACTCAGTATACCTATATTTATAAGGGCGGTTAACTGAGTTAACTGTATGGTAAAAGAAACAGCGATCAAAGTTTCAAGAGAATTTAAAGAGTTCCTCGTCGCTAATAAAAAAGGAGTAGAAGATTTTGAAGAAACAATTAAGAGATTAGTTAACCAGTTAATCAAGCCAGTATACTCAGTTAACCCTAAGCAGTTAACCAAAGAATCTATAAGAAATAAAAAACAACCTATAGAATTAAAACCAATCTATAGAAAAGAAATCAAAAACCCTAAGACAGAAACAATTCCTGAAGATGCTCAGTTGATTATTGGAAGAACAAAATCAGGTGGAGCAATAAAAAGTATGAACTCTCACTTAGGAACTGTTGAATAAATAGAGGTATAATAAAAAACAATGGATGAAGAAGAAAATTTAGAAGGGATAGAAAAAATAATTTATTTTCCTAGTGAAATAGATAAACAAATTATTAGTGGATTATGTGATGAGATTATTGACATACTTGAACCATTAAGAATTGAACAGAAAGCATTTGCTCTTGCTCAATTAGTTTCTTCTTTTGAAGATGTTTCTGGAATTAAATTTAATGAAGTTCATACAGCTTACAAGGATTCGCATTAGGGCAGTAAAGCAAACAATGGATGAAAATAAAAAATTAGTAGATAGTAGATTTTGGTTAATTCCAAAAGAAATTTATGAGCCTTTGAATAAAGAATTTAAATTCAATTTTGATCCTTGCCCATATCCTTTTAAAAGAGATGGAATAGAAATTGATTGGGAAACTATGAACTGGGTAAACCCACCATTTAGAAGGAAGGATGCAATGAATAATCATGGGCCAACAGCTTTTGTTAGAAAAGCTATTGAAGAACAGAAGAAAGGAAAAACTTCTGTTTTGATTTTGCCAGTTCAATCTTATGTAAATTTGCTTCTAGATGCTGGGGCAGAATTAAGGCCAGCTGGAAGAGTTAAATGGATTGATGCAATTAGCGGAAAGAGAGATCCAGCTCCAAGTTGTAATGCATTATTTATATTGAGGGGAAACAAATGAGGATTGGACTTGCTGGAAAAGAAAAAAAGAAAAACTATTTTGATTGGTATTTGCTAGCTGTTCTTCTAGGAGTTGTTATATTCGTAGCCTCACTTATCTCTATAAAGATTCTCTTCATTGTTGGGAAAATAGTATTCCAGAATTGGATTTGGTTTGTTGTTGGAATAGTTTCACTTTTCATGTTGAATAGATTCTTGAGAAAACCTAAGAAAATTAAAAGAGAGTATGATCCTAATGAATATCAATATTGATAAATTTGAATCCTGGCTTATAAATAAAAATTTGAAGGATCGAACTGTTGAAGAATACATTTATTATTTTAATAAGTTTTTAGATAATGTTTTTAATCAAGAAACTATCTCCAGATTCTTGGCGAATAAATCTAATAGGAATGTTGTGGCCAGGAGCTTCCTTGTTAATCTAAGAAAATTCATTCTTGTTAATTACCGTGAATTGGGTTTTACAATAGACCAAAGATTGGAGGCCTCAGAAGTGGAGCTTCCTAAGATTACAGGGAGGGAAAAGAAAAGAGAAATGATTCCTTTAAAGTTTGAAGATATTCAACTCCTGGAGAAGAATTTGGAAACAGAAAAATTAAAACTTCAACTGCTGTGCAGTTATTATGGAGCTTTGAGAGTTGGGGAATTATTGAAGATCAGAGTTATTTCTTTTAACTGGAAGGAATGGAAAAAAGATATGTCTAAGATGGGGGAATGCAGAGTTTTAGGAAAAGGGGATAAGGAAGGCCTAGCATATTTTCCAAGAGATCTCATGGTTAGAATTGCCAAGTTTATTAAATCACAAAAAAATATTGATCTCAATTCAACAATATTCATAAAGAATTATTTGAATCATAGGAGTATTAAATCAGGAGCTACAACATGGCAAAAGGAATTAAGAAAAGCTAGCATAAAATCTAAATTGATTCAACTTGATGGAGATGGAAAAGTTATTGAAGAAACTTCTGTTCATCCCCACACTTTAAGGCATTCTTACGCTTCCCATTTAGTAAATGAAAAAAACATGGATATTAGAAAAGTTCAAGTTCTTCTTAGGCACGCTTCAATTTCAAGCACTCAAATTTATGTTCATATTGATAGGGAAAAATTGAAAGAAGAGTTATCCCAGTAATATATCACATTTCTTTAAAAAGTTGCTTAGAGTGGCTCTATTAAGCTAATAAACTATACTTTTCCAGAAGAAACCCCAAGCCCACGCAAAAATAAGAAAAATAACTACTATTCCATTTGGAATCATCTTTTTATGCATAAATTCTGTAAAAAATTGATCATTCATTTTTAACTTCATTCGATTTAGTTATCTTCTTAATCATTCCTCTTGGAATCATTTGCCAATGTTTAAAATATCCTTCTTCTCCAAACATCATAAATCCCAGAACTATTTTTTCTTTATCTTCATGCACTAGGCAACCCATAGATGTTGTTTCTACTGGGGGAACTTTCATTAATTCTTCTAAGTCCATTGGTGATGAAAATCCACTTTGAGCATCAAACCAATCAACTCTTACAAATTCAAATTCTTTAAAATTCATTTTTCATCCCCAATTCTAACTTCAAACAGTATTCCCGGAATTATTAAAGCAAACCAAAAGGGATTTGATAAAATTCCTAATGCAGTTCCAGACATAACTAATCCCTTATTCCATGCCATTTCAAAAACTTCTGAGATGTTTTCTTTTGGAGCAAAATATTTAATTCTCATTTCTTCTTTTTGGCCTTAGATTTAATTTTCTTTTTAGTTGGAGAGCTAACTTTTTCAACACTCTTTTGAACTGTTTTAGCTTCCTTGAATTTTATTTCTTCAAATGTAACAATCTCTTTTCCTGTCTCTTTGTCAATACCAACTCCAATCTTAACTTCATTTCCATCATCAATTATTTTTCCATTTGCGTTAAGTTTCTCTGCGAGAAGATGGGGATCATTAATCACTTTATTAATTTCATTATTATCTTGAAAAAGATTTGGAAATTTTTTTAAGAAATAAACTGCTAGAAAATAACCTAGAATACAACAAACAATTACTACAAACCAACCCATAGGAGTCATTTTGATTTATTCTTCCTGTTGAATTTAGGAATTAACAAAGATGCGAATGCTGGAGCTATTCCACTACTCCCATGATCCAAAGATTCCATCCTCATTAAAAGTTTTTCAACACCATTCAAAAGACTAGCAATATCTCCAATAAGTTGTCTCATAAAATACAATATTACGCAAAATGAAACTGTTAGAAGAACTAAATAAATTGCAGTTGTAATAACCCCTTGGAATTCTTTCCACCATGGAGTTGATTTATCTCTGTAATTTCTTTTAATGAATTCCCTTAGATTTTCTGAGGCCCATATCATATCTGTATGATCATACTCTAAACCAGCCTCTTTCATATCACTACTAAGTGTTTTCAAAGTGAAATTTACCATTTCCCTTTTTTGAGTTATTGCAACATAAAAGAGATCTTTAGTAAGCCCTCTTGCAAATCTAGGCAACCACATATCTTTGGATTTTATATAAAAAACTCTAAGCCTTGTTCCAGGGATTATAATTTCTTTTGCTTCGTCAGTCATTACTGGAATAAGTTTATCTTGAACCTCTTCCCACCATCCAATTTTTTTAACAGATGAGTTTTGATTCTCTTTCTTCTTTTTAAGAATAAAATAAGCAATCGCAGAAACAATTAATATTAAAGCAATAAGTCCAACAAACATTAAAATTTTATCAATAACTGGACCAACACTAATATCTCCAAGTCCAAAATCTCCAAGATCTATTCCAGCCATTAAAATCTAGAACAAATAATACTTTATAAAATTAACTTTAACTAATTAAAACCGCCTGGACGAGATAAAGATTGACTAACTCTTTTTCTCAGTTGTGGGGATGGTTTTAATCTCTGAATTCTAGAAGGTTTAGAAGGACTTTTTAACATCTTTAATCTCATCTCAAGTTTTTCTCTTTCTTCTTCTTCCTTCTTTCTCTTTTCAAAAGAACTTATATCCTTTCTTAATTGTTCTAAAGATCTTCTAGCCATTTCAACTAAAACCACCTGGTGCAGAGTCTCCTCCCTTACTTTTGCCCATGAAAGCAACCCAGAAGAATAAGAATACTGCAACTAACAAGATTAATGTTATTGTGATTCCCAGAGTAGTGAACTGTGTTCCTGCTTGCGTGGAATAGTTTCCGATCGCATTCAAAGAATCA
>SDBU01003021.1_pt1 | contig 21727 bp, 23 predicted proteins | sample 2277071 | NCBI WGS metagenome assembly SDBU01 (sample SAMN10397929, study PRJNA504765) | marine sediment metagenome | isolation source: marine sediment core GS08_GC12, 126 cmbsf | place: Arctic Ocean: Gakkel Ridge, Loki's castle | collected 2008 | reverse complement strand
GATAGAATGAGGGTTAATCGTTCCGCAGTAGAGCCTTGTGGTGCAACCCAAGTGCAACCTAATCCTGTGCAACCCGAAGGCTTAATGATGGAAGGTAATAGGATACTTGGTGTCAAACCCAATGTCCAACCTCAGACATCCACACCATTATACAACCCTGCTATCCATAGGCCCGGGGATAAGGTAATGATTAAACCTTCTTATGGCAAGAAGCTGATTGAGGTTGTAATACCTGAGTTAGATGTTGATGGTCATCCAATGCCATGAGAGAACCGGGTTAGTTGTTGGATTGGCTCTACTACTGGCGGTTCTTTGGTGATTGTTTTTAAGGGGCTTTGAAATGGTTCTCAGTGTCTTAGAAGGAGGGATGATGAGATACACATACCTGTTTCATTTACTAGCTAGGAGAATACTGCCCTATAGGATGCTTCGTTTATGGTATAGATTAACTCTAGGGAAAAACTTTGCAGGCACATATCATAGGTATCCCTTCTTGCGAAGTGAATGGTTGGTAAGCGAGCCATTAGATAGGCGGTAGCACCACAACATATAGTGGTTAGGGGTTAGGTTACCACTAGATAAAGGAGGTGTAATGGTAACTAAGACTATAGTACTGACAGATGAGGAGATAAGTAAATATATAGACAATCTTTCTCTAGATGATACATTTGATAATTGGTTAGAGGGTAAGCCTTGGAAGATTGTAGCCAAAGCCCAACTCAAGAAGGTGGTGGAGTGGGGGAAGGAAGAATGTCCACACGAGTACGATATAGTGGCAAATATAAACATGAAACGAGAGTGTTTTATCTGTTGGCAAGAGATGGAGCAAGCCCTACTCAAAGAGGTGGAATAGATGAATAGAACTTTCTTTATTACCTTGGTTATACTGCAAGCAGCACTCCATTATACCGGCAACTTCTTTAGTGGTGATTTGCTTGGTCCACCAGGTAAGAGCGGAGGTGGGAGTCCCAATATTCCTCATTATCACAGACAAAGAACTCGGTCGCATGTTCCGAATGATGGCCATTGGCACATGAAACACCACAGGAGCCGGCATTGAAGAGGAAGCTAATCATAGCATGGCGTAGGGTTCTGGTATGGTTGGGCTTTAGAGTATGGGCTAAGATGCAATACAATCGGCCTAAGAGCAGTGTATGTGTCTTTCATGGTCTTAGAATGAAGCGCCAGGGTAAGACTGATATGGGTGCCTTTTACTATTGCTGGAAGTGTGACAGGTCTTATCATCTAAGGTCAAGAGGTAATAAGCTGGTGCCGGTATAGGTGAATTTTGGAAGTAATCGAAGAGGTTATACTACATAGTAGACCTGATAAATTTAGAATCTATCCCATTGGCGATATACATGCTGGGTCTTTTCATTGTGCTGAGGGTGAGGTAAAGAAGCAAGTTGCTATTATCAAAGAGGATAAGAAAGCGTATTGGCTCGGTATGGGAGACTATGCGGATGCTATCTTAAAGGATGATAAGCGGTTTGATATTGGTGGCCTTGCTTCGTGGGTAGAAAAGAGCAATATCATAGAGAGTCAAAGGGTTTGGTTAAAGGAGTTATTCGAACCCATAAAGGATAAATGTCTCGGACTACTGACCGGGAATCATGAGGAGTGCCTGCATAACAAGTATCAGAATGATTTAACGAGAAACCTTTGTAAAGACCTGGGTGTAAGGTATGGTGGTTATCAGGCTTATGTAAATATAGTTTTCAATAGAAGGAAAGAGGATACCGAAGGGGGGACAAGGCGGGCATATTTGATTCATGCATGGCATGGAGCTGGATCGGCACAGACAGAAGGGGCTCGCTTAATGCGGTTGGTGCGTCTTGTAAATGATATACAAGCTGATATTTACTTAATGGGTCATCTACATGCAATGACACAGCATACACCGGATAGATTGATATTACGCAGTGGTAGGATAAGAAGTATTAAGCTGGCTGCTACTATTACTGGGAGTTGGTTAAGGGGATATACTCAGTCCTCACCTGAGAGACCAGTCAACCCAACATATATAGAGAGGCAGGGATATAAGCCAAGCCGTATTGGTTGTCCATCTATAGTTATCTGCCCAGGCCAGGACACCTTTTACTTGGAGTCATAATGGGTTATGTTATTGGTCTTATAGGTATATGGTTTTTACAGGATGCATTAGCAAGTATTGCTTTCTATCCTAAAGAGAACTGGCGATGGAATCACACAGCCAGGGTAATACGGGCAGGTATGGGCATAGTCTTGATAATCATGGGGGCTTTATATGGAGCAACTTAAAGAAGACATTAAGACAATCAGAAATCTCTGTGATATAGCCTCCTTAATATTAGAACAGCATGTTGATAAGAGGCAAACCCTATTACCCGCTATATTGGAACAGATGTTTCTTAATATACAAGATGTAGTGGATGAACATTGCGTGGTGAGGGAAGATAATGACAACGAAGCTGACAGAAGTTAAAGCCAGAGACTTAGCAGATACCGACCTGTTAATAAATGAGGGTAGAATAGCCCAAGAGATATGGCATCAATTAGCTATGCCTTGCTGTGGCTTATGCGTGACAAAGTGTTCAGTTGTGTGTCCTTATCCCTGCCACATGGCAGCAAGGTGCATAGAGAAGTTTATTCCCCGGTACTTTGTGAATTATGTGAGGTGGAATTAAGTATGGTAACAAAGAATATAATGCCACCCAGTAAACCCACTAAAGAGCCACCTGAGGGTTACTATTGGGGGATAGATAATTATAAATGGGTTCTTTATCCCAAAGAGGCAGAGACAAGAGTTGAGTTAAGATGGGAGCCTATCAACCAGCCACAGGAAGGCTTTGTAGCAGACAAGGGCTCCAGGTCTATCTTCTCGGGTGCCTTTGGTGCAGGTAAGACTATTGCTTTATGTGCCAAGGGATTAAAACTCTCACTCGACTATCCAAAGAACTATGGTCTCATATGCCGTAAGGTTAGAGCAACTCTTGGCCAGACTACTCTTAAGACATTCCTTGAACTGGTGTGTCCTCGTGAACTCATTGTTAACTATAACAAGAGTGAAGGTTTGGTAACACTTACCAACGGCTCTCAGATACTCTTTGGTGGCTTGGATGACCCCCTTAAATTAGGCTCTCTTAACTTGGGATGGGCTGGTATAGATGAGGCAATAGAGAGCAACGAAGAGGATTGGAATATGCTTGAGGGCAGGTTAAGGAAACCTGATGTCCCTCACCATTTATTTGCTGCAACCAATCCAGGACCACCGACCCACTATCTTTATCGTATATTCTGGCAAGAGAAGAAGGGTGAAGTTTATCAAGCCAGTAGTTTCGATAACCCGGCATTGCCAGAGGATTACAAGCAGCGCCTGGCTGAGTTTGAGGGAGTTTATAAAGACAGATATGTTCTTGGGTTGTGGAAGGGGTTAGAGGGCTTAGTCTATAGTGCCTTTGATGAAAAGATATGCTTGATACCAAGATTCGATATTGACAAAAGCTGGCCTGTTTATGCAGGACACGACTTTGGTCGGGTGAATGCTGCTGCTTTGTTCTATGCTGGAAGCCCGGGAACAGGTGACTTCTTTGCTTTTGCTGAGTATTGGCCTGGCAGTGAGATGAGTTACCATGACCATGTGCAGGCTTTCAAGACAATTACAGATGGTAGGAATGTCTTAAGACGGGTAGGTGGCGCTCCAAATGAGGAAGGGGAGAGGCAAGCATATACTGCACAGGGGTGGCCGATTAGTGAGCCGAAGCACAGTAAAGATAAAGCCTTACAGGTAAAGATGGTTCAGGGCATGCACCGGTTAAACAAGATATATATCTTTAACGACCTCAGCAACTATGTAAGAGAGAAGTTCAGCTTTGTGTTTAAGGAAGAGAAGATAGACCAAGAGGCCAAGTTTCATCTGATGGCTTGCGAGCGCTACTTAATGAGCGACTTCACACCGGAGACAGTAGAAAGTAATGAACCAATCACTGAGCGAGACAACACATTTTAGGAGAGGCTATGCCTGACTATAAAAAGAAGGTAAAAGACCAAGAAGACCTAAATAGTGAATTATATAAACGGATGCAAGATGATGAGGACTTACTATATCTTTTTGAATATGTGATGAAGGATACCAAGGGGAAGACGGTTCCTGGTATTATCAATGTCACCTTAAATCGTCCTGCTGTATTTGCTGCTAATATTATATCTGCTTTAGGTACTACCAGTGAACAAAGAACAATTGAGACAGAAGATGAGGATATTGACACGACATATATAGAGGACTTTCAGAAGGCGGCATTTGATTCGGCTAATGATAAGTTACGGAGACAGGGTAGACCTCAATTAAATCCATTCTTTGATACTCAGTTAAGTATGAGGGGTAGGGGGGCAGCCTTATGTGTCTTCCAGATGGTAGATAATGTTCTTGTTCCCAATATTACCCCTTGGGATGCAAGGTATGTTACTTATGAAATGGGTGATGATGGACTCAAATGGGCTGCTTATAAGACTAAACTTAAAAAGGATGAAATTGAGGCTTCATTTAGTGTGGAGCTTGAACACTTTGGAATGTCAATCTCTGGTAAGGAAGCCGAAGTAATTGATGTCTGGGATACTGAGCATCACGAAGTCTGGATAGATAGTAAAAAGATATTAGAGCCAGAACATGATTTTGGTTTTACACCTGTTGTGATTCAGGTTGTCCCTTTAGGTTATGGAGCTATCTTACTTAACACAGACAGCAGGAAAAGAGAGGGGGAATCAATCTTTTTTCTCATTCGTGGCGTTACTTCTGAATTGAACAGACTTGCTAGTATTGTGACGACCCTTAATCTGACCTCGGTTCAACCTCCAATGCAGGAAGCAGTTAAAGATAAAGGTAGAAACGCCCAGGCAAGAAAGTATAAAGACCTTGGTATGGGTACATCAAATGTGGTTGATGTTGGTGGTGGGTTTAGTAGGATTGACTTTGGAGATGCTCAGAGGTCAGCAACTATAGCACTGGGAATGTTCACCGAAGCGATGGGAGAGGGGAGTTTATCCTCTGCTGATTTAGGATTGATAGGTTCACCACCAGCATCGGGAGTAAGAGCTATTATAGCCGGAGAGAACAAAGACCAAGTAGTGCATCCAAGACTAGATGGGAAGGCTTTGCTTAATGAAAGTTTAGCAGAGATGTTCACCAAGCAGGTTATACAAATCGGTGGTAGCGTAGAACTGGGAGTACCCGGGCATAAGAGAACTTTCCAGACAAGCAAATTAGACGGGGAATATACAACTACTTATAAATATACAGCCAAATCACCAGTAACAGATGCGGGACTTTATTCTTTAGCCGCCGCTGCGGGTAATCTTGTATCAGATAAATATAAAACAACTAATATATTAAAACTTGAAGACCCGGATGGTGACGAGAGGCAAAAGAGCTATGAAAAGGCAGGACGATTAAACCCCAGAGTGGAGCAGTTCAGAATAATAAGAGACCTGATAGAGATGGGTGAAGATGAGGATGCCAAGCTCATGCTGGATGACCTTGGTGTTTCCTTAGAACAGTTGTTGGCTGGTGATGTTTCCTTGCCCAAGCCAGAGAAGGCAGATGAACCGACCCAAGTTCTTTCACTATTTGGCGGACAGGGTGGAGGTAGGCAACCGACAACTCCACAAGAGGAGGAATAATGGCTAAATTAACAATGGATGATGTCGCTAAGAGACTTGAAGAGATAAGAACCCGAAGAACCAGTCAGCCTAATACCATAGCCACTTTGCTTAAAAGTTCCCGAAACAAAAGTCAGGCAACTAGATTAAGGAGACCTAGATAGTGGTAACAAGATTTACACCATCTCTAAGACAGGGAAGGCAGGAAGAAAGACAGAAGAAAAGGGAAGCAGAGGTAGCAGCATCCCGGACACGTATTAGCGGGATAACGGCTGCTACAGCACCTCCTCTCGCACCAAAAGCGAAACCTCCTGTGCCACCCGTTGGGGCTCAACCTCCTATTATTCCTGAACCTGAGTTAAAACCTCCCGAGGTTCCTATTCCTGAGTTTAGGCGTAGGTTTGTTCCTGAGATAGAGAGTCTTCTCACTACTCTTCATCCTCAGTTATTTCCTGAAATACCTGACCTGGCTCAGTTTACTCCAGATATAGGAGCAATAGTAGATTTCGTTCAGAGTAACCCTGATGACTTCCTTGCTAGATTACGAAATATTGGCAGAACCCCTTTGACTGAAGCCCTATTGATACAGCTTGGAGCTTTAGATGAGGAGATTGACGAACTCTTATTACCTGAAGTTGAGGCTGGACTTGCAACGCCACAGGCTGTATTAGAGCTTGAACCAGAATGGGAGAACGCTAGAACGGGAGAGGTCATTACTCAATCAGAAAGGGACAAGCGCTTTCCTTTAGGGTTTGAAGCAGAATTAGATGAGTGGAGATTAACTGCGGAAACGGGCAGAAATTATTTTAGTGCTTTTAAGGTATTCGGGGAGGCATTAACAAAAATACCTAAGCAGTGGGGGGCATCAATATTACAAGCCATTCAGGGTCATCAAGGAGCTAGTGCCGTAGACAAGGGTTGGGCTGATAGATTTATTGAAGATGCAAATACTGACCTCCAAGAATTTGTGCAGGAAGTTACAGATGAATATACAGGAACAAGGTTGCCGATTAAGCTAACCGATTTAGCAACTCTGCCCCAGTCTATGGCTTTTTCTCTAACCTCTATGGGTGCTGGTTTAGGGGTGGGTGTGCCCATCGCCTTAACTCCTGTCCCTGGTGCGAGGTTTGCTGCTTGGTTCACTGGTACTGCTGCATCTGGTGCAGTCGCTTTTAATATGGCATCTTACCAGATAATGCAGACCTATCTTGAAGCTAAGAATGAGGAAATGAAGGCAATTGTTGGCAGAGAGCTTACCCTTCCAGAAGAAGACCAATTAAAAGAGGACTTCTCTAATCTGGCAATAAAATACGGACTATGGGAGGCGGTGCCAGAAGCCCTAAGTAATCTAGCCTTTGCTAAACTCTTAACTTTACCCCTTGGTAAGATGGTTGGTAGAAATGTAACTACCCAGATAATAACTAAACTGACTGCTCTATATGGTGAGGAATTTTTAACTGAGACAATCACTCAGAAGGGTCAGTCGGGTATTGAGGTTGAGGCTGGATTAAGGGAAGAGAGAATAAGTTGGGTTGAGGCTTTTAAGGAAATAGCCCCACAGACCTTTCTCTTGACGACAGTGCTCGGTGGGCTCGGGCAGGTTGGCGTATCTTCTGTTAATAGAATAAAGAAATCACTTAAGAAGGAAGCAGGTGATAAGCCAGCATTTGATGCTGTCAATGAGAATATAACGGAAAATGTTTTTGCTGAGGTTGAAGCTGAGTCTGTAGAGAAGGAGGGAGTTGCCCCTGAGGTTGTTCCTGAAATTACTCCCTCAGCTCCTCAAGCCGTGCCTCAAATGACGAGGTTAGAGGAAGACCAGATAAAGCAGGATATAGTAGATCTTAAAAGCAAACTCAAAACAGCACCAGTAGAAGAGAGGGCTGCGTTACAGCGTAGAATATCAATACTGGAAGCTGACCTAGTAAGAGGCGAAGCCCTTATTGCACCTGAAGTTACCCCTGAGGTAGTACCCGAAGCTGTGCCTGAAGTTGGAGAGGGTTCTTTATATCAGGCTGATTTAGCTTTACAGGAGGCAAGAATATCCCCTGATGAAGCAATACAAAAGACACTGATAACTGATGCAGATTATGCTAAAGCTAGGGAAAGATTAAAAACTATTAAAAATGGCAATTGGATAGAAGATGTTAATGGACACAAATTTGAAAGGGTGGGTAAAACATTTAGGAGTGAATCTGGACTAGGTATTATTGGGGTTGAGAGTAATGAAGGATTAAATCTTGTAGCCAGAAGTAAAAATATTCTAGCCCCAACAGTTGAGGCAGTTAAACCTCCACCTCCAGTAGAAGTTGCTCCTACAGAGGTTATTCCCGAGGTGGATGTTGAAGTTCGCAGGCAATTAGATGAACTCACCAAGATGGCTGATATATGGAGTAAGAAGCTAAAGACATCCGAAGAGACTAAAGTATCACTAGCCAAGTTTGTCAGGGAAAACCTACCGCCTAATATCAGGGGAAGATTTATAACATCAGTGGCAAAAGTCAAGACTGACGCACAACTTCAAACTCAGATGACTAAGGTGCAAGAAGTTGCTGAGGCAAATGCACAGAAGGTCTTGAAAACTGAGATTAGAAAGGAAATCAAGCGAACTCAAGCCACTGTTAAAGACAAGATATTAAAAGGTAAATTCACACCAGAAACTCAGAGGCGGTTAGATACATTAAGAAATAACCTTGAACTTGACCGGGATACAGCTAGAGACAAGATGGCTGAGAATAACCAGAAGTATGATGACGGGAAACTCAGCCATGATGATATGCTGGAAGCTAATGAAGCCCTTAATTATGCCGGCATTGATGGAATGTCCTCCGAGGAATTATCTAATACCTTAACCTATCTCAAAGAGTTAAGAGACAAGGGCCGGTCGGAGAGACAAGCCAGGCAAGAAGCAAATAAAGAACGCCTTGAAGCCACCAGAACCGATGTTAGTCATACTATCACTGGTGGGAAGGGGCTTAAAACAGGGGTAGGTGCAGTTCCCCGGGGAGAACTAGCCACAAAGCCGAGTTGGTTAGATGCTTTTGTCAACTGGCAATATAGTCTTGACGACTTAGCGGATAAGATAAGTAAATTTGACCCCGTATCTGAACCATTCCAGAGTCCCGTAAGCAAAGTCGTGGCGCAAGCACATAGGGCTACAGCACGACAAGCTATAGGTACAAAGGATGCTTACAAGAAATTCAAGGGCGTAATTCAGGAAGTATACAAGGTTAAGATTAACCGTGAAGTTAATCAGGTTCTAAACGGATTAGGTGAAGAAGTTAATCTGGGTACTTTTGAATTAACCGAGGCATATAAAGAGAACCATCCCAAAGCAACCACAGTCACAATTAAGATGACCCGTGACGAGATGATAGCCAAGTTTATGCAGATGCAAGACCCGACTCTGAATGGTGCTTTTGAAATCGGGATGGGATGGACACAGAAAGTAAAGGATGCTGTAGTAAGCAATCTAACAGAAGATGAGGTAAAGCTATCTGAGGCTATATTCCAGTTCTACGAGGATTATTACCCTGAGATAAATGCAGTATATCAAGAGAATTATAATGTGGATATGCCCAAAAACGCAGTCTACTCACCAAGATTTAGAGACCTTGAAGGTGATGTAACTGAGAATGTTCTTACCTTACAAGACGCCCAGAGATACGCCGGCGTAACAGCTCAAAGCATTAAGGCAAGACAGCAAAGCAATCGCCCCTTAAAATTCAATGGGGCTACTTCCCTTCTCTCCAATCACATCGACCAGATGGAGCATTTCAAGGCGTGGTCTAAAACTATCAGAGACTTGCGTGGGGTATTTGCAAACACAGAGATTAGACAGGCGATTGAGCAGTATCATGGTAGAGGTATTGTTCAATTACTTGATAGATTTATAAACCAGATGGCTAGAGACGGTGTTGAGACGGCAGCCACTAATCGTACTGCTGACTTTCTCAGGAGAAGTTTCACTAAATCAATTCTAGCTATTAAGCCTGTTGTTGGTTTGAAACAGATACCTTCCCTGTTTGCCTATATCTCGGAGATGAACACCTTTGATTTCTTTGGGGGCATAGCAGATTACTGGAAGTCACCAATTACAAACTTTAAGTTCTTGTATGCCAACTCGGAAGGATACAGAGCTAGAGTATCGCAGGGCTTTGAGAGAGACATCAGGGCAGCCACAGCAAAGCATGGTGTGGCTAAAATATCGGGGCAAGCAGGCTTTGTAGATTGGTTTCTAATGCAAATCAGACTAGCAGATACCTTTGCTGTTACGCAAGGGATGTGGGCTAAATATAAGGCTGGACTCAAACAGGGATTATCTCAAGAGGAGGCCATAGCAGCAGCAGAAGACACTACAAATAGAACACAGCCATCCTTTGGTATTGATACTCTATCGGCTCTACAAAATAGTGGTTCATGGTTTAAGTTAATGACCATGTTCCAAAATCAGCCCAATAAATACTTCCGGATAGAAGGTGATAATCTTAGGAACTTCAAGTATGGTAGGGGTAGTCGTGTAAAAGCAGCATCTACAATTATCCTTGTTCATACACTTTTACCTATGATGTTCCAGTATATAGCAGATGCGTTCCAGTGGAAGCCTGAGAGACAACTACGGGCAGGACTATTGGGGCCGTTAAACTTTATCTTAATAGGCGGTCAGGTTGTTCAATCAGCGTGGGGGTGGCTAACAGACCAACCATTTGACTGGCAGATTTCCCCCGTCCTTTCGACAATGGATGAGATTCAGAAAGCCCTTTTCAAAGTCAAGAAGATGATAAGTCAAGGGCAAGACCCGTATAAAGATATAAGCGTTGATGATGCGGCTGCTGTGATAGAGTATCTGGCTAAGGCAGTGGGTCAAGTGCTTGGACTTCCCACACCTTACTTTGTGCAGGTTGAGAGACAGGTACGTAAGAAACTACAAGAAGATAAGGATATTGATATTAAAGACTTCCTCTTTAGCGGGTGGGCATTGCAACCTCCGAAGAAGGGCTCTGAGGAGAAGGTTGAAGACCTGAATTTATTATTAGGTGAGCCAGAAGAAGGGGCAGAAGATAAACCTTTATCCGAGAAACCCTTACCCATTTACACTACTCAGGATTGGTTCAGGGATATAGGCAGTGTCTATAAGAATGTGCTCCCACAGGATGTACTGGATGACCCCAATGCTTCTAAGGAAAGCAAGGCATGGGCAGAGTATGAGATAGCCAGGTCAAAGGCAGACATACTCCCCAATACTCCGTTATACAAGATTAACACTGAAGACAATGACAATACGATATTTGAGTATTACCAGCAGTGGAAAGCCAGAGAGAAGATTACTAGCCTTGAGGAGCTGAAAGAATATGACAAACAATACCCCAAATCATATATCGGCAATGTTAGCCGTCAGCAGTACAACGTTCTTCTTAAATACCTTGAGGCAGAAGATAAGGATGATTACCTTTCAAAGCACCCTGAGCTTAAAGTTAATCCCCGGAACGAGTGGCTGAAAGAAAACCCAACCGATAATGCTCTTTTAGCTTTGGGTGGGCAGGCAAAGATACTCAGCCTGAAGGCATATAATGAAGCCAAAAGACTCATTAAGGAACTAGATATTCCCGATGACGCTATACCAGAGTTCACCCTCTCACCTGAAGGGTCTGTGGAAAATTACTTTAAGTACAATGAAGCAGTGGATGAGTTCAGTGCTAACAGTTGGGAAGCTCAACTTATTGTAGCTGAGGATGATGTTTTAAGGGAATGGCTGGGACGAGAACCGATAGAAACCCCCGTGAGAAGCCTTGAGCTAAAGATTAAGCACCGTGAACTGTTTGATACCATAGAAGGGTATAAAGACGAGGATTCACCACTCTTTATTAGAGATGACGAGGAAAGAGAAGGTGCCGTAAGGGTACTCAAGTTAAATAACTCTGATTGGGTGGACGATATGAGGCGGATAGAGATTATTGAAAAGGGTGGCTCTGACCTTGTTGTAGAAGCATGGGTTGAGAGAGGCAAGATAATAGACGAGTTTGGGGCAGGTAGTTCGGAGGCTAAGGTCTGGCTTATAGACAACTCATCTGTTTGGGATTGGGCAGTAGTGAATGATGCCTTAACTGATGACGGTGGTGATTGGAATTTTGAAGTTCTACGGTTCAATAAGAAATTGCGTAAACAGGATGACATATATGGAGACCTTGCCACTGATGAGGAACGAGAGGATTATCTGTTTAACCATTTAGAATATCACCAAGACAGGAGAAGGCGGGATGCTCATGGGATTGATTTTCCTAAAGAGCAAATAGAAACCTATGTCAAGTGGTACACCGAGACCGACTTAAACAAACCTGTAGACTGGGACGAAAAACTTGGGTGGTATGAAGACGACTGGTTCTTAATAGACAATCCCGAATTCCATCAGACATTGGTTGATACCGGTCAGTGGAAGGAATTGAGAGATTTCACTAAAGTTCCATCCAAGGAAGTCTTTAGACTTTGGATTATTTATAATGGCTTACCCAAAGGTCAGACAAGGGAAGATTACCGAGTACAACATCGTGACCTAGATGCTTGGGGGGTTCAAGCATTTGATTGGAAGCCTATAGGCACAAGGGGTGATGAAAAAGCTGATTTATCCCCTTGGGAGGAACTAGCTAGGAACGAAGCGAAAATTAGGGAAGCATTGAAGGAACTAAGGAAATGAAGATATGCCTATAGCAAGCAAGAAGGTGTTTCCTAATTGGACATCTAACCACGATTTACTTGCATTATCTAAAGCATTGGGCAAATACTTAACAGCTTATTATGAGTTTACATCTCAAGATGGCGAGGTAGCTCCAGTGAAAGGTTCTTGTTCCAAGTGTCAAGGTGAACATTCCCTCTTTGTCCCATCCAAGAAAGCAAAACAGGAGTTTCGGGATAGTCTAAAGACTGCACTTGTAGGTGCGCCATCAAATATATCACCACTATTTAATCACTTTTGGTTTCATGCAAGGTGTTCAAACTGTGGTGAGGATTTAGTTTTAATGCGGTCATAAAATAAATAGGAGGAAAACATAACATGGGCGTAACTGAAACCGAAGTAGGCATTACGCAAGATGACAAAGGGCTAGCGAAAGCTCCCCCTGAGGCAAAAGGCGGAACCCCTGGTGAGGAAAGTAAGGTATCCCCGGAAGCACCCCCGCACACAAAGGAATCAGAGGAAAAGGCGGTAGAAGATGCAGTCCATAAAGCTCTGTCTGCTGCTGGTAGGGTTTCTACTGATACTGCTGAGGCAGAACGTTTACTAAACGAAGCTAAAACGATTAGAGATTCTGCGCAGGAAAAAGCGGATGAGGCAGATCGAGATGCTGTTAGCCAAGACCCTGAAGCCTTGAAGTCAGTAGAGGAAAGAATCAGACAGAGAAACGAGGAAACCAAACTTGCTAATGAGAAGCGAGAACTGGACTCTGATAAGGCAAAGCATCAAGAGAGGCTTGGTAAGGCAGATAAGGCTGAGATAAAAGAAAGAGCTACGGAAATAGCCACCAAGCACAATGTTGATGTTGAGTCTCTTATCAAGTTCACAGATGGCTCTAAAGAGGCAATGGAGGAACTAGCGCAAAAACTATCAGGGGGAAAACCGCCTTTGAAACTTGTTCCCGGTGCAAGGGCTGCGGGTGAAAACTGGCGAGATTTATCGCCAACTGAGAAGATAAATAGGGGGCTTAATAAGTCCTAATCGAAAAAAGGAGTAAGAAAATGGCTTTAACACTTGTTGAGGCAGCCAAATACTCTAATGATATTCTACAAGTTGGTGTCATTGAACTGTTCGTTAAGGATGACCCAGTTCTGCAAAGACTCCCATTTATGGATATTGTGGGTAATGGGCTGACCTATAACGTGGAAACAACTCTATCCGGTGCCCAATACTATAATGTGGGCGACCCTTGGGTTGAGTCAACCTCTACTGTTACCCAAACTACGGCTGTTACCAGGATTCTGGGTGGCGATGCTGACGTTGATAACTTCCTGAAAACCACTCGGAGTAACCTTCAGGACTTGATGCAGGAGCAGATAGATGCCAAGACCAAGGCAATCAGGAGAGTCTTTCTTGAGAGCATGATTTATGGCTATAACACAGGCAACTCTAAGGAGTTTGACGGCCTGCATTTCCTGATTCGTAGTTCTACATCAGGACAGAACAACACCATTGCTGTGGCTACTGCTTCTGGCACATCCCTACTTCTGTCTATGGAAAGGGTAGAGGCAGCGATTGACCTTTCCCGAGGCGATGGCCTGCCTGACCTAGTCTTGATGTCCAAGATGATGAGGCGTTCTATCAACAAGTACCTCCGAGGTGTCGGGGGTATCTCGAAGATGGAATCTGAGGGGAAGACAGTACAAACCATAAATGACGTGCCGATTGCTGTCACTGATTGGATAAGGGATAACGAGAGTGCCGACCTTCAGTATGGCACAAACGAATCGGGTACTGCTGTCTACGGGCATAACTATGCCGATGCCGATGGAACTGACGATGATGGTGGAACCACAATCTTTGTTCTGCGATTCGGCCCCAAACAATTCACCGGTCTTCAGTCTGGTGGTATGATTCAGGTTGAACCACTGGGTGCCTTGGAGGGCAAGGATGCGGAGAGGACACGGATTAAGTGGTATCCATCAGTCATGCTTCAGCAAATCATCTCCTGCACTAAGGTAACTGGTGTAGATGCTGATGGCACAGTTGCGGTATAAAGGTCGAAAGGAAAACTAAAAAAACAAGGAGTTAATAAGACAATGGCAACAGCAGTAACTTTAGACCAAGAAATAACCAGAATGGGGCAGAGTGTCTTTATCGGTAGAGACTGCATCCTTAAGATGCCTGAGTTTGCGATAAATGACCGTATCGGTACATCACTGCCAACTGAGCAAGACCTATATACCGAGTCGGCTACCCAACTCTATCCTATCGGCTCGCAACTGGAGAAGGAGAGTTGGAAATACCGATATAGTAAGTCTGTCGCTGCCCTTACTAGGGGTAGGCTTCACTTCAACTCATTCCGAGCCCCCGGACTAGGCGGCAATAATGCCAATGTTGGGTTCGAGGGTGCTCCAGCCGCTAATATAGCTGCAAATGACACAACCTTCACTATTGCAGATACGGCAGCACTCAAGAACGAATACGAAGGTGCAATACTTCAGGCGTTTGGTGCAGTAAACTTCGACGTCTACCGGATAATCGGTAACGATGTCAGTAACGGCACCACCACGAAACTCTATATTGGGGCACCGGGCTTCAAGGTAGCCCATAGCACTAGTGTTGGTATCACAGTATACCTGAACCCTTATATCGGTCTCACAAACGCTCTGGATAGTGGGTACTCGACAGCGATGGGCTTTGCAGGTTACACCGTAACCAGTGGACGCTTCTTCTGGATGAAAACAGCGGGCCCAATCTTCCCTGCTACAAATAGTACATTTATGGGCCAGACTGCCTACCAGAGAGATGCCTTCGTACACCAGGATGGCTCCGTGGAAGGCGTGACCGCGACTACCTACCTCTATCAGAGGATAGGGTACATGATGTACGGTACTTCAAATAGCTATGGTGATACCATGCTTATGCTGCAACTTGACCAGTAAGGAGAAGTAAGATGGCAGATAAATTGAAAGACCCAAGATTTCCAGAAAGCCATCCAAGGCAAGGGGAAACTACACCCAAGCCAAATAAAAAGCCGGCAAAGAAGTAGAACTGAGGGGGAGGTAGGGCTAACTACCCTATCTCCCTAAAGGAGTGAATTATGGCAGAACCAACAAGCAAAAGTGCTTGTGGAATTCCACAAGCAGATGGAACTACAAAATGGTGGGAATTAACCGACCAGTGGAGAGAAGTGAAAACAGACCCTAGTTTTGTGGATGGGGTTACTGGTGAGTACGAAGGCACTATCACAAAGATTAAGGTTGTAAATGGTGTAGTAACAGAAGTGGAGGTGGCGTAATTATGAAAGACATCCCGATAACAGAATTCAAAAAGATGCTTGTCGAGGACATTAAGGAAGGTGGTTCATTTAATCTAATGGCTGATGGTGAGTTCGTGGCAATAGTTGTTGTGCCGGCATCAGCCGAAAAGAGGTTTCAGATTCAAGGATTGTGTGGACAGATGAACGCTGCCCTGGGCAAGGAATAATGTTATACGAATATGATTGCTCAAAATGTGGGCAGTTTGAACTAAGACAAAATATCAATGATGATGCCTTAACAGCTTGTCCTCATTGTGGGGACTCGGTTCATAGGATTTTATACCCTCCATTGATTTTATGGAAGGGCGATTCCAAATGGGAGCATAGAAAGGGAACTATTCAAATCCCAGAGAAAGATTGGTAAGGAGGTTAAAAATGCCAGCGCCAGTTCCTAAAGGTGAGGATGAGAAGAATTTAGACTTAGGGCCATGCATAAGATTCTTTCGGAGAGAGAATCCCGAGATGACCTCTGAACAGTGGGTAGCTGCGTGCTTTAGCACATGGCGAAGAGCGCATGGTAAACCCGAACCAAAGAAGGAAGGAGGATAACATGGCAAAAGATGATAAAGGAAGACAGTTACAAGGTACAGCAGGCAACATTTACCGCAATAAAGACACGGCAGGTGCTGATACAGCCCGCAGGTTTGAGACATCAGAGAAGTATTTGGCTGATGTGGTGATTAGGGTAAAGACCTACGGCCAATTCCTTGGGGATAGCTCAACGCAAGATTTCCCCCTAGAAGCTGGAGAGACATTAGGCTTTGTCAAGGTTGATATAAGCACACTTTACTTTAAAAATGATACTGCGGGTGAGAATGGTGTCGTGCATATCATAGGTACGGAGGTGTAATTATGGGTTCTTTATTTAGTGCAATAGTATCCCAATTCACTGCGGCTTCAAAGGCTGAATTAGCTGGATTGATGCGTGTTGGTAAAGTAACCACAGCCACCTCAGTTACAGTGTTTGCCTCTACCGATCTCACTGGCCAAGATGATGATGCCTTTGCCGGTTGGTATGTAGCTGTTTTGCAAGCTGATAATGCTGCACCCGAAGGTGAACTGAAACCCATGTCGGACTATGCTAGTTCGACTGGAACAATAACACACACGGCTTTCACTCAACAGTTAGCGGTAGGCGATTGGGTTGTATTACTCAGACCTGAAATTGCTGTGATTGGTAGATATGACACTGGTGCTGCTACTGGAGCAGTCACAACTACAGACCCCATAATGGCTTACATTAAGCAGATAGTCACTAACACTGAAACGTTGACTGGGGGCACTGCTGTAGGTGCAGTCCAGATAGCACCCACAACAATAGACCTCAACCAAGGCGCTGGGGCAAAGGACTTGCTAACTGGCACATCACAGGATGTCTTGCTTGAAAGTTTGATTGTGAAGATGCCTACAGGAGCAGCTGGTGGTTCTTTGACCAGTATCGCTATTCAGACTGATGACGCTACCAATGCTGTCTTTATAAACGCAACTGATGGTGCAGTGGCTAATCTGACCTCTGAGGCAGAACTTTACTGGACAGGTAATGCTTATATAACAGTTGGAACAAAAATACAGCTAACTATTGGGGGAGGTGCTCACGGTAGTACATATACTGCTAAAGTCGTTGCCAAGTACCGAACAATAGTAGCAGGAGGTACATTAGCATGACAGTAGGAATAAATGGGATAGAACAAGCCAGACCAACAGTTGGTACACTAGCAACCGCAGCGGCTACAGGGGCAGTAACCACATCAGATGAGTTAATGGCTTATCAAAAGCAGTTAATAACAAACAGCCGTAGGGCAGTCCACCGCATGGATTTTAAGTCCACTACAATAGATGACTTGATTACCCTTAATGCAACGGCAGCTGCTGAAGCTCTACCCTCTGTCACCGTAAGAAACATTCCAAGTGGAGCAGTTTTCCTTGAGGTTACAGCGTGGGTGAGTATTGGTTCGTTCGAGGATACCAGTGGTTCTGAAAACAAGTTAGTCCTTGCTGGAAATGAGCATATTCAGGTTAAGGAAACATCGGCTGGCTCTTTCACTGATGCGATTAAGTTAGTTGCAAATCAGTGGCTTGTAGGTGCTAGTGCAACTAGAGGTGGCAATGTGTACTTTGGCTCTATAGATATTAAAGCTGAGGTGAATGCCAATGATGGCTATTCATTCCAGATTGAAAATGCCGATGTTACTGCTGTCAACCTGTTACTTAGGGATGTGCAGTGTGGACTTATAGTGTACTTTACATTGGAGTAAGAATGGATAAAGTAAGATTACAGGATAGGATAAAAGATACCCACTTGAATAAACTCATTACCCAAGCTGGTATGAGTAAGGAATATGTGGAGCTTCTGCACGATTATGCACCTAGAAGCAGGGGCAAAGAACATACTCCTTATGCTCGGTTCTACAGGGACAAACTATCAGGTAGGAGGGTAATGGTGGCTAGTATGCTTCCCAGGGTCTCTCATACTGGTTTCTCCATAGTTCCCCGATGGCGAAGTGTGGGCAGAAAGTTCATAGCTGAAGAGAACTGCTTTGGAGCTAAGATTGACAATGGGACTGTCACGGTTACCTGCGTTAATGACCAGCCTACAGGTGGAAAGGTAAATGACCAGCTTATCTGGCATCCCCAACTATACCTTGACAATGTGGAGCAATTCAGTGGTAATCCTGTTTGGTTGGATACCGACCCGATAAACTCTGGCTATAACTTCAATACCTTAGAGTGGGATTATGGCTTCTGCAAGAGAAGGGTAAGGATAATTGAGGGGAGGATTCGGGAACGATGGGTTTTCACTGCTAACCCCAATGGTGAAGTCAGGATTAAGCATAATCATGCGGGGGCACTAAGGCTCAAGATGGGAGAGTTCAAGATAAATGGTGATGAGGAGCTAGTTCCTGTTTCAGCGTTTGATGAAGCTAAATATCCATTTGAAGTAATGGCAAGCCCTGAGACTTTTTATCCTGACCCCCATGTGGAAGTTTCAAGTGTGGATGGGAATGCTAAGCATATTGATGCAGCAGGTATTACGTGGGCAGCCTTACGAGATGGAGCAGGGACAACATTTGGTGACTCTCAGGCTATACGCAATGTGTGGCAGCTAGTTGGGCACGCTGATACTGATAGGTTTATCTCATTAGCTAGAAGTATCTTCGTGTATGACACATCGGGTTTACCAAATGATGCTACAGTAACGGCAGGTACCTTTTCTATTCAAGGGGAAAGTAAACAAGATGCGGGTAGTTGGACTCCAGATATCAATGTCTATAAGTCAACTCCATTTTCTAACACGGCATTACAAAATGATGATTATGTAGATGTTGGTATTGTTGCCCTCTCCAGTGTGATTACATACGGGAACTATTCAACTGCTGGGTATAATGACTTCGCCCTATCAGATGTGGATACGGATGACTTTGGATATATCTCATTAACAAGTGTTACTAAACTTGGTTGTAGAAACGCTAACTATGATGTTGCTGACAGCCCACCGACTTGGGCGGCGGCTGTTGATTTTGCTACTGCCTATTTTGCCGAACAAGGCAACACATCCCAAGACCCTAAATTGGTAGTTACTTATTCTGTTCCAGCAGTTCCAGGAGGGGGTAGCCCTATGAATACACTGTTAGCACAGGGGATACTATAAAAAAGGAGGAGTTGAATGCCCGGACATACCAAAGCAGAAAAGAAGAAAAAGAAGGGTAAGAAATGAGTAAGAGTTTTGCTACTTTAATTAATGAGATACAATCAGACCTCGGAGATGATGCCACTACTTATACTGATGCGAAGGTAACTATCCAATTAGAAAAAGCTATTAAAACTGTTTCCGATTATAAACCTCATGTTATGATGCACTCCTTTAATTTAGAGTCTCGAACTGGCTCAGACACAGCAGGAACTACAGATAAACTAACAGATAGTAGTGGGCAGTTTGTTTCCACTGATGTTGACAAGGTGATTTACAACACAACTGATAATACATGGGCAATAGTCACCGCTTTTGATGATGCTAACACACTGAGTATTAGCAAGGATATCATGGCAAGCGGTGAAAATTACAAGATGTTTAACAAGGGATGCTGGAACAATAAGCAGATAAACATTGAGGATGTAACCGATTATATTGGAGAAGACCACGGAGTTATTGATGTAGAATATAAGACACAGCAAAGCGTTAGAAATTACAGGAACTTTGAGGTAGAGGGTGATATTCTCACCATAGATATTGACTTCAAGCCCCCTGACTCTGCCGACAGTGGGGCTGATATTGAGGTCTTTGTCTGGTTTGAGACGAGACAGCGTGTATCACAGCTTACTGATTTAGCTGGGGCAATCAACAATGGCAACCTTACAGTTGGGACTACGACAATATCAGTAGATGGCCTGAGTGGCACTGAGGTCGTCACAGAGGGGACTTTACTTACCATTGCTGGTATAAGAGGGACATACATGGTTACTGCCGATAAAACTCTATCCAGTGGTGGTGGTGATTTGGTTATCTTCCCGGGCTTACTTGATGTGATAGAGAATGAGGATGTAGTAACTATTATCGGTTCTACATTGAGTTCAAGGCTAGAGAGATTGGTTGTTGAACTAGGTGCTTCTTATTCCGCTTTAAGTTTACAAGCAAACGCTATACCAAAAGGCGGACAGGCTGTCTTTAATAGGTATTTAGAAAAAAGAGAAACAGCCTTATCTGAATTGGAAAGACTCCAAGAGCCTATGACAAAACATACCTGGCCGAAGGATTAGGTTATGCAGACCCTTACGAGTACTTTGGAAGCAGCCCAGAAATTGATGGGCGATGTCCTTGTGAAGATAGTCCTTGCCCAACAGGGTGGTGCTGGTTCTGAAACTTATGGCGTAGACACAACAAATAGAATATTAGGTCTAACTCGTACTAGAAGTGAGTGGAGTCAGACAGTACAGGTCTTGGTAGATAACAGAGATACCAACCTGACAGCAAAAGCCCTTGAGGGTTATCTCGGGGTTATTTCTTATGGATACAAGACGAGTGCTGGTGATGAATACCAAGCACAAGCGCCAATGACAGTAATCGCCCAGAAGGGTGACACATTTTTAAGACCAGTTGGCGATTTGCAGATGGTCTTTAGCTTGGCAGGGTTATTTAATATATGGGGTTTGCAGGAAGCCATTGAACCCTACTTACCCGATAGAGTCAATACGACCACCGTCAAAGGACACCTGGATGCCTTAGCAGGAGCGACAATGACTGGGTTTACAACATACCCAGCCCATACGATTACTTATGACTCTGGATATGATGACGGTATTATTGACACCTTCACACCAAAGGATGCTTTCCGTGTAGGAAAAGGGGAGAGCAGACTATCAGTATATAGGAAACTGATGGCTTATACCAAGGATAAATCCCGGATAAGGAATGATAGTGGTACGGCTACACCACATATCTTTCTGCCAACAACTACTGGTGTTACTTATGATTACGAATTTAACGATGCCCTAGATAACCATAACTTCTTTAACAAGAGTACACGGAAAAGATTGGTTCTCCCGAATAAAGTAGTGGTTAAGAATCACCCTGACCACACTGATTCTTTTACTGGTGAAGACACTGATGCTGCTTCTTTTGCAGCATTGGGCAGCGATAAGTATATTACGAAGACATATTACGTCAGGGCTATCAGTAACGCTCAATGTGCATTGATTGCCGAAGCTAGGATGCAGGGATTTCAATTAGCTGCCGAGAGGGGGAGTGGTCTTGCACCAATGAATGTCGGGCAGGAACTCTTTGACTATATAAAGATTACCGACTCGGCTGCTAATGATACAAGAGTTGGAAATATCGGGGTTATAGTTGAGAACTATAGACCTGGAACTTTTGAGTTTGAGTTCAGGTTTGGGAACTTATTAGGGGTAGGTCTGGCAGGGACTATGCCTCCCTTTTCAACTACAGGCGAAACAGGGTTCAGTGGCTTACAAGCCCAGATAAACGCATTGATAGAGTATATGAATCAGCTTCAAGATAATCAGCAATTGATAATCGACTTTTTGAACTCATTACTTGAAAGAACAGAATATACCGAACTATCTGTAACGGAGACATTTCAGGGCCCGAT
>SDBU01003020.1_pt1 | contig 21728 bp, 22 predicted proteins | sample 2277071 | NCBI WGS metagenome assembly SDBU01 (sample SAMN10397929, study PRJNA504765) | marine sediment metagenome | isolation source: marine sediment core GS08_GC12, 126 cmbsf | place: Arctic Ocean: Gakkel Ridge, Loki's castle | collected 2008 | reverse complement strand
GTGCCCATCGTTTAGGGCTAGGACTACCGGGGTATCTAATCCCGTTCGCTCCCCTAGCTTTCGGGCCTCAGCGTCAGTTACGGACCAGAGAGCCGCTTTCGCCACCGGCGTTCCTCTTGATATCTACGCATTTCACCGCTCCACCAAGAGTTCCACTCTCCCCTCCCGCACTCCAGGCATACAGTATCCAATGACATTCCTCGGTTGAGCCGAGGGCTTTCACATCAGACTTGCACACCCGCCTACGCCCCCTTTATGCCCAGTGATTCCGAGTAACGCTAGCTCCCTACGTATTACCGCGGCTGCTGGCACGTAGTTAGCCGGAGCTTCCTCTGGAGCCCAGTCACACGGAGGCGGTATTCGCGCCCCCGCCGTTCCTAGCTCCTGACAGAGGTTTACAACCCTAAAGCCTTCATCCCTCACGCGGCGTTGCATGGTCAGGCTTTCGCCCATTGCCAATGATTCTCCTCTGCTGCCTCCCGTAGGAGTCTGGGCAGTGTCTCAGTCCCAGTGCGGCCGTTGACCCTCTCAGGCCGGCTACCCGTCATCGCCTTGGTGAGCCGTTACCTCACCAACAAGCTGATAGGACATAGGCCCCTCCTCGAGCGGTAGGTTCGCCGAAGCGAATCCCCACCTTTCATGGACCGGCCATGCAGCCGATCCATCGTACGCGGTATTAGCCCGCCTTTCGGCGGGTTGTCCCCCTCTCGAGGGCAGGTTACCCATGTATTCCTCGCCCTTCCGCCACGCTACTCGGAGCCGAAGCCCCTTTCACGTTCGACTTGCATGAATCAGACACGCCGCCAGCGTTCACTCTGAGCCAGGATCATACCCTTCACTTGAATATCCTAATCCCTTCGAGGTCTCGGCGCAGCGCGCTTCGTCCTCAGGGACTTACAAACTTCAAACGTCGGGTTGATTCGGCTACCTGCTCAGGTCACCCAGGCTATAAGAAAAGACACGAGGGTTTTCCTGTGCAAGAAACCTCTGCTTCCTCGCACAGGCAGACCGTTCCAGATTGTCAAAGAGCATATGCCGCCCTTAGCGGCAATCTCTAATTATAGCATGTTTCCAGGCTTTGTCAACCCCGTCGCTGACAATTCGTCAGTCCGAGGTCATACGCCATCTATAATCATATCACGCCGGTTTCCGCTTGTCAAGCGGCCCCAAGCTCAACCGCGCTGCAATGGCCCGCCAGGCAAGGGGCCGTAACCCTGCACATAACAAATACTTGCGCCATCAGAAAGGCTTCGCCCTGACGGGCTCATTTCGCCGTCCGCCGCTGGAGGGCTGACAATCTCCCCGCTTGCAGCCCGTCAGTATCCAGCGTTGCCCCGAGATCCACCCATTGCGTGCCAGAGGTTTTCTCACCATACGACGTCGGGCGAGACTCCTGCTCCGTCAGCTCCAAAACTCCGCCCGACCGGACTTGTGACTCTTTGCACACAACTATCTTGATATTATGCGCCGATTGGTTTATAGTACGAAAGGCGGTCGATGCCCCACCCAAGAAACTCCGGCGCCTGACCGACGGCTTTCGCCCGCCCCGGCGCGCCGCCGAATATGCGGGGAGCCGGAGTTCTGTTTCTGTGTCGATGGACATGCACCAACAGCGGATAAACAATGGCGCGCGCTCAATCCTTTCACGAACACTCGATCAATCGTCGGCTGGCTGAAATCCGGGAAAAACTCGAAGGGCCGCGAGGTAAGCTTCGCTTCGCCAAGAGAATCGGCGAGTCGCACAGCAACGTGAGCCGCTACGAACGCGGCCGGACGATCCCGGCGCACGTGCTTGCCCGGGTCGTGAAGACTTACGGCGTCAGCGCCCGATGGCTGCTCACCGGTCGAGGCCGGATGTTCGAACCGACCCAGGCCGAGCAGATCCGCTCACTCCAGATCGCTCTCCCTGCCTCAGAGCCTGAGTCCGCATCGGCCAAGCCGCCCGCGCCCGAGGAACTCGCACAATTCCAGGTCGTCCCGCTCCTGCGCGACCCAGACGTCCTCGCGCCGGGCCGTCGCCTGACCGAGGATGACGTTGAACGCCCGGCCGTCGTACATCGAAGCCTATGCGCCCATCCCACCAAGACCGACTTCGTCCGCTTCAGGAGCGACGGCATGGAGCCAACCGTTCCCAACGGGGCCATCATCGCCATCGACAGGACCTACACCCGCCCCGAAGCGTCGCTCGGCAAGGTCGCCGCCATCTACGTCCCTGCGGCGAAGCAAGTCATCGTTCGCCGACTCCAGCGCGACAGCGCCAAACCAAAGCGCTACGTCGGCGTGCCCGACAACATGACGCCCCAGAACCAGCCCCACGTCCTCGATGAGGGCGACCGCATCATAGGCCGAGTGGTCAGCGTTCATGCGCTTGTGAAGTAGCTTTCTTCGCCGCAAAGACGCAGAGGACGCAAGGAACGGATGAAAGAAGGTCCCCGAAGTGCACGAATGTGACAAAGGATGCGAACCAAAACGCAACGGCTTGTCCGTGCCATTCGTGTGATTCGTGTCCCGTTAGTTCTTGCCGCCCTTTGCGACTTCGCGGTGAGAACAGGAGGTAATGGTGATCCGCGCGAAGAACCCGATTGTCGAGATGGACGGCGACCAGATGGCGCGCATCATGTGGAAGATGATCAAGGAGCGGCTCATCCTGCCCCACGTGGACGTTCCGCTCGAGTACTACGACCTGAGCCTGGAAAACCGCGACGCCACGGACGACCGGGTTACGTTCGACGCGGCCGAGGCGATCAAGCGCCACCACGTCGGCGTCAAGTGCGCCACCATCACCCCCAGCATCGCCCAAGTAGCCGAGTTCCACCTCAAGAAGGCCTGGCCCAGCCCCAACGGCACCATCCGCGGCATCCTCGACGGAACCGTATTCCGCAAGCCCATCCTCGCCGCGAACGTCCCCATCGCCGTGAAAAGCTGGAAGAAGCCGATCGTCATCGGCCGCCACGCCTACGGCGACATCTACAAAGCCGCGGAAATGAAGATCAACGCGCCGGGCAAAGTCGAGCTCGTATACACCCCGGAGCAGGGCGAACCGGACCGCGCGCTCGTTCACCAGTTCAACGGCCCCGGCGTGGTCATGGCCATGCACAACACGGAGAAATCCATCCGCTCCTTCGCCCGCGCCTGCATCGCCTATGCCCTCGACGAGAGGATAGACATCTGGTTCTGCGCCAAGGATACCATCAGCAAGACCTATCACACTTACTTCAAAGACATCTTCGCTGAGGAGATGGAGGCGCACCGCGCGGAGATGGAGGCCGCCAAGGTCTGGTACACCTATCGCCTCATTGACGACGCCGTGGCCCAGATCCTCAAGCACGAGGGCGGCATCATCTGGGCGCTCATGAACTACGACGGCGACGTGCAGAGCGACATGCTCGCCGCCGGGTTCGGGTCGCTCGGCATGATGACCTCCGAGCTCGTCAGCCCGGGCGGGTACTTCGAGTTCGAGGCGGCGCACGGTACCGTCGCCCGTCACTACAAGCTCCACCATGAGGGCAAACCGACCAGCACCAACTCCGTCGCCAGCATCTACGCCTGGACCGGCGCGCTCAGAAAGCGCGGGCAACTCGACGACACGCCGGAGCTGTGCGACTTCGCCGACCGACTCGAACGCGCGGTCATCGACACCATAGAATCCGGCAGCATGACCCGCGACCTCGCCCGTCTCATCCACGGCACCATGGACCCCCCTCGCGACTCCTGGATCACCACCGATGGCTTCATCGAGGCGGTCGCGGAGAAACTCGGCTGAAATAGACGACGCGTCACCACGAAATTCACGCTTGCGCGCCGCAGTCCGCCAGTGACGGAAGCGTGAAGGGCACGAAGATTATTTGCGTTTGCATAGAGAATGCAACAAAGAGGCGGCCTGTAGCGGCCACAGGCTTGGATGAGCCAGACCCAACCGACGCGCACTCATCCCTTCGGTTCACAAGTGCCCTCTATGTCATGGAATAGAGATGATCTCACAGAAACGTGACAGATCAAGGACATTCCAGAAAGTGGCTATAGCTGCGTTTGCAGCGACGTTTGTGCCATGGCTTCTCGTGGCCTTGCGCATTCCCATCGGCTTCGTGCCACTCTCAATGGTACTGCTTCTCACCAGCCTCACGGGTCTGGTCTCGTCCATTGTCGTAATTCTCATGACCCCTGCCCCGACAACACGGATCTTGGCGCTTGTCACGTTCTGTGTGTTCTACATGAGTTCGCTGTTTCACTGCGGCATCATAATGGCCGCCAGACCACATAATAGGCCCGGGTCGACGTGCCTGACCAACCTCAATCAGATAGGCAAGGCCATGTTCATGTACCGGGAAGAGAACGAGGGATACTTCCCTTTCGATGAGCGCGGACCTCTGCATTCCCTGTCACTGCTCTATCCTCATTACATGCGAGAGACGAACGTATTTCAATGTCCAGTTGCAGCAAGAATCCGAAGGAAGGGAGAAGCCCCGGTGACGTTCCCGGAGGACACAAGTCTTGGCGGAATTGTGTCTGATTACGGCTATGCCTGGCACGTGCCGAAGAAGCCGCCCCCGCGCTGTCCTGTAGTTGCTGACATGCCTGGGAATCACGGCAACGGCTTTAACGTGGTGTTCGCGGACTATTCGGTTTGCTGGGAGAGAGAGCCGTTCATGCGGGATGACCCAGCCGACAACATCTTCGCCCCGGAGCCGGGCTGGTCGGCGGATACGGATTCGTACATCCGACAGGAACCTTAGCAGGCCGTTGAAGAAGTGTGGCTCGGCCGCCCTCGGCGGAGGACCCGCAACCGGGGGCCCGTCGCGGCGGGCGCCACATCGAGTAAGGGCGCACGGCCGTGCGCCCCTACCATCGGCGAGAACTTCGGATTTCCGCCCACTGTACAGTTCTTCAACGGGCTGTTGGACCGTATGTCTCACCACGAAGGACACGACGGACTGAAAGGGGAGATGATTTAGCAGGCCGCTAAGAAACTTCGGGCGAGGCGCCCGACCTGCATCGAAAGGGTCTATTCTCCGCGTGAGACTTGCGGGTCGGCCGCCCACGGCCGACGTCACCATCGCGGATTAGAAGCGTCAGGCACGCACGGCGTACCGGACGTTTTCGATGCTGCGGAAATGGCGATCCTGTGTCCAGATTTCCGCCTTGAACTCGAGAGCAGTCGCCAGGATGACACTGTCGGCGAGCGGCAGGCCCTTTTCGACGCTCAGCGATGCCGCGCTGAGCGCAATGGGAAGAGTCAGTTCGACAACTTGCGCCTCCTGCATGGCTGCGATCGTCTGGAGTGCATTCGCTTCGCCGCGTTGCTGCAGGACGCGCTTGAACACCTCAAGGATACAGCTAGTGGGAACGATGAGATGGCCCGTATCTTCGATGGCTGGAGCGTAGAAGTCCGCGAGGTCCGTTCCTGCGAAATACTCCAGCCATCCGCAGAAATCCACGAGATTCACACGCGATCCTTACCACGCATTACGCGGGTATTGAGGCCTTTGAGAAATCCTCGCATGTCCCGCATCCGCCGCACCGGGATGAACTCGATCCGATCGCCGTATTGGAAGACGCGAAGCCTCTGCCCCGGCCGAATGCCCATGAACTCGCGGAGCTCGCGGGGGATGACGACTTGGTACTTGGGCGACACTTTAACCGTGCGCATTTCTTACTCTCCATCCGTGAGATGTTTGTAAACTTATGGCACGATCGATCCGGCAAGTCAAACGCGCCATGCCAGTCGTCACGGACCCGGACCCTTCATCCGTCGCGCCCGCCACGGCCGTCCTTGTATGATCGTGAGCCGGGCTGGTCGGCGGATACGGATTCCTACATCCGGCAGGAGCCTTGAGCCGGCACGGCTTACCATGAAGGTCGCGAAGCTGCGATTCAGACACTGGGCGATCGGGGATCCGCCGGTTGGCGGACGGAAGTCCCCAAGCGACAGCGGAGGGAAGCGCAAGACGTCCCCGGAAGCCGAAAATCCACGATCCGCAATCCTCACGCGTCCCACGTCAAGGAGCGCAGGCAGTCCTCGAGCTTGCCCCTGTCCCGCGCCTTGGCCGCTTCGAGCGCGGCCCTCACGAGTCGTTCCTGTCGCTCGGTGAATACGACCGCCTCCTTGCTCAACGGTCTGCGCGGGTACGCGGCATTGAGAATCCGCTGCTCCAGCTCCTTGAGCCCGAGGCCCTGGGAGGCTGATACGAGAACCGGGGCCTGTCCCAGTCTCCGACTGAGCGCTTCAACGGGCACAGCCTGAGGAAGATCGCACTTGTTAAGCACGGCAACGGTCCGCTGAGGCAGCCCCTGCTCTATGAGGCGCACGTCTTCCTTCTGAAGCGGGACGGAGCCGTCGAAAACCGCAACGGCTACGTCAGCCCGGGCGACCTCCTCGGTCCCTCTCCGCACGCCCTCCAGCTCTATGTCGCCCGTTGTATCTCGAAGACCCGCCGTATCAACCAGCACGAAGGGAACGCCCCGGATGGAGAGAGACTCCTCGACTGTGTCACGCGTGGTGCCCGGTGTGCGATGTGTAATGACCCGTTCGAAGCGCAGCAGCGCGTTGGCCAGCGTGGACTTGCCCACATTGGGCCGACCGGCCAGCACGACGCGTCCGTGCTCGAAAAGGCCCCGTCCGAACGGCGCAGTGGCCAGCAGGCGCTCCAGGGCATTCTGGGCCTCTGCCCAATTCGGAGTGTCCCCAAGGAAACCCCGGATGCTGTTCAGAACTCCGGCGAAGGCGCCGGCTTGCTGGTCCAGGAGGACGCGTGCGGCCAGAAGCGTCGCGGCGCAGGGAAGCCTCTCGGCGGCCTCTCGCCAGATGCGGTTGAATGCTTCCAGTCGTTGAGAGCGTTCGAGGAATTCAGACCACGAGCAAAGGTCCACGCCCTCCTGCCGGAGCGCCCCGAGCACGCGCCGGGCGGCCAGCGCACCGCCGTGACAATTGATGACGAACGTCGGACAGGCCCCCGCTCCCACGCACTCAAGCACCACTTCGTCGAGCAGTTCGCCGGGCCGTTGGAGCTTGCCGTACAGGAGCCATCCCGGCCTCATCCGCCGGACGCGGCGCAACCGGGGACTGTGGAAGAGTCGATCCAGGACATCGCGGGCTTGCGTGCCGAACACTTGGATAAGACTTATACCGCCTTCGCCAGGCGGCGTCAGCAGGCAGGCACAAGTTCCCCCTTCGCGGAGGAACGGAGGGGACGGTTGCGGCAAGTTCAGTCGAGTCTCAGGTAGTAACCCTCGTCGGGACGCTCACCGCGCCGACGCTTGATTTCTTCCTCGAAGTCCATTTCCACGCGCGGCGGCTTGCCGAAGAGAGCTTCGTATTCGCTGATCCTGGCGTTGAGCGTGATACTTATCTGCGCGATCTGTTCCTTCGCCTTCTGTATGCGAGCACCGTACAAGCCCTCAAAGTCGAACTCATTGAGATCCGTAATCTGCCGCTCCAGCCGATCAAGATCGGCCTTGAGGACACCGGCCTCTTGTTCGTTGCCCTTTACCATCTCGCTTTCGTAGAGACGTCTCTGGGCTTGCAGTTGTCTCTCAGTGAGGTCTCGTGCCGCCTGCACCAACCTGAGATGTCCCTCCATGTCGGCGATTCGCCGGTGGAGGTGCCGGAGCACGGCAACGGTGTCGTGGATGCTGCCAAGGACCTCCTGCTCCTGCAGCGCAGCCGAGGCTACGTTCGCGTCATAAAGCAAGCCGACAAGCGCAGCAAGAAGAGCGAGACCGGACAAGTGCTGCACAAAACGCCGCATCGCTATTCCTCCAAGCCAATCAGACCGCAGTGATCCCTGAACAAATACTACACTGGAGTCCCCTCCGAGTCAAGCCTTGTTTCCGGCTTTGTTCGCCATTCCTGTTGGCCGCCGTGGCAGGGGCGCACGGGGCTCCGCCTTGCCCGAATGGTGGAAGCGCCGCGGCCTGGCTGCGGCAGGATCATCCTGCGGCCCGCACGTTCTGCCAAGCGCCCGGCGTGTCTCTGCACGGGGCTTGACGTCCGTGGAGACGCGGGCTACGATGCGCGCGACCTCTGTTCCGTTGGGCGGGCTTGAACGCGAGTAGGATTATGCCATCCGAGCGCGACGACATAGTGTCCCTTGTTGGCTCAGTTGTTGTGCTTGACACCTGCACGCCGTACATCTACGTGGGCACACTCAAAGACTGGCAGGACCACTTCGTTATTCTTGCGGACGTGGACGTGCATGACACCTCTCAAGGCCACTCTGGAAAGGACCTCTGTGTCCTGGAGGCGCGGCGCCACGGAGTGCAAAAGAACCGGCGGGAGGTGCGGGTGCGCAAATCGCTCGTTGTGAGCGTGTCGCGCGTGGAAGACGTGATGCTGTTCTGATCGAGCCTTGGACACGACACTTTTCATTGACGGCGACGCATGTCCGGTGCGCAGGGAGGCCGCGCTCCTGGCGGGGAGAATGGGCGTGCCTGTAGTCTGTTTTGTGAGCCCGGCCCAAGCGGTTGACCATCAACTTGGCGGCCGCGTGATACAAGTGTCGGACAAACGCGACGCGGTTGACTTCGCCATCGCAGGACGTTGCCGCAAGGGCGACGTCGTCGTTACGGACGACGTCGGCCTGGCGGCCATCGTCGCGGCCAAAGGGGCCGATGCGGTCTCCTCTCGTGGCAGACGATTTGGAGCCGCTGAGATCCCGCACCTCCTGGAGCGTCGGCATCTGTCACGGAAGGCGCGGCGGTCCGGGAAGCTGACCCCCGGGCCTCGTGCCATGACCTCCGCAGACCGCCAGCGCTTCAAGCGGACGCTCGCAGAGCTGCTCCGAAACAGGGCTCGACCCAGACGGCCCGCCACGCCGACTGGGCAGAAGCAGGCACTGGGAAACAGGACGGATGAGGGCAGGCTTGACAGCGCGACCGAGAATGGGGCAGAATTATAGCATTCGGTTGGGAAATTCAGGCTGGGGAAAAGGAGTTCCCAACGGAAGGGGTAGGGTTATAGAATAGAGCGCCGGTCACTCCCGGCACGAAAGCACATCTCATACACACCCTCCGTCGGATTGTCCAAGCCCTTCGGCGACACGCCACCTCTGTTCTCTGACGTGCGGTGGCAAAGCCAGGGAGGACGACCTTGTACTCCGGAAAGGGATAGACCCGTGGCCATTATTCGGCCTTCTGCTACTGACGAGGAACCTTCTTTACGGCCTGTGTATTCTCTGGACGAGCTTCCAGATAAGGAACGGCGAGAACTGCATCGCCTTGTCGGATCGGAGCGGTCCATCGTCGCCGTGGTGTATTCAGACCTTCTGTTCAGTGGGCGCTACGGCCGTTCCCGCCTTGTGTTGTGCGATGATGAAGTCCTGGTCTTTCAACACGACAAGCAAGACAAGTGCATCCGCTTGGAGAAGGTCGGTTCCGTCCAGTGTAGAGATTTCGTCGGCAACGGCCTCTTGCAAGTCCGCATGAAAGACGGCCGGCGGATGAACCTGATCCGCTACTCCAAGACCGTCGCCGACGCCTTCCAAGAGATCGCCGAGCGCATCAACCGGATGCTCCATGTCAGCGAGGACGAGCTGCAACAATATGAAGAGGAGGTCGCCAAGGTCTCCGGCCCGAAGGAGGAGAAGCCCACATACCGCTGCCCCAACTGCGGCCATCCCCTCGCGTATGCCTCCGATGCCTGCCCAAAGTGCACGAGCAAGCGCCTGGTCATGGGACGGCTGCTTCGGTTCCTGCTGGCGCACCGCCGGCTGTTTGTCCTGGGCACGGCGTTGAGTATCGTCGTCAGCGCAATCAACCTCGCCCCGGCGTATCTTGTGCGGCTTCTGGTGGACGACGTCCTGGACAGGCCTGAGCTCAGCCAGGCAACGCGGATGCACCGGCTGTACGGCCTCGTCGGGGTGTTCCTGGGTCTGATTGCCGTAAGGATGGTCACACAGCACTACCGCATAAAACTCATGGGGATCTTGTCGGCGAGAGTGATTATGGACCTGCGGAGGAGCCTCTATCGCGCTTTGCAGCGGCTTAGTCTGAGCTATTACGACCGAGAGCACACGGGCCGGATTATGGCCAGAGTCCTTAACGACACCAGGGGCATACAGCAGTTCCTGGTGGACGGCCTGCAGCAGATTGTCATGTACGGCCTGACGGCCGTGGCCATTCCCGTGATCCTGTTCGTTGCGGATGCGAAGCTGGCCGTCGTGGCGCTGCTTCCCATCCCGGTGGTCGTGTTCATCAGCCGCCTGTTCGCAAAGCGTTTTCACACCATATTCAGGACGCTTCGCCGTCGGTTCGCCAACCTCTCGGCGCTCGTCTCCGACACCATCTCCGGCATGCGCGTCGTGAAGTCCTTCGCGCAGGAGGAGCGGGAAGTCGACGCCTTCGATGAGAAGACCCGCGAGGTCTACGATGCCCACGTGGCCACGGCCCAGACGCGAGCCCTGTTCAAGCCCTCGGTGCTCTTCATGATGACGCTGGGCACGATCGTGGTCTGGCTGTTCGGCGGTCGGCAGGTTATTGCGGGCTCCATCAAGCTCGGGATGCTCCTGCTGTTCATTTTTTATATGAGTCAGTTCTACACGCCGATTCAGGCGTTGCTGCAACTGACGGAGACCTTTCAGGACACAGCCACGGCGGCCGAGCGGGTCTTCGGCATCATGGACATGCCCACGGAAGTGGCCGACCACGACAAGGCCGTCGAGCTGAAGGACGTGAAAGGCCACGTCGCGTTCGAGAATGTGTCGTTCAAATACACAGACGGAGACCGCGTCCTCAAGGACATCAACGTCGCCGTGCAACCAGGCCAGATGATCGGCCTCGTGGGACAGACCGGGTCGGGCAAGAGCACGCTCGCCTCGCTGATGTGTCGATTCTACGACCCGACGAAGGGACGCGTTACGCTCGACGGAGTGGACCTCCGCGACATCAAGCAGCAGTCACTTCGCTCGAACATCGGCATGGTGCTGCAGGAGACGTTCCTGTTCGCCGGCACGATTAAGGAGAACATCACGTACGGCAAACCGGACGCCACGGACGAGGAGATCATTCGCGCGGCCAGGACGGCCAATGCCCATGACTTCATCATGGGTCTGCCGGATGGGTACGACTCAGAGGTGGGCGAGCGAGGGGTGGGGCTCTCTGGAGGCGAGAAACAGCGCGTCGCCATTGCGCGCGCTATCCTCAAGGATCCGTCCATCCTCATCCTGGACGAGGCCACCTCTGCGGTCGACACCGCCACAGAGCAGGCTATCCAGGAAGCGATGGACCGCCTCGTGAAAGGCCGCACGACCTTCGCCATCGCACACCGCCTCTCGACGCTCCGCAATGCGGACAGGCTCCTCGTGCTGGAGAACGGAGAAATTATCGAAGAAGGAACCCATGCGGAACTCATGGACCGAGACGGCGTTTACGCCAACCTGGTGAAGATCCAAGGCCAGTTCGCGCGGGATATGGTTCTGGCCTGATAATACGGGTTTTTCCGACAGTTACGGGGACCAATGTCCAATCTCGAAGAGTTCATTCTCAACGCGCAGGAAACGAAGTTTCGGCGCGATGATGAGGATCGCGTCATTCTGACTTACGGGGACAAAACCTGGGTCGCCGGCTCGGTGGCCATGGCATTCCCCCTATCCGGCCGAAACCGGATGATCGTAGTCCGAGACGAAGAGGGGACGGAGGTCGGGGTCCTCGGAGACATATCCGGGCTCGATGCGGCGTCGCGGCGCATTGTCAACGAGGAACTGGAGCGGTCGTACTTCCTTCCGCGGATCACGGATGTGCTGGCCGTGGACGAGGACCTCGGTGTGGTGACATGGAAGGTGATCACCGACCGCGGGCCCCGCACGTTTCAGGTTCGACGCGTGCGTCAGAATACGAGACGAATCGGACGCTGGCGCGTGATCATCCGGGACGTGGATGGGAATCGATATGAGATGAAAGACTGGACCGCCTTGCCCCCACGGGCACAGAGGTGCATCGAGCAGTACCTTTGACGCCGCCCCTTCGGCAGCACTGCCGAGCAGGCTTACCCTCGCAGCTCAGCTCCGATGGCGGCCAGGGCCTTGATGCAGCTCTGTCGCGCCTCCTCGACCTCTTCGCTGGTGAGCGTTCGGTCCGGCGAGCGAAACACCAGCGAAAAGGCGATGCTCTTCTTGCCGCTCGGCACCTGCTTGCCCCGGAACACGTCAAAGAAATCCATCCGCTCCAGAATGCTAAGTTCAAGCCTGCGAACGCACTCTTCGATGTGTGCCCACGGCATTGATTCGTCCACGACGATGGACAGGTCCCGCACCGCGGACGGATGGACCGGCACCCGTGAGTAGCTGCGGTCGAGCTGGGCCGAACGCACAAGAAGATCGAAATCAATCTCGGCCATGCACACGGGGCGTGGTAGATCGTATTCCTGCATAATGGCGCGGCTGACCTCGCCGAGGACGCCGAACTGAGCTCCGTCCAGTATTATCCGGCCTGAGCGACCCTCCGTGAAGAATCCGGCCTCCGCGGCCTCAAATCTCATGCGTTCAGCCACACCGGCCGCGGCAGACAGATCCTCCAGCGCACCCTTGAGACCGAGTAGATCTTCATCCTCCAGAAGCGCAAGCACGCGTCTTTCCTCCGGCAGGCCCCGGTTTTCTGACGACCCCTCGGCGCCGTCGGCCGCCCCGGGCAGGAACACCCGGCTTATTTCAAACAGAGGAGACCGTGGCACGCCGCGCGCCGTGTTAGTGCGTTTCACCGCGAGCAGGCCGGGGAGCAATGAGACGCGCAGCCGGTTCTCGTCGCGGCGGATCGTATTCTGTACGGTGAGCGCCTCTGCATCCGTCCAGGGCGAAACCAGTCGGGCCGAGGCCTCGTCGCAGAAGCTGTTGGTCACCACCTCGTGGAAACGCAGCCCCGTGAGCCTGCGGCGGGCCAAGTCCGAAACCCGCTCGAACATCGAAACCTGCCCCACGCGTATCGGCAGTCCACCCTTTTCCGGAATCCGGTCGTAGCCGTAGATGCGGATGACCTCCTCGATCAGATCAATCTCCCGGCTCACGTCGCCGGCGCGGAATGGAGGCACGGCTACGACAACCTTGTCCTCCTCGATCGCCGGCAGGGCTTCGAATCCCAGTCGTTCCAGGATGCCCCGAGCCACCTCGCCCGGTATGTCTGTGCCGAGCACCTCGTTCATGCGGGACACTCGCAATGTCACCGTCGCCGCTTCATACGGTTGGGGCCAGAAGTCGAGGATCCCCTCGCACACTATCCCTCCGGCCACCTCCTGAATCAGGCGAGCCGCGCGACGGGAGGCCCACTCGACCTGCACCGGGTCCACGCCTCTCTCGAAGCGATAGGAGGAATCAGAGGCAAGGCCCAGGGATCGAGACGTGCGGCGGATACACCGGTTGTCGAACTGCGCGCTTTCGAGGAGGACATCGCGGGTGGCGTCCGATATTTCCGTCTGGAGCCCACCCATGATCCCGGCGATCGCCACAGGCCGCGCCTCGTCGGCGATGACAAGCGTGGACGAGCCGAGACGACACTCAGTCCCGTCGATCGCCACCATCAGTTCTCCTTCCTCGGCGCGTCGTACGACGATGCGGCGGTTCCGCAGCTTGTTGAAATCAAAAGCGTGGAGCGGCTGGCCGCATTCGAAGAGCACGTAGTTGGTCACGTCCACGACGTTATTCACGCACCGAACGCCGATGGCTTCCAGGCGTCGTCTGAGCCACTCGGGCGAAGGCCCCACCTTCAGCCCTCGAACCACCCGTGCCGTGTATCTCGGGCAGAGCTCTGCTTCCCGCACGTCAACAGAGGCAAGGGCCGCGACATGTTCATTGCTGCAGCGAAACTCCACGGGCGGAAAGCGAAGGTTCGCGCCGGTCAGCGCGCAGATTTCCCGGGCAATGCCGATTGCGCCCAGGAGGTCCGGTCGATTCGTCGTGACTTCGGCGCTGAGCGCATGGTCGTCGTCCAGCGACTGCACCTCTTCGACCAGGCAGCCGGCCATGCTCAGACGATGCGCCAGCTCATGGGGCGACAGGTTGAAATCACAATACTCGCGGAGCCAGTTGTACGTCGTCTTCATGGAAGGCAGGTCTCAGAACTGCTGTAAAAAGCGGAGGTCGTTCTCCAGGAAAAGGCGAATGTCATCAATGCCGTGCTTCAGCATGGCGATGCGTTCCACCCCCATGCCGAAGGCGAACCCGGTGTAACGCTCAGCATCGTACCCCACGTATCGGAACACTGTCGGGTCCACCATGCCGGCCCCGAGGATCTCGATCCAACCCGCGCCTTTGCAGAGCCAGCAACCGTCTCCCTTGCACGCATAGCAACTGATGTCCACCTCAACGCTCGGCTCAGTGAAGGGGAAGAAGTACGGACGAAAGCGCATTCTCACATCCGGACCGTAGAATTCCCGGGCGAATTCGTGCAGAACGTATTTGAGGTCGGCCATGGTGACGCCTTCATCCACCACCAGGCCCTCCACCTGATGAAACAGGAAAGAGTGCGTCGCGTCGACCGTGTCGGGCCGATAGACCTTGCCTGGCGCGATCACGCGAATCGGCGGCTGACGCTTCTCCATCACGCGAATCTGGACGGTGCTGGTCTGACTGCGGAGCAGCACGTCGTCGTGGAGGAAGAACGTGTCGAAGGCCTCACGCGCGGGGTGATCCTCCGGAATGTTGAGCGCCTCGAAGTTGTAGTAGTCCAGTTCCACTTCCGGACCATAGGCCACCTCGAAGCCAAGCCTCAGGAAGATGTCCTTGACGGCCTCTATGGTCTGCGTGATGGGGTGAAGTCCCGAGCCCGCCGCACGGCGGGCGGGGAGGGTGAGGTCGAAGGGCGGCCTCTTCTTTTCCGGCTTGGCGAAGGTCTTGGGCTTGAGTGCCTCTTCAATGGTCTGGCGGGCTTCGTTGATGAGACGGCCCAGGCCAGGCCGTTGCTCCGGCGGCGCCTTGCCCAGCCTATTCGTGGCCTGCTTGATGAGGCCCTTGCGGCCGAGATACCGAACGCGCAGGGACTCAACGTCCGCAGCGGATGAGGCCCTCGCGATCTCCGAGAGCGCACGTGACTGCAGCTCGCGGATCTCTTGAGGTTCGAGTAATTTCAGAAGATCTGTCATCTCGTCGGTAGGCAAATGCGCGCCGTCAGCCGGAAACGAAACAAAGGACTTCTCAGCGTGCATACTCCAGCCCGGCTTTGGCCCTGGCGAATACCTCGTCGAATCCGGCCGGGTCGCTCACGGCGATCTCGGCGAGAATCCTGCGGTCCAGGCTGACGTCGGCCTTTTTCAGACCTTCGATAAAGCGACTGTAGGTCAGCCCTCGCTCACGGGCGGCCGCGTTGAGGCGCTGAATCCACAGCCCGCGGAATTCACGCTTGCGCACGCGCCGGTCCCTCGTGGCGTACGCCATGGAGCGCATGACGCTCTCCTTGGCGGTGCGCAGGAGTCGGCCCCGTCCGCCCCGAAATCCCTTGGCCGCCTTCAACACGCGCTTTCGCTGCCGCCTGGATGCGGCGCCTTTCTTGGCTCTGGGCACGTCTGGCTCCTTAGTGCTTCCTTCTCTTTGAACCTGGTCTCAAGCTAGACTGTTTATCACCGTGGGAAAACTGGAAAGCATCCGCCACGCGCTTGCCGGTTGGGGCGATTGAGAGACCGGAGGATTCCTCAGTTCTCCCATCTCCAGGCCCACCAATACGTCTTCTTACCTTTTGCGGAGCATCCGATTCACGCGCTTGGTGTCGCCGGCGGCCACTAGAGCCGATCGACCGAGGCGCCGTCGGCGCTTGCCGGCCTTTGAGGACATTAGATGGCCCTTTCCGGCTTGCCGTCTTACAACCTTGCCCTTGGCCGTGACCTTCACGCGCTTAAGCAGACCCTTGTGCGGTTTCATCTTCGGCATAACGACTATCCCTCTTCGGACGGGTGTTCCTCCCCGAATCCCTGCGCCAGACGCCCGGCATCCCGACTTACTTGCGGCCCAGGATCATGCTCATACGGCGGCTTTCGAGCACCGGCGCCCGCTCGATCCTGGCGATGTCTTCCAGTTCGCGGGCAAACCTATCGAGCAATGCGCGGCCCAACTCTGTATGGGCCATCTCGCGACCGCGGAAACGCACGTTGACCATGACGCGGTCGCCGCGCTGGATGAACTCCCTGGCCTTGCGCACGCGCACCATGAGGTCATGCTGTTCCGTCTTCGGTCGAAGGCGAAGCTCCTTGACCTGGGAATGGTGCTTGTGATGCTCATGGTGGCGCTTCTTCTGCTGGTACTTGAACTTCCCGTAATCCATGATCTTGCAGACCGGCGGGTCGACATTGGGCGCAACCAGCACCAAGTCCAACCCGGCGTCTTCCGCTGTGCGGCGCGCCTCCTCGATGGGTATGACGCCGATCTGCTCCCCGGTGCCAGAGATAACTCTGACTGTGCGCGCCTGAATACGCTCGTTTACGCGTAGTTCCTTATCCACGTACCTCCCTCTGTGCTGCCGGCCCCGGTCTCCGGCGCGGCATGAACCGGGCCGCGCCAAATCGGCTATAACTTACTCTCGATCTGTCCGCGCAGCCGGCCGGCAAACTCCTCCAGGGCCGTTGATCCCAGGTCTCCCTCTGTGCGATGCCGCACCGATATCGTACCCTTTTCGACCTCACGTTTGCCAACGATAACCATGTACGGCACTTTGTCAAGCGTGGCCCGGCGTATCTTTGCCCCAATTTTTTCGTCGGAGAGGTCGAGCTCCGCGCGAAAGTCCGCGTCCCAAAGTGTGCGATGCACCCGCCGGGCGTAATCGCCGTGCGCCTCAGCGATGCTGAGCACGCGCACCTGCTCCGGCGCCAGCCAAGCCGGGAACGCGCCCCCGTAATGCTCTATGAGTCCGCCGACGAACCGCTCCATGGCGCCGAGGACGGTCCGGTGGATGATAACGGTCTCGTGCTCGGCGTTGTCTGATCCGATGTAGTTCACATTGAATCGCTTGGGCAGGTTGAGGTCGACCTGTATGGTCGGCCCCTGCCAGCCGCGGCCCAGGGCATCGAAGAGCATGATATCGATCTTGGGGGCGTAAAACACGCCACCGCCTTCCTCGATGCCGTATTGCAGCCCTCGCGCTTCAATGGCCTCGCGGAGGGCGTTTGTGGCCCGTTCCCACTCTTCGAGCGTGCCCAGATATTTCTCCGGCCGCGTCGCCAGAGAGACCTTGTACTCGTACCGAAAGGCCTTCATCATGACATCAACCAGCTCAAGCACGCGAGCCACTTCGTCCGCGATCTGCTCCGGCGTGCAGAAGATGTGTGCGTCGTCCTGCGTGAATCCGCGAACGCGGAGCATGCCGTGGAGCACGCCCGACCGTTCGTACCTGTATACTGTTCCAAGCTCGCTGAGCCGCATGGGAAGGTCGCGGTAGGATCGGGTCCTGGATTGGAATATCTTGATGTGGGCGGGGCAGTTCATCGGCTTCAGGCGGTACAGCCTGCCCTCTATCTCCATGGGTGCGTACATGTTCTCCGCGTAGTTCTCCAAGTGGCCGCTGTGTTCGTAGATTCGCTCGCTGGCGATGTGGGGGGTGTAGACGAGTTGGTAGCCTCGCCGAAAATGCTCCTGCAGCCAGAACTGCTCCACGAGATGCCGGACCATGGCGCCCTTCGGATGCCACAGGATCAGGCCGGGCCCGATCTCCTCGTCCACGCTGTACAGGTCCAGTTCCTTGCCGAGGACGCGATGGTCGCGCTTTTTTGCCTCTTCCACGCGCTTCAGGTGGGCATCGAGCGCCTCCCGGGTCCAGAATGCCGTAGCGTATATGCGCTGGAGCATGGGACGGCGTTCATCTCCGCGCCAGTACGCGCCCGCAACGCTGAGGAGCTTGAAGGCGCAGGCCACGCCGGTGCTGGGCATATGAGGGCCGCGACACACGTCGGTGAAGGTGCCGTTGGAATAGAAGGTGACTATCTCGTCGGCCAGTTCCTCGATGATCTCCGCCTTGTATTGCTGGCCTTCGGCCTTCACGCGCTTCAGTGCTTCCTCGCGCGGCAGCTCGAACCGACGGAACGGCTGATCCTCTGACACGATGCGCCCCATCTCGTCCTCTATCCGTCTCAAGTCATCCGGAGTGAACTTGTGCTCCAGATCAAAATCGTAGTAAAACCCGTCGCCGATAGGGGGGCCTATGGCAAGGCGAACGTCCGAAAACAGCCGGACCACTGCGTTCGCCATGATGTGGGCGACGCTGTGGCGGAGCATTTCCAGGCCTTCTTCGGAATCGCGAACGATCAAGGATACGACCCCCTCCCGGGGCATGTGCGCGGCCAAGTCCACAATATCGCCGTCCACGCGGGCGGCAACGACGCTCCCGGCCAGCTGCGGAACAGCCGCACACACGGCCTCGCCGACCGTCGGGGCGTCCTCCACACGATGCTGCGATCCGTCCGGCAAGACTACTATCGCCATAAGTCCGGGCTCAGAAAAAACTGGCTGCCGCGGGTCCCGCTCCCGGACAGCGCATACAGCCTAGATGGTGGGCGATACTGGGCTCGAACCAGTGACCTCCAGCTTGTCGAGCTGGCGCTCTAGCCAACTGAGCTAATCGCCCTCCCTCGGACATGTTGCGACGAAAATCGTAACATACGGCGTTTCGGCAGTCAACTCCACCCTCCCGGCGGTCCCATCTTGACCGGATCGGCGCAAATCCCATAGAATGATTCTGGAGGACAATTGCGATGGAAGCCCAAGACTTGAAGCACATAAGCTGGACAATATCGGACGGCGTCGTCGTGGTGCGGCTCAGGTTCGCCCCGCGTATCGCCTTCGATGCGTATGACGAGATATCTCACGAGTTGGCCTGCGCCGCAGACGTCGAGGGCGGGGGGGGCGTGCTAGTGAACTTCGAGGCGCTCGACCACCTGACCAGCCGGCTTCTTGGCATCATGGTCGCTTTGTCAAAGACGCTCTCAGCGGGGGGTCGCGCACTCGCCGTGTGCCGCATGCGGCCGGAACCGCTGCGTGCATTCCGCGCGTGCAGGCTCGACGCCAGTATCCCTGTGTATCCCACCGAGGAGGAGGCCCGTGTTGCGCTTTCCAAAGCTGGAAGCTCAAGCTGAGAAACGGGGGATCACAAGAAAGAAGGAGGAAGGCAAGAAGCCGCTCAGCAAGTCGGCTCGCATTGTACGCATACTCCTGATCGTGGCCCTGGTGCTCACGGCGGCCGTGGCGTTGCGCTGGTACACGCTCGCCAGAGAATATCGGAAGGCCATCGAGCTTTACGATCAGGAGCAGTACCAGGCGGCCCATGATATCCTGGAAGATCTCGTCGGCAAATCGCTTACCGCTTTCCGAATTCGCGCCCACGCGAAGCGGTCGCTGGGCAGATGCAAGGCGGAGATCGCGACCATAATCGTTTACAGGGAGCGAACCCTCGAAGGATACGCCATGGCGCTCGAACTCCTGGCGGAGGCGAACAAACTGGCCGGCCCATCCGAGGAAATTGAGAGGCGAATCAGAGAGTACCGCCAATACAAAGCCGGACTCGAATCCGCCCCGAAGGCGCCTGCGCCGGCCGAGGAAGAAGCGAAAGGCGAGTAAGCGGTGGCCGGTGGGGGGGAGCAAACGAAGCCCGAGCACCGAAAACCGACCACCGAACACCGGTCCTCCCGGGAGCCTACGCTTCGCATATGTAGTCCCGGTCGCTGCGACGTTCTTTTCTGACCAGCTTGTCCCCCAGCAGCTTCCCCACATACTTGGCTGCTTCGTTTCTGTGGATGCCGAGTCCGGCCGCAATGTCGTCCAACGTGCAGGGTCTGCGGCTTATCATGGCCAGGACCTCCTCCTCGCGCGCGGCGAAGGCAGGGCGCTCGTGGACTCCATGAAAATCGGCAATGACCTCGGCATGGGGTCCCAGGAGTCTGCAAAGCTCCAATAGCCGCTCCTCCGGGACGGCATGGACCTCCTCCGCGGTAGGCCGGACGGCGGTGTTGAGCTGGATGCGATCCGGCTTGATCCGTTCCGCGATGGCGCGAATCTTCAGAGACTGCTCTTCACTGGAATTGAGTCCCTCTACGATGAAGACTTCCAGCCATATGGAGCCGCGGTATTCCTTGCGGAACGCGGCCAGCCCCTGCACCATGCGCTCCAGGGTCAGGCCCGGAGCCGGCCGGTTGATCGCCTGAAAGACCTCCTCATCGCCCGCGTCAAGTGACGGAAGAATGAGATCGGCCAAGGCGCAGGCCTCTCGGACCTCCGGATCCCAGAAGAGAGATGCGTTGGTCAACAGAGCGACAGGGATCTCAGTGACGAGCTTAATGCCTTTGATGATCGCCGCGAGGTCCGCATGCAGGGTCGGCTCGCCGGAGCCGGAGAGTGTGACGTAGTCAGGCCGGGCGCCGCGCTCAAGCGCCACGCGCACCTCCGATACAATCTCGTCTGCCGGTGTAAAGACGCTGCGTTGGAGGGTTCGGCTCGAGGTCCGGCCGACTTGACAGTAGACGCAGTCGAAGGTGCAAACCTTGCGGGGCACTACATCCACGCCCAGGGAGCGCCCCAGACGCCTCGAGGGCACGGGGCCGAAAACGTGCTTCATCGCCGAGGCTCCGCCCGGGGCCGGATTGGGGTCATGACTCGAGGCGGGGGGCGGCCGCTCAGGGCCGCGGCGAGCTCTTGAGCCTCTTTCTCGCTGAAATCGCCTGCGACAATCATACGCCGACCGGTTTTGCCCTTTATGAGGGCTGCCGATACGATCGAGCCGTCCACAATGAAGGCCAGATACCAGGTCGCCGATTGGTCGCCGACATGCTTCTTAGTCACGCTCGCCAGATGGCGCGCGGCGGACCAACCCAGCTCGAGGCCCACGGCAGGCCCGCGACGCGTCCTCACGACCACGGCCTCCTTAATGCCGGCCTCGGTCAATTCCACCACGGGACTGAGGTACACCTGGTGTCGTGTCCCGGCCACGTGAGCAGGCCTGAAGCCCGCGGTCGGTTCGTCCGTGGCGAGGCGGATCTCCAGCGACACCCTGGACCCAGCCGGGCCGACGGCGCATCCGGCTATAAGCGCGCAAGCCACGGCCAAAAGGAGCATCAACTTCTGCATAGACCCTTCCTCCGATGTCCGCCCCATCAGGTTCCTGTCGAGCCAGGACTCTTACAGCGTCGTTCTGCGACTTGTACGACATACTAATCCTCCCAGGCATCCGGCGCAACCGGCGTGGCCGGCCGACCTCACGTTCGGTTCCGCCCCGCCCAGCATCGCGCCTTGCGTGAAAAGGGCGGTGGAGTATAATGCGGATGGGGAACTGCAGAGAGGGAACACGCGATCATGTCAGGCTCAGATTACGTGAAACAACTCACCGTGTTCATAGAGAACCGACGGGGACGTCTGGCGGCGATATGCGCGGCCTTGAGCGAGACCGACATAAACATCTTTGCGCTCAGTCTTGCGGATAGCGCCGACTTCGGAATCCTCCGCCTGATCGTGAGCGACCCTGACAAAGCGACGGCCGTGCTCAGGCAGAAGGGCTTCACAGTGGTCTCGAACGACCTTGTCGCAGTTGAAGTGGAGGACAGGCCCGGCGGGCTGGCGAAGGTGCTCAGCGCACTCGACGAAGCCGGCGTCAACGTGGAATATCTTTACCCCTTCGCTGGAAGACGGGAGGGCCACGCCAGGCTCGCCTTTCGATTCGAGGATCCTACGGAGGCGCTTCGCGCGTTGCGGCACGCAGGTATTGAAACGGGCAGCCCCTCCCGCGCACGTACCACTCAGCCCGGGGAGCGGTGACCCATGCCCATATGGGATCGCGAACAC
>SDBU01003019.1_pt1 | contig 21736 bp, 21 predicted proteins | sample 2277071 | NCBI WGS metagenome assembly SDBU01 (sample SAMN10397929, study PRJNA504765) | marine sediment metagenome | isolation source: marine sediment core GS08_GC12, 126 cmbsf | place: Arctic Ocean: Gakkel Ridge, Loki's castle | collected 2008 | reverse complement strand
TAAAAATATTGAAGCAGTAGTAAATATTAAAGAAAAAGATCAATATATTATTGAGAACATTACTAAAATAAATAAATATAATAATTATTAATTTAATTGATATATTGATAGATGTTTTTGTACAAGTTTATTGCTCTTTTTATTGAATTTATTATTATTTTAATCTATTCTATACGCAAAAAGAGGCTTTTTGATGACTTTTCCAGGTTTAGTAGAAAGTAAAATAAATACAATAAAAAATTTAGATGGTTTTCCGGATTGCACAAATGTAAAAAAATATTTTGACGAATTAAATAGTCTTCGTAAATTATGCAATATTGATACTGATTTTGATGATCTTTATAGAAACTATTATGATGCGAGTCATAAAAAGCATCTAGATAATATATATAGCTCAGCTTATAAAGTGTATTCATGGGCTCAAGAGATAATGAATAAGGAGCGCTTAATTTCTGTTTTTCCTGATGAAAATCGAGCTCTTTATTCAAAATCTTTGATATATCTAGCTAATTTAAGAGACTTGAACTCATTTATGAGAGAAATAGATGATAATAAATTTTATACTTTTAAAAATTTAGTCAGAGATTATTTTAATAACCTTAGAATCTTTTGTGAGCATTATTGTCTGCTAAGCTCAGAGGCTAGTAGATTTACTAAAATCCAGTCAAGTTGCGATGGATAATTTAGTTTCAAAGTTTCCTGGATTGCAATAATTAACTTTTCTCTCTAGAGGTTATTCAGAATCGCTTGAATCAGGTAGTTCTTCTAGGATTTCTTTAACTGAGCCTTCTAGTTCATCTAACTTTTCAGTTAACATAAAAATGTACATTTCTATTTCCTCTTGCTTGGAAAATTCCTTTGCAGTTTCTTTGATGACGTTATATTGAGCAATTGCACTTATTATTTTTTTAGAATCATTTGAAAAGATAGCATGATCGTAAATAAATTTATTATTTTTTGCTTCTAGGTATTTTTCAAATGAATCTATAAAATCTAATGCTGGTACTATTTCTGTATTTTTTTCATCTATTTGTCTTAATTCAGGAATTAAATCTTCCTTAATTTTTTTAAGTTCTTGAAATTTAAAGTCGATTTCTCTTGTATAAACAAAGGTTTCTTCTTTTTTGAACTCTTCTAATTCTTTTTTTATTGTTTTAAATCTTGAAACAGCTTTTTCATATTCTCGACGTGTGATTAAATGTGTTAACGTGGATAAACAATGTTTAAATTTAAGATCAATACTTTCTTTTGGCCCGCCATCAACTCTTGCTAGATGAGCTTGTAAAAGAGTACATTCGCTTTCTACATCTGAGATGTTGAGTTTTGATATTTTTACGTAATATTCCCAAGTTGATAAATCTTCATTAAGAGCTTTTAATTTTGGATTCAATATTTTTAAATCATCTCTAAATGATAGTACAAAATTTTTCATTACTGGAAGATCTGTTTCTGATTGGTGTCCCTCTGTTTCTGATTGGTGTCCCAATATTTGTATACCTACTTTTTTCATTTTATTTAATAGGTTTGAAAAATCTAATCCTTCTTCTTTATATAGTTCATTTACATCTGAATATGGAAAAATAATAGTATATCGATGTGTCGTAGAATCATAATCTTCAATTATAGCACTTTCAGGAAGTGTTTTTACTTCTTCACTAAATCTGGTTTTTAAATCTATTGATAATGTTCTCATAATTAACCTCTTATTATTATTAATAGCTTGATTTTCTGCTTATAGTATAATATAATATATATTTTAATTCAAATAGTTTCTATTCCTGTTTTAAAAATCGTTACTATTAATTTAAATGCCTATAATACAATTGTTTATGATGAAAATATAAAAGAAGATTGATGTTTTAACTAACTGTCAATTAATTGCACAATACCTTGATTATTAAAGACTTTTGAATATCTATTCACCTTTGAAAAAGGATTTAACCTTATCAAAAAACCCTTTCTTTTTGGGGTGATTAGCATCTGTCTCTAAACTTTGAAAGTTTTTTAAGATCTCTTTTTGTTTTAGGCTTAAATTTACAGGGGTTTCAACAGAGATGATAACAAGCAGATCGCCTCTTCCTGAGCCATGAACATTAGGAAAGCCCAAATCTCTTATTCTAAATGCCTTGTCATTTTGAGAGCCTTCTGGAATAGTAATTCTATATTTTTTTCCCTCTGGTGTTGGGATGTCTTTTTTGCAACCAAGAGAAGCTTCTGAAAAAGTAATAGGAAGTTTTAGATAAACATCATCTCCATCTCTTTCAAAACTATCGTGGGGAGTTACTGTTATGAAGACATATAAATCGCCAGCAGGACCTCCGCCTTCACCGGTATCGCCATAGCCTGTCATTTTAAGACGCATGTTATTATCTACACCAGCTGGAATATGGATTTTAACTGTTTGTTTTTTTCTAATTCTTCCAATGCCTCTACAAGTAGGGCAGGGATTTGTGATTATTTTCCCCTCTCCTCTACATTGAGAGCAGGTAGATGACATGCTAAAAAAGCCTCTTGTTTGAAAGACTTGACCGGAGCCTTGGCAAGTAGAGCAGGTTTTTATATCCATAGAAGATTTAGCTCCACTTCCTGAGCATGTATCGCAAGAGATGTAATTTGTAATTGCAACTTGTTTTTCAGTGCCTTTAATAGCTTCTTCAAAAGAGATTGAAAGAGATATTTTTTTGCTAGCACCTTGTCTGAGAGAGTTTTCTTCTGAATCATATCCAAAGAAAGATTCAAAAATTGAGCCTCCTCCTCCTCCCCTAGCACCACCGAAAGCTCCCATGAAAGTTTTTAGAGCCTCTTCCATTGATGAAAAGCCTCCTCCTCCCATACCGCCCATGTTAGCTGCGTTTTTTACACCTTCTTCGCCATATTGATCATAGAGTTTTCTTTTATTATCATCGGATAGAACTTCATAGGCTTCTGATATTTTTTTGAACTGAGCTTCAGCTTCTTTATCACCAGGATTTTTATCTGGGTGATATTTTAGGGCATTTTTTCGATATGCTTTTTTTATCTCATCAGAGCTTGAGCTTTTAGAAATGCCTAAGGTTTGATAATAGTCTGTCATATTGCTTTTTTTAAGTTAAATTTACATGTGAATATAACAAAAAGAAACATTCTTTTAAAGGTAATGTTAGCAAGGAGTCTTTTAAAGTGCTAAAAATTATGAGAAAATTCTTTTCTTAAAAGCTGTTTTCAATCTTTTTCTAGCTGCTTTTGATTTAGCTCTTTTCTTGATAGAGGGTTTGTCGTAGAATCTGTGAGCTTTTGCGGCTTTCATAATTCCTTCTTTATCAAGTTTCTTTTTTAATTGTCTTAAAGCTTTGTCTATTGGTTCTCCGATTCGTACTTTAACTTGTGGCATTTAAAATTCACTCCATCTTTTTGAATTTAGAACCACAATGATAAAGAATATTAAATTATTATTCAACAATCTTTGGTCCTCTTAGGTATAAAAGATCAAAAGAGCTGTAATCTTCAAATTTTTTCTCTCTATATTTTTGATTTGTAAAACTTATAAGTCTCAGAGGATCTATCTCTTGATATTCAAATTTATCTTTATAAGTTTCGAATTTATTTTTTATAATATTTGCATGGGGGCTAATTACAATTTCATATTTATCTATTAACTCACTTGCTTCATTAAGTGAGAAAAGGCTTGGTTTGGATAAATATTTTATAGAATTTTTTAATTTTTCAGCTTCCACTAAATATAGTCCTTCAGATTTAGCATCGAAAGCTACTAAAAATTTTGTGTCTTTATTTGGAGAGTAGGCATGCATAGATATATAGCTTATTAGGGGAATTCTTTTTGCATAGCTAAACGTTTTTGAGATATTTGCTCCAACTCTTAGTGAGGTAAATGAGCCTGGACCAATACTGCTTGCTATATAACTTAAGCTTGGAAGGGTAGTATTTGTCTCATTTAAAATATTTTGAAGGTCAGTAAAAAGATTTTTAGAAAGATTGGTTTTAATTTTTTTTAGAAAAATAATTTCACTATCTTCTACTAAAATTATATATGAAATTTCTAAGCTCGTATCAATAATTAAAGCTTTCATAAAAATATTTAAATCCATTTTTTTAATTTCTACGCTATAAATAATACTAAAAAATCACTTAATTTAAAAGAGCTAGCTTGATAGATATAGCTAAAATTTGATATCATTTAACGTTTAAAATAATTAATTAGAGGTAGTTTTGATCGCAAATAATAATAATTCAGATGAATCTCATCCAGACGAAGAGTTTATATCAATTCCTGGTAAAGAAGAGTTAATTTCTGATAAAGATAAAGAGAAAAAAGCCTCTCTTTTATTCCCTAATCAATTATTTATTTTACCTCTAAATAAAAGGCCTTTTTTTCCAGGGATGGCAGCTCCTATTTTAATTGAAAAAGGAGCTTTTTATGAAGTTTTGAAAATCGTTGCAAAAACTCAGCATAAATGTTTGGGTCTTTTTTTAACAAAAAAAGAGGATGCTAACATCTATAAATTAGAAGCTGAGGATTTATACGATGTAGGTGTTGTTGCAAGAATTTTAAGAATTATTCCTTTAGATCAAGGTGGAGCTCAAGTTGTTTTTAATATGGAAAAAAGGATCTCTATTGAAGAGTTTTCAAAAGGAAAGTATCTGAGCGCGAAAGTAAAATATATGGAAGATCCTTCTGCGCATGAACTCTCTCAAGAAGTAAAAGCATACTCTATTAGTATTATCACAGCGATTAAAGATCTTTTAAAATTAAATCCTCTTTTTAAAGAAGAGCTCCAAATCTTTTTATCACACTCGGATTTCACAGAGCCGGGAAGGCTAGCTGATTTTGCAGTTGCTTTAACTACAGCTACAAGAGAAGAGCTTCAAGAAGTTTTATCTTGCATCGATATGCAAAAAAGAATTGATAAAGCTTTATTTGTTTTGAAAAAGGAGCTTGATCTATCAAAACTTCAAAGTTCAATCAATCAAAGAATTGAGTCGACAATCTCTAAAGCTCAAAGAGAATTTTTTCTAAAAGAGCAGCTCAAAGCTATAAAAAAAGAATTGGGAATGGAAAAAGATGACAAAACTTGTGATATCGAAAAGTTCAACATTAGATTAAATAAAAGAAAGGTTCCAGATAAAGTAAAAACGGTTATTACAGAGGAAAAAGAAAAGTTAAATACTTTAGATATACACTCTCCTGAGTATGGTGTTTGTAGAAACTATTTAGATTGGTTGACCATCGTTCCTTGGGGTATTAATAGTGAAGAGAATCACGATCTTGCAAAAGCTGAAAAGATTTTAGAGCAAGATCATTATGGTCTCAAAGATATAAAAGAGAGGGTTATTGAATTTATAGGTGTTGGAAAATTAACAGGTGGAGTTAAAGGTAGTATTATCTGTTTAGTTGGACCTCCCGGAGTTGGAAAAACATCTGTTGGAAAGAGTATAGCTAGAGCTTTAAACAGAAAGTTTTTCAGATTTTCAGTAGGTGGAATGAGAGATGAAGCTGAAATCAAAGGTCATAGAAGAACATATGTTGGAGCGATGCCTGGAAAAATGATTCAAGCTTTAAAACAAACACAAACTATGAATCCAGTTATAATGATCGATGAAGTTGATAAAATGGGAATTAGTTTTCAAGGAGATCCTGCATCTGCACTTTTAGAAGTTTTGGATCCTGAACAAAATAAAGAATTTCAAGATCACTATTTAGATGTTCCAAGTGATCTATCCAATGTTTTATTTATTGTAACTGCAAATGTTTTAGATACTATTCCGGCTCCTTTAAAAGATAGAATGGAAATAATGAGATTATCTGGATATATCAGCAAAGAAAAAGTTGAGATAGCAAAAAAATATTTGATTCCTAGAAACAGAAAAAAAATGGGGCTATTAGCGGCTGATATTTTATTTAAAAAAGATTCTATCTCTGAAATTGTTGAGGGTTATGCAAGGGAAGCAGGTGTTAGGGGATTAGAGAATAATTTAAAAAAAATACTAAGAAAAGTTGCTTTAAAAAAAGCAAAAGCAAAAGAGAAAGGAAAAAAAACTAATAAAGAGATTATTGATAAATCAAATTTAAAAGATTTTATTGGAATGCCTCTCTTTACATCTGATGTATACTATGAAAAAACGCCTATTGGTGTTGCAACTGGTATGGCGTGGACAGCACTTGGAGGCGTTACTTTATACATAGAGACAAGGAAAGCATATTCAGAAAAAACCCTTATGAAATTAACCGGGCAAGCTGGAGATGTAATGAAAGAGTCTTCTCAAATTGCATGGAGTTATTTAGCTTCTATGTCAGATAAATATGCTCCACAAAATGTTTTTTTTGAAAAAACTGTAGTTCACATGCACATACCAGAGGGAGCTACTCCAAAAGACGGGCCATCTGCTGGTATTACTATGGTTACAGCTTTATTATCTCTTTTATTAGATAAGCCTGTAAAGGAGAGCTTAGCGATGACAGGAGAGATTACTTTAACGGGTGTGGTTCTGCCAATTGGAGGTCTTAAAGAAAAATTAATAGCATCTAGAAGATCTAAATTTAAAAATCTTATTTTTCCTAAAGGAAATGTTAGAGATTATGATGAACTGCCAGCTTTTCTTAAAGAGGGTTTAAATATTAATTTTGTAGAGCACTATGATGAAGTATATAAAATAGCATTTGGAAAAAAAGATGATAAGTTTAGAAAAAAAACTTCAAAAAAAATGGATAAAGCCGCATCTTCTAGAAAAAAAAGCGCAAAATCTGAGAGAACAAAATAAGACTATAGCTACTCTTAATGGTTCTTTTGATTTAATGCATCCTGGGCATTTAAGAATTATTTATGAAGCATCGACTAAGGCTGATATTTTAATAGTAGCTTTGAATACAGATAGCTCTATTCAAAGATATAAAAGTAAAAAAAGACCGATAATTGAGTTGAAATATAGAATTGAGATGGTATCTTCACTTTTTTTTGTTGATTATGTAACAAGTTTTGATGAAACAGATCCTATCAAAATACTGAGCATTATTAAACCGAATGTTCATGTAAACGGAAAAGAATATAGCGAAAATTGTATAGAAGCCGATATAGTGAAAAAAAACGGTGGGAAAATACACATAGTAAATTTGGTGGATAACCTATCAACAACAAACATTATACAAAAGATTAAGTTATGCGAATAGTTGCAAGTTTTGATGAAGAGAATTTAGCTTCTCGGTTCTCTATTTTTTTAAAAAAAGAAGATATTGAAAATGAAATAGAGCAAGTAACAGATAAAGATACTCAAAAATTAAAATACTCAATTTGGGTTAAAAATGAAGATTTTTTAGATGTTGCAATAAAACATTTTCAAAGTTTTATGAAAGATCCAAAAGATTCAAAATATGATGTTAAAATTGAAAATCCTATAAAAAATGAAGAAAAAAAAAATATAGATCCAAAACAAAAAGATCCTATGGCAATGAAAAAATCCCGCCCATATTTTTTAACATTTTTCTTCCTCTTTCTATGTATAATTTTATATTTTGTAAATTTCATGCAAGAGATTAAGGTTATGAAAAAATACAACTTAAAACAGCAAATTATGCTAACTCCCATACAGATGTCATTTTTATATGATTTGCCAGAGCAAAGACTTCTTTTGGATGGTGTAATCATTAAATATCAATTAAACGATGTAAAAAAATTAGAAAATCCACCTAAAGATGCTCAAGAAGAGATAAAAAAAATAGAAAGCATGCCAGCTTGGATGGGTTTTTATGAAATTTTTCTGAAGAAATTTCAAAATAAAAAATCTACTAAAGAAGCGCCCTATAAATCTCCACCTTTATTTGAAAAAATAAGAGAGGGTGAAGTTTGGAGGCTTTTTACCCCAGCTATATTACATAGTGGTGTTTTACATATTTTATTTAATATGCTTTGGCTTTGGTATCTTGGAAAGTTAATGGAACCAAGGCTTAGATTTGTAAGATTCTTAATTTTTATAGTTTTAGTAGCTGTAGTATCTAATACCTTTCAATATCTAATGGGAGGGCCGTACTTTTTAGGGTTTTCAGGTATTATTACTGGCATGATAGGATATATTTTTATAAGACAAAAAGCAGCTCCATGGGAAGGATATAACGTTCCCAACGCTATTTTTTATTTTATAGGTATTTTTATTTTTGCTATGATGTTTCTGCAAATAGGATCTTTTCTTTTTCAAGTTTTCAAACCAAAAGTAGGATTTACTCCAGGAATCGCCAATACTGCCCACATAGTTGGAGCTTTAGCTGGTATGTTACTCGCTAAAATACCTTTTTTTTCTTGGAGGCCCAGTGAGTGATAAAGATATAATTATACTCGGATCTTCATCGCAGCAACCAACTAGAAGAAGAAATCACGGAGCTTATTTAGTAAGATGGAATGAAGAAGGACTTTTATTTGATCCAGGAGAGGGTACTCAAAGACAATTTATTTATGCGAATATTGCTCCTCCATGTGTGAACAGAATTTTTGTATCTCATTTTCATGGAGATCACTGTTTAGGTCTCGGTTCAATGTTAATGAGACTTAATTTAGATAAAGTTACCCATCCAGTGCATTGCTACTATCCAAAATCTCATCAGAAAAACTTTGACGCTCTTAGATATGGTTGTGTTTATCATCAAAATATAAAAATAGTTGAACATCCGGTTGAAAAGGACGGCCTTGTTGAAGAGACAGATAAATTTAAGATAGAAGCTAAATTTTTAAATCATGGAATTGACTCTATCGGCTGGAGAATAACAGAGCACGACAAAATAAAATTTTATAAACATAAATTAAAAGAATTTAATGTTTTTGGACCGAATGTTAAAAAATTAGAAGAAAAAGGCTCTATTAAAATAGATGATAAAAAAGTAGATCTAAAAGATGTTAGCTACATTAAAAAAGGGGATGCTATCTCTGTTATTTTAGATACTAAATATTCAGATGATTTAGCAGATATTGCAAAAAATGCTAAAATTCTGATTGCAGAATCTACTTTTTTAGATGAGCAAAAAGAGTTAGCTAAAAAATATTTACATATGACAGCTTCTGATGCAGCTACAATAGCAAAAAAAGCTAAAGTTCAAATGCTTATTTTAACTCATTTCTCAGCAAGATATTTAGATCTTTTACCCTTTGAAAAAGAAGCAAAAGAGATATTTGAAAATACTTATATAGCTGAAGACTTTAAAAGATTTAAATTTCCAAATTAAAATTCTGATGTCGCCTAATTAAGTTATTTCATGGAATATAAAAATTTGTAAAGAGGAATACTTTTAATGTGATCGATGTATCCTTCGCTTAAAGATTTTCCTAAAATAGTAGAATTTTTAAATTGTTTCAGCATTTTTAAATCATTTGATTTAATTTGATTTGACCACTTGACTTCGAGAGCTTGAATAAGTTTTTCTTTTAGCCATATAACATCTATTTCACCTTGTCCCTTAAAATAAAAAGTTTTTCCAAATCTACGACAATGAGATGCTACCAAACCTTCAATAAGAGAGCTATTTTGAAAGCTTTCAATGGAATTAAGATAGCCCTCTCTTTTTAGCCAATAAAAAATAGTATGGTAGATAAATGGATCTAAAAAATGAAATTTTCTTGCTTTTTTTGGAAATCCAGTTTTTTTTGTTTGATCGAAAGCTTGTAGATTTATCAAAACATCCATTCTTTGAAGCAAATTTAAATAGTCAATGCAAGTTTCTTTACTTATAAGTCCGATTTTTTGTGTTAGACTAGAATAAGAAATTTGAGAAGATCCAATAGTTAATAATGCTTTAAGTAATTGTAGTAAATTTTCCTCGTTTTTTCCTTGTTTCAAAAAGTCGCCTCGAATCCATTGTTCATATGTTAAAAATGTGGATTCGCTTATAATACCATTTTCTGCAAAATCATTAATTGCTCTTAAATATCCTCCTGAGTGAGCATATTCTTCAAAAAAAGATAAAAGATTTTCATTGGTTATTTTTGATTTTTGTTTTCGAAGAGAAACATATTCAAAAAAAGTTAATGGATATATATGAAAATCTATTTTTGATGCCTTGCCTCTTCTTCCCGGAAAACGCATTGCAGCTTCTTTTAAAATTAGAGTATCAGAGCCTGTTAATATACATAAACCTTTATTGAAAAGACCTTCATCAGCTAATGCTTTGATGGTACGATCCCAATTTTTAACAAAAGTGATTTCATCTATAATAAGTAAAAAAAGTCCTTTTTTAGTGACTTGGCTTAAAAAAAATCTTATCTTTTGTCCAAGCTCTTTAGCATCATAAATTTCATCGCAAGGTAAATAAAACATATTTTTGGGAGCAATTTTTTTTTTTTGTAGACAATGTTTTATTAAAAGTTTGCAAGAAGTTGATTTGCCAATTTGTCTTCCTCCAGTTAAAATATAGATTCCGGGAATATTTAATTTTAATTCTTTCCACCAATCGGCTGAATATTGATATTTAAGTTGAGACAGAGCTGATAAATGTGGATCTAGTTTAGTAAAATTTTTAAATCCTTTTGTGAGTTGATTATGAACTTCATAGGGTTTTAACATAAAATTTTCTTCTTTTTCTTTTTATATTAACGATATTGGACAAATTTGTCCAGTGACCATTAGACAAATTTGTCTAATGCAATAGAAGTCTTTATTAATAAAGTATTTAAGTTGGAAATTAAAGCCTAAAATGCTTTAAAAATACAGTTTTTTATCTTCGAAAAAGCTATAAATTTGGGATATAATTTAAAATAATTTTACATTTTTTTGTTAGGTTTCAGCCTAATGAATTATTTTTTATAGTGATGATTTTTGACGTCTAATTTCGTTTGAGCATATAGCAAAGGCAGATGCTACATTTATTGAATTTTTAAAACCCAGCATAGGAATTTCAATTAAATAATCGATCTCTTTTAGCATTTTATTAGATATTCCATACTCTTCATTACCTAAAATTAGTGTAAATTTTTCAGGGAATATAAACTCATGAATGCTAATAGATTTATCGGATGTATCTAGACCTATAAACGGGCGAGGTAAATCCTTTAGATCAAATTTATTTTTGCATTTTGTTAATTGATACGATCCCATAGATGTTTTTTGAACTTTTTCATTTTCAATAAAAGGCGTTTTTTCATCAAAATAAATCTGTCCTATTCTCAAAGCCTCACAAGTCCTAATAATATTTCCAACATTAAAAGCAGATCTAAGATGATCTAAATAGATAGCATTTTCTAAAAAGGGTTTTTCAATATTTTTTCCATCTATCGATCTAAGAGTTGGAAGAAGATTATGCTCTTTTAAGCTAACATCAGCTTTTTTTAGATGAAAATGATATCTATCTGAAATTACTTTCAAGTCTTTGGTATCGATAAGAGCTATTCCTACCCAATTGCATATTTGAAAATAGTGATTAAATAGATGCTCAGTATATTGTTTTAAAAGAATTTTTTCATAAATTTGTCTAATGATTTCAGATAATTTTTTATGCTGCTTTTTTATATCTAACTCTAAAAACTTTTTTTTTGTAAATGTTTGATTAGACATAACTTTTTTTTGCAAGATATTCATCATAAGAGCCAAGAAAGTAATTAATTTCCCCATCTTCAAAAGCAAGAATTTTAGTTGCAACGTTTGAGATTAAATCTCTATCGTGTGATGAAAAAATAGCTGTTCCTTTAAATTCATCTAGGCCCCAAGCGAGCGCTGATACAGCTTCTAGGTCTAAATGGTTATTCGGTTCATCAAATACTAAGGTATTTGGCTCAGTTAGTATTAATGATGCTAAAATAAGTCTTGCAGTTTCTCCGCCTGATAGAGCTTTTACTTGCTTGAAAGCATCATCTCCCGCGAAGAGAAGTTTACCCAAAACACCTCTAATTTCTTGTTCTAAAGCGTTGTCTTTTTTAGATTTTAACCAATCAATTAAAGTAATGTTTGAATTTTTATCTATAAGATCTAGATGATTTTGAGGAAAATATCCGGTTGATACATTGTGCCCTGTTTGACAAGACCCACTATCTGGCGTTAGAACATCAGCAATCATTTTTAAAAGAGTTGTTTTTCCCTGGCCGTTATTTCCTATAATAGCTATTTTATCTCCTCTCATAACATCGAAAGAAAAATCTTCAATTACTTGATTTGCATCATAAGATTTTGAAATTTTTTCTATTTTAAAAATTGATTTTCCCGGAATTATTTCAGGTGGCACAAATCTAATGTATGGTCTTTGAATATTTGATTTTCTTAGCTCTTGAGGTTGCAGTTTGTGGATTTCCTTTACGCGAGATTGTACTTGAGATGCCCTAGTTCCTGATCTAAATTTAGAAATGAACTCATTTAGTTTTTCAATTTTTTTATCTTTATTTTTTGTCTCTCTTTCAGTTCTGTCTCTTATCTTTGTTTTAGTTAGGACCATATCATCATAATTTCCGGGATATAAAATGATTGTTTCATAATCTATATCAGCGATAACTGTAGCTACACTATTTAAAAAATATCTATCGTGGCTAATAACGATTAATGTGCCACTGTAGTTAGCTAAAAAATTCTCTAACCAGGTTATTGATTCTAAATCCAAATGATTTGTCGGTTCATCGAGTAGTAAAGCCTCTGGTTTTCCAAAAAGTGCCTGGCAAAGCAATGTTCTAAATTGTTTATCTAGAGGAATCTCTTTTAAAAGTTTTTCATGAAACTCTATATCTATTCCCATTCCGATGAGTAGATCAGCAGCTTCTGATTCTGCAGAATATCCATCTTCATCAGCTATTATCTCTTCTATTTCAGCTAGTCTCATTCCTATATCATTTGTCATCTCTTTTTCGTATAGCTGATCTCTTTCGTGCATAACCTTGTAGAGCTTGTCATTTCCAAAAATTACAGTATCTATTACCTTAAAATCTTTAAAAGATTCAATATTTTGTTTTAAAAACCCAACCTTTTTTGGTTTATAAGCTTTTCCAGATGTAGCTTCATCGAGTTCCATGATAATTTTTAAAAGAGTGGATTTTCCGCACCCGTTAGGCCCTGTAAGAGCGTATCTGTTTCCTTCTGAAAAAGAGACCGTAACATCTTCAAATAATGTTCTCGCTCCAAATTTTTTACTAATTGAATCTAAAGTAATCATTTTTTTAAATTTTTGTTGTAAATTAAATGTTAATTCTAATTTATTATAAATGATAATAATTAGAAAAACAAGTGAACATTTCATGGATTTTAGTTCAGAAGCCAGATCTTATCTAAAATATTTAGAGATGGTAAAAAATGTCTCTATACACACCATCAGAAACTACGCTATTGATTTAAATTCATTTAAAGATTTTATCGAACTAAATATTTTAAAAAAAAAGAAATTGTCAAATAAAATTTTAAAATCTGCAGATAAGAGTTTTTCAATAAAAGAGATTAACAAATGGGTAGTTAGAAACTATTTAGCTCATCTATATGATAAAAAAATGAAAAATAAAACTATTCAAAGAAGAATATCGTCACTTAGATCTTTTTTCAAATTTCTAATGAAAGAGAAAAAAATTGAGATAAACCCCTTAGAAGATATTCAAAGTCCAAAGAAAGAGAAACCGCTTCCAAATGCTATAAACTTTGATCAAGTAGAACATCTTTTTAATACGTGTGATTTAGAGACATATTTAGGTCTAAGAGATAGAGCTATAATGGAGCTTTTTTATAGCTCAGGTTTAAGGCTATCAGAGCTAGTTGATTTAGATAGAAATGATTTAGATGAAGACTCTTTTTTAATAAATGTATATGGAAAGGGAAAAAAACAGAGAATAATTCCAATCACTAAAACAGCGCTTGATTGGATAAAAAAATATCTAAATCATCCAAATCGTTTAAAAGACACAAAAGAGACTAAAAAACAAAAAGATAATGGGGCGATTTTTTTAAATAGATTTGGAAATAGGATAACCGTTAGATCAGTTGATAGAAATTTTAAAAGATATCTCAAACTAAGCTCACTTGGAGAAAATATTACCCCTCATACAATAAGACATACAATAGCAACTCACTGGTTAGAAAATGGCATGGATTTAAAGACCATTCAAATGCTGCTGGGACACTCAAATTTAGCAACAACTACTATTTATACACACGTTTCAACAAAGCTCAAAAGAAAGGTCTATGATAAGACTCATCCTAGAGCTTAAAAATAAGTTCTTAATTTCTCTTAATAGTTAAATTGTTTAAAGGATAAAAAGTTTTAAAAGCTTTGGCCGTTTGAACAATTGTCGGAACCTCTGTATTATTCCAAATTACATAGATATATTTACCCGAGTTGTCCATTGCTATTTGCGCATTGACTCCCATTGCTAAGTTTGGGGGAATAGTTCCAATTGGAACTGCAGTTGGATTAGACCAATTCAAACCAAAATCTGTTGAAAGTACTGCTTGAATAAATCCAGTAGCAAGGTTGTTCCAAGCTGCATAAATATATCTGCCGGATATATCAGTTGTTATTTGAGCATCAACTCCCACTCCTATAGTAGGTGTTGCAGTGTTGCTTGGAGTTGATAGAGGATAAGACCAAGTTAGGCCAAAATCTAATGAAGTTGCTACTTGAGCATTTCCTGGAGGGACATGCCAAATAGCATGGACATATTTGCCGCTATTATCTGTTGTTATTTGAGCAAATAATCCTGCGGCAAGATTTGGTAGAGTTCCTGTGGGGGTTGAAGTAGGATTGGACCAAGTTTGAGCAAAATCTGATGAAATAGCTACTTGAACTGCGTTTCCGGATGGGTCATTCCAAATAGCATAAACAAATTTTCCTGTGTTATTAGTTGTTATTTGAGAGAATTCCCCAAAAGTTGATAAATTAGGTGAGCTTATTGGAGTTGAAGTTGGGTCAGACCAATTTAAACCAAAATCTGATGAAACGGCCACTTGAATATCATCAGATGTTGGAACATTCCAAATAGCATAAACAAATTCTCCTGTATCACTAGTAGTTATTTCAGAAAATTCTCCTGAAGTTGCTAGATCTGGTGAACCTTTTGGCGTTGATATTGGATATGACCAATTTAAACCAAAATCAGATGAAAAAGCTGTTTGGACAGCTCCAGGTGACACGTTCCAAGAAGCGTAAACATACTTCCCTGTAGAGTTGATTGTAATTTGAGCTCTTTCTCCGGCGCCTAGATTTGGTGTGCTAATTGGTGTCGATTGAGGATTGGACCAAGTTTGAGCAAAATCTGAGGAAATTGCCACTTGAACATTGCTTGCATTATTCCATATTGCATAGACATACTTACCACTACTATCTGTTGTAATTTGAGTTTTTCTTCCTGTCCCTATGTTTGTGGCTATAACAGTAGAAGTTGGCCAAGTTGCACCAAAATCTGTAGACACAGCAACTATTACTTCTCCAACGCCTATTGGATTATCCCATATAGCATATACATATTGCCCTGTAGAATTAGTTGTAATTTGAGTGGATTCTCCTTGAAGGCCTAAATTAGGGGAGCCGAGTAGCGTAGAAGTTGGATAGGAAAAATTAATATTTTGCGAAGATAAAGAGGTGTTTAAAAATGTTAAAGAAAATATGAAACAAGATTTTAGGGCTTTAAACATATCATTTTCCTGTCATCATGAAGATTAATCCACTATAGATCTTCTTGCAAAATTCATAATTTAGCTTTTTTTATTTATCAAAAAACTAAAAATAAAAAAGTCTTCCGACATGCTATTTAAAAAAAATATTAACAAAAGCTTAGCACAAAGAGTTTTTTTTGAAAACTTTATCATCTTTTCTCAAAAACTAAGCATTATTATGAAAACATTAAGAAACTCTTTATCTGTTGAAACCCTACTAAAATCAATTTATTCTAAATTTGAAAAAATACAAGATCCTCAAAAATAGAAAAGGAGAAATTTCTATTGTTGATTGTTTAATGTTATGCTTTGCAATTTTTAGTTTAAAATATCCTTCGTTTTTAACATACGATATAGAGATGAAAAATGTTCAATCAGTATCAAATTTAAAAAGCTTATATTTTGCTGAAAATCCCCCGTCAGATACTTATATGAGACAAAGGATAGGTGATGTTAATCCTAACCTACTAAGATCTGCATTTAAAAAAAATGCAAATTTACAAAGAGAAAAAATGGCGATTGATCTTGAGTTGCATTTTTGTGAAATTTTTAAAAGGAAAGTTGTTGGGATCTCAAAAAGATATGATTGAAATCATCGATTTAACAATATTTTTCATAATGATTTTGCCGTTTTTAGGTTAAATATGCCTATATTTAGAAATATCTATTGCAGGTTTTTCCAAGAACTACCTATTCTACTTGTTACCATAAAAATCTCCTTTTTTTATAATTTTTATAACTTCATTTTAAGAGCATCAATAGCTATTTTTAATTTGTGTATCTCAATAAAATGAGTCTCTCTTTGAGCCTCATCTTTAATTCCCCCTATTGAGTCTACTAACTGTATTTGCCTCTCTTCAAAACTCTCAATTTCTTCCAAAATTGCCTTTTTATCTTCTTTGCTTAGAGCTTTTTTTCCGATATTTGATATTTTAAGATCTTCTTTTTCAGTCTCACAAGAGCCATCATCATAAAGAGTTATCCGCTCATGTTGAGGCGCAAAGCTTACTCTTTTTGCTGACATTTTTATCTCTTTTTTTTATTAACTAATTTTCATGATTATGATCATATATTATTAAATATTTAGTTAATTAATATCAATAAAAATTCTATTATATAAGATGTTTTTACAATCAGATCAACGGCTTCACTACAAACGGTTTACAAGAAGGCTAAAACTTAATGCTAGCGTAAACAAAAGATGCCCGGTAGCTTAAGGAATATTATAAAACAAGCTCTGGATACAAAATGAAATTATCCAAGAGATTTCTTATCTCATTTTGGTTTTCAGTTAAAATCGAGGGGTCAGTATCTGATTTTGCTTTTGACGGCCCGTTAGTTTTAGGATTTAGAGTAGGCTTTGAATTCTTTAAAACGTCATATATGACATCTGCAACTCTTTTCATCTCGTTTTCTTTCATTCCAAGCGTTGTTAAAGCTGGAGTGCCAAGTCTAATGCCTGAGGTGTACCAAGGGCCGTTTTGATCTTCAGGAATAGAATTTCTGTTAACTGTTATGCCGGAAGATCGAAGGGCTGTTTCAGCTTGCCTGCCAGTTAATTTAAAACTAGAATATACATCCATAACAATTAAATGATTTTCCGTTCCATCAGTTAAGATTTTTACTCCATTTTCCATCAGTTGATTCGCTAGAGCTTTTGCGTTTTTTACTACCTGAGAGGAATAGTTTTGAAAATCTTTTGTATTAGCTTCTTTAAAAGCTACAGCTTTTGCTGCAATTACATTTGGCATAGGACCTCCTAAAACAAGCGGGCAGCCTCTATCTATTGTCTCTTTATATTCATTCTTACAAAGAATAAGCCCTCCTCTAGGCCCTCGAAGAGTTTTATGTGTAGTGGAAGTTATAATATCTGCGTATGGGATAGGATCGAAATTTTTTGTGAAAACTTTTCCAGCAACAAGACCTGCAAAATGAGCCATATCTACCATTAACACAGCTTCTACAGTAGATGCTATCTCTTTTAATTTAGCAAAATCTAATTTTCTAGAATATGCAGAGTAACCGGCTATAAGTATTAAAGGTTTTATCTCTTTTACTTGAGTCTCTAGCCTTTTATAATCTAAAAGATGGGTTTTAGGATCTACATCATATGTATATGATCTCAGGAATTTTGAGGATATATTGAGTCTATAGCCATGCGTTAAATGACCTCCTGAGTTAAGAGACATTCCCATAACTTTTTGATTAACTAAAAGTTGACGTATTTTTTCATACTCATCTTTAGTTAGTTCCATTGCATTTTTTTTAGAGAGTTTTTCAACTTCTTTATTCTGGATTTTATGAACTAAAATAGACCAAAGAGCAACTAAGTTAGCGTCAGAACCTGAATGAGGTTGTACGTATACATGATCTGCATTAAATAGTTTTTTAGCCTCATCGATAGCTAACTGTTCAATATTATCAACGTTTTCGCACCCTGCATAGAATCTATGTTTTACATATCCTTCTGAATATTTGTCAGTTAAAAGATTACCCATAGCAAGCTGAGTTGCTAAAGATGAAAAATTCTCAGATGCTATTAACTTTAGATAGGATCTTTGATCTTTTAGCTCTTTTAAAATGTCTTCAGCCACTTGAGGATATATTTCATTTACACTATCTAAAGATGCAAAAAAAGCTATTGCTTTTTTACTTCTTTTATCTTTTTTAACTTTTTCAAAATAATTGCTGAGATAATCCATAACCAAGACCCTTTTTTAATTAAATGAATAATATCAAATTTAATTTATATGAGCATGCGATTTTTTTTATTTTCATAAAAAAACTCTCCATCGCAAAAACGAGGAGAGTTCTATAGTTTATTAAATTCTATAAGATTATCTAATTTCAGCATTATCTAAATTTGGTAAATAGGAGATCGCAATAGGAGGATTTATCTTGCAAACTCCAGTAATAATTAAAGCAATATCATCATATTTCTATTATATTTTTTTATTTGAATGAGAATTTCACATTAAGCGGCGAATCAGCAAATAGATTCGGTTGGCGTCCAGCAACTTCTAAAGGTTTTCCTTTCAAATTAGCTAATTCTATAGAAGTTTTTCCTGTTTCATCTCTTACATCTAAATCAACTTCCTTTTTCATTAATCTACTTATTAAATCTTGATCGTTTTTTTCAATCGCTACATGTAAAATAGTCTTTTGATGCGCAATTTTCCCCGCATTTCCTGAATAAAGCAGAATCTCGCTAAGCTCTTTTTTAGTAGCTTCAGAAAAAAGATAACCTCTTATTTCAGTAGATTTAATGCCTTTCACTGCTACATTCATTATCAAGTTATTTAATGGAAAATCCCTGCTCTCTTTATCTATTTCACGAAATTTCTTAACCAAGAAAAAACTTTCAAAATGCATTGCATAGAGAACTAAAGGTGTCGAATTTCCATTAGAATATCGCCCTTCATAGCACTTAATAGCTAACTCCTTAATATTTGGATCTTTACCTATTTCATTCATAATGCACTGATGGACAGGGCGTTGCATTAAAGACATTTTTGGAAAACCACTTAATTCATTTATTGACATATCGATCTCCTCTTTTATTAAAAATTTAATTATATTATTTTATAGATGTTTTGACATCTGTCTTATTATAATTAATTATACTATCATATTATTTTGTTTAATTAAACAGATAGCTTCACATTATAAAGTGAAACTTTTATTACTATTATTAAATAAAATATTTCACTTGAAAATATGAGATAAAAATATTAAAATGGTCATCAAACTATTAAAAATCAAGATTTAAGGCAACATTAAGGGGTTAAAATGCTATCAGCACTCAAACGTATCTTGGAGCTTCAAGACTTAGACATGAAAATGTTAAGGCTTATGGGAGTCAAAAAAGAAAGGCTATCTGAGCTAGAACATATTGCAGCTTTAAGAAGAGATCTAAAAAAACAGCAAAGTGAAAAAGAAGTCGAAATTGAAGAGCTTAGTACAACCATTGTTACGCAAGAAAACACTATATCAGAGCTTAAAGAAAAGCTAAAAAAACTAGAAGCAAAACAAAGCGCTATTAAAAAAGTTGAAGAATTTAACGCTCTTACACAAGAGATGAGTACACTAGAAAGGCAAAGAGTAGCAACAGTGCGACAAACATCAGATCTAATAGACAAAAAACATTCAGAAGAAGAAATTTTAGAAAAAATAAGACTGTCTTTGAGTTCATCAGCAGAGAGTTCTAAATCTTTAGAAGAAGAGATTGCAAATAACATCAATCTTATAAATAAAGAGGGAAAAGAACTAAAAGAAAAAAGAGATGTTTTATCAAAAGATGCTGACACTGATGTTTTAAAGATATATGAAAAGCTGCTTAGAAATAAAAAAGATCGGGTTTTAGTTCCTATGGAAAATAGAACTTGTTCCGGTTGTCATATAGCGTTAACAGCGCAACATGAAAATTCTGTTAGAAAAGGCGAAAGACTAATTTTTTGTGAGCATTGCTCTAGAATGCTTTTTTGGCAAGAGAGCGAAGATCTAGAAGGCCTTACTGTTGCTACAAAAAGAAGAAGAAGAAGAAAAGTTTTAAAATCATAAATATTTAAGGGAAAAGCATCTAGTCGCTACTTTTAGTAGAGGAAAGTCTGGACTTTATAAAAGACGATGCCAGAGAAAATCTGGGAGCTCAAAGCTACGGAAAGTGCAAAAGAGACCAAAACTTCTAATTTTTAGAAGAGTGAAAAGATTTTTTTTAAAATCGCTTTAGAGTAATTTAAAGTGTTGTAAACCCCATCGAAAGCAAGACTATGTTATGAGAGATGCGTATCTTTTCGCTAAATCTCAATGGTGAGTCGCTTGAGGATTTTGGTGACAAAATCCCTAGATGAATGACTAGTAAAACAAAATCCGGCTTACGCTTTTCCCTGCTTTTTAAAAGTCTACACTCAATCTTGCAGTAAGTCCATGCATTAAAAACATTCCAGAATTAATTCTAGCAATTTGTTCAGTTGTTAAAGCGTTTGCATTTGTAGAACCTGTTGGTCTAATTATTTCATGTACATTGAACCATCCATCTAGCTCATAACCTGCAAAAACCTCCATTCTAGCGCAATCAAAAGACTTTTGATACGATGGACCAACATATGCATCTACGTTATATGCGCCACGGTATTTAGAATATCTTATATTTTGGAGCTCCACTCCGCTCGTATCTGCTGTAATTCTAGCATAATTGTTATGTTTTCCAATTAAAGGAGCAGTAGATAATTTTCCTGTTAAATAGAAGTTGTTTCCCCAAAACCAATCGATATCCAATCCTAGTCTAAAACCAATACCTACAAAGCTCCATTTGTTGAAAATTCTCTCTGATAGAGCATTTGTATCGGTATATGTAATATTAAATATCTGTTTTATTCTACCGCCTGTAAAACCTCCGAAAAGACGAAGTCTAAGATGTGGATTGGTAATAAAAACTCTAGATACTAAAACATCTGCAAGCTCATGATTTAATTTTAATTTGCTAGAAGCCGATTGAAGCTCAGCTCCTAAAATAGCATTTTGAAAAAAAGCACCAACCAATGGCTCAGCTGCTACATCAGTTCTGCTTTCTGAATCAGATCCAGTTATTCTCATCCAAGTAAACTGTCCGTATAATTGCCAAAAATCAGGAGCGTTATACCACCCAAATGCTAGTCTAAATCCAGGATCATAGTTATAATCAGCAATTTTATAATCACCTAGTCCATATGTAGTTCCAATGCCTGCAGTTGCTGATTGGTTATACTGAAAAGCATATTCTAATGCGCCTGTATCTGCTCTCCAATATAAAAACTCGCCATTCGCAAATACTACGCAATCATCTTTTCTAAAAAGATCTGAATCATCAAAACATGGATCTTTAGTTGGCTTAGGACAACATGTATCAGCAAATGAGCTGCTTACTAATCCTAAAACTAAAACTGATGCTAAAAAAAATAACTTTTTCATTTTAAGCTTTCCCTTTTTTCAAAATTATCTAACTTTTTTATACTCTTTAACAGAAAAAAATTAAAACAAAATTAAACTTTTATTTATGATTGCAAGCCCAAAGTTATAATGATGCCTTGAACTAAAAATTTTAGTATCGAGGTTTCTAATTTTGGGCAAGTATTTATGAGTCAAAAAGAAGCTGATCGTTTACATGTAATAA
>SDBU01003018.1_pt1 | contig 21738 bp, 21 predicted proteins | sample 2277071 | NCBI WGS metagenome assembly SDBU01 (sample SAMN10397929, study PRJNA504765) | marine sediment metagenome | isolation source: marine sediment core GS08_GC12, 126 cmbsf | place: Arctic Ocean: Gakkel Ridge, Loki's castle | collected 2008 | reverse complement strand
CGGTGGTCCCCTTGTTCAGCAACACCATATGTGTACCGGTAGCGACGAGCTTGGCCCACAGCGAGATCGTGAAGCTCTCGGCGCCCATATCCAGGACATCGCCCATGGACACGAAGTCGTCTACCCCGTCGAACCGGAAGGCCTGACCCACCTGGCCGGTGGTGAAGGCTGCACCGCCCACCAGGGCGCCATCATTGCCGCCAACGACGTCATCTGCATTTCCGTTGGCAGGCCAATAGGCCAGGAGTCCCTCATCGTACGATTCGCTCTCGCCACATTGGGTGCACCGAGCGCCAGAATCCGACAGAGCGATTTGCTGCTCTAGCTGCGCGACCCTGGCTACCAGCTCGGCGACCGTGACTTCCAGCGGGCCGAGGTCAGCCGACGGGCCTGTCGGTCCCTCCGGGCCTATCGGACCCTGCTGTCCGCGCTCACCCTGTGTGCCTTGCGGACCCATAGAACCCTGGGGGCCATTGAGTCCTGCGGCGCCCTGAGGCCCCGGCGGGCCCTGCGCACCAGTTTCACCTCTCAGACCGCGCTCGCCCTGAGGGCCCTGGGGGCCCTGCGGCCCTGCGGCTCCTTGCTCGCCCTGGAGGCCTGCCTGCCCTGCGGCTCCTTGCTCGCCGTGCTGGTCCCAGGAGAGGGGGATCTCCTTCTTGTTGCACTCACTGGGATCGCTGACTACGCGCACCTGCCCCTCGTGTTTTCCGCTGCTCTCGTAACACGCGTAGATCGTTCCGTCGTCGCCCGGAATCGCGCCCACGGCGAAGGCCACTCCACCAGCAATGACCGAGACGACCAGCGCTGCCCCAATCCCGAGCCTGTAGATGTTCTTGAACATGCTATGGGTGGTACTCATGGTTCTTGCCCCCATCCCGAACTAGGTAGAATCACCTATGCCTCTATCACCTATTCTATGCTAGGTACCAGCACTCAGTCTATTAGGACTTCGTGATTTGCGTCATAAGCCCTAGTTTAGATGTTCGAGCCGTGGAGAACCTGACACTACCCCTATCTACCTCTGACAGGTTCCTGACAGATCGCGAGGATCTGCCGGTCGTCGGCAAAAACACCTAGATCAGACGCACATTGCCCGTACGGGCGCGATGTGCCTGGCAGGGAGCAGAAGAAGCCTATGCGTCCCTCAAGACCTGCCGCTCTTGAGATTGTCCACATCCCACCGGCGCCGGAACCAGGGCGCTGCTCAGCAAAGAGGGGCCTGTGTCTTTCCTCATCGCGGTCATCATCGCTCCTCTCGCGTTCGCCGTAGGGATCCCCACCCCTGTCATGTTCGTGAAGGCGGTGGTCAGCAAGGCATCTTCCGTAGAGACGCCCCGCTGGGGCGTCTCCGTAGCCCTCAGTACAGCTTTCACCCTTTGCGGTGCTTGTGGCAACCAGCATGGACGATTCCGAAGGCAGCGAGAAGCCGTTCTCGTGAGGCCGAGGGCAGAATAGAGGCCGGGCTGGATAGAGTCCTCTGGTCGCCCGAGTGCCCTTCAAAGACCTGGCGTGCCGTTCTTGTCAACCAGATGAGTCACCAGACGCTTTGGCAGGCTCTCCGATCGGCCCCGACGTGGCGGGGCTATCGACCCCGACCAGTCCACAACCCCGACAAATCGAGGAAGCATCGCGGGACAGGGCGAACGGGCAGTCCGGACGCAATCCCCCAACGGCGGGATGACTGGGGTGACGGTGAGGCTTGGGCCTATCGCAAGTGGGTTGAGCTGCTACTGAATCCCAGGAAGTGTGAGGGGTGATGGGCAGAGGATGAACGGCGCCTGGCCGCTGGCTACGCCCCTAGCCAGCTTTGGACGTGATTCGGCAACTCGCCTAGGGCGCACGTCTCGGTCGTGACGGGAGGAAGCGAGCGCAAGAATGCTCTCCCGTATCTTCGCGAGATGATTCGCCGGTCGAGAATGATGGCGACCCCCCTATCGGTCTTGGTGCGTATCAGACGCCCGAATCCCTGCCGGATGCGTAGGATCGCCTGCGGAAGCGCGTATTCCATGAAGGGGTTCTCGTATAGCTCTGACCGGGAGGCGAACACGGGCTCGGTTGGGACGGTGAAGGGCAGCCGTGCCACCAGCAGCACCTTCAGGGACTCACCCGCCAGGTCAACGCCCTCCCAGAAGCTGGCGGTCCCCAGGAGGACGGATCGTGGGTTGTCCAGGAATCGCCGCACGAGTTGGTGAGGCGTCCCGTCGACGCCCTGAGCCAAGACGTCGAGCCCCTGCGTTTGGAGGTCTCCTCGAATGGCCCTGGCCGCCGCCTGAAGAGAGGCATGGGAGGTAAACAGGGCCATCGTGCGGCCACCGGCGGCCACGGCCGAGTCCGCAATCGCCTGCTCCGCCGCCGACTGGTAGGCCCACGACGTCGGCTCCGGGATGTCGTGAGGGACGCACAGCAAGGCTGCCCGGGGGTAATCGAACGGCGAACCCAAGAGAAGCTCTTCGGCGTCGTCGAAACCCGTCCGCTCGCGCACGTGGTCAAATGTCCCGTTGGCGCTGAGCGTGGCGCTGGTCAGAATCACGGACTCCTTCTGCTCATACAGCAACGTCCTGAGCTGTTCGCCAACGTGGAGCGGAGCGGCGTGCAGGGTCAGCTCGCCTCTCCTGCGAGCCCGGCCGACCCAGTAGATTCCATCCGCACCCGGCTGAGCGACGAACTCGGCCAGCCGTTGTCGTATCTCGGCGTTGGCCTGGATGGTGTTGAGCGTCTCGATGACAAGGCCCTCGTAGTCCACAAGCCCAGCCTCATCGAGACCTTCCAGTGACGTATTCAGCGCATCGAGGTCTTTGCCCAGTTGGGCCAGCGATACGTCGGCGTTTTCCCACTGGATCTCTAGCTGCGACCAGCTCGGCTGGCTTCTGGTGGCAGCGGTGATCCTGGCCTCCTGTCCGAAGGGCGAAGCGCCGTTCGATACGTCGTCCAGTATTCCTCCGAGCACCGCGAACATCGCGGTCACGCTGTCTCGGGCCGCAGGCAGCAGGGCGGTGATTCGGGCGGTTGTCTCCACCGCCGTACTCCGGCGCGTTTCCGCCGCCGAGGAGCCGCGAAAGGCTGTCACGGCCCTGTTGAGCAGGCCACGGTCGCCGCTCAGCGACTGGAAGTGGTCGTCGAAGCTGCCTTGGCCCAACTCAAATCCCAGGTGTCTGGTGGCCTGCTCCTCCAGGTGCTGCGCCTCGTCCACGATGAGGATGTCGTAGTCTGGGATCAAGGCCCGACCAGCGACCAGATCGGACATGAGCAGTGCGTGGTTGACTATCACCAGGTGCGCCGCCGCCGCCCTTTCTCGTGCCGCCCTCAGGAAACAGACGCCGTTCACTCCGGGGCAGTGAAGAGCGCCCTGCGCTGACAGCCGGTCCCAAGGCGCCGCTGCGCTACGGTTGCCCAGATTCAGCTCGCCCTTGTCTCCTGTGGCGGTGGCGCCGAGCCACACAAGGACCTTCGACAGCAGACGCGCCTCCTCCTCGGAGAGGCTGTCGCTGGAGCGTAGGTGAAGCCAGCGATTCAGACACAGATAGTTGGCGCGGCCCTTGAGCTGGGTGAACCGTAGCTCGTCGACCGAAACCCCCTCCGCACCGGCCAGGGCGTTGACCAGCGTCGGGAGGTCCTTCGTCAGAAGCTGCTCCTGGAGGTTGATGGTGTTGGTGGAGATCACCACTCGCTTGTTGTTTGCCAAGGCGTAGAGCGCGGCCGGCAGCAGGTAGGCCAGGGACTTCCCAACGCCGGTGCCCGCCTCCACTATGAGACGCTCGCTCCCATTGATGGCGTCGGCCACCGCGCGGGCCATTTCGATCTGCTCCGCTCGTTTCTCGAATCCGGGCATGGCGCTGGCCAGAGGACCGCCGTCGTCTAGCAGCGAGGCTAGCTGGTCCACATCCACACTCTTGACGTCCCGGTTCGGGCGCAGTGCCCTGGCGTTCTTGAGACGCCCCCTGATCTTCCTGATGTCGAAGCCCGCAACGCCGGTTTGAGAAGGCAACGCGGGCTGGCCAGGTGAGTCTGGGGCAGGAGCGCCAGCGGACGTTGGGGAGATGCGAGGTCGAGTGTGGACCGTGCGGGTCTCCAGCCGTCGGAGGAAATAGGACAGCACCCAGGGCGACTTGGCGGCGAGGCGTCCGATCTCGGCAAGGGTGAAGACATCGAGCTCAGCAGCCATCTCGGCCAGCTTCAAGAAGAGGTCCCTGGTTGCTTGGGCGTCGTCAACCGCCCTGTGGGAGTGGGGATGGGATATGCCCAGCGATGCGGCTAGCTTGGAAAGGGAGTACTCACGGTTCTCCGGAAGAAGCACGAACGCCAGGTCCCACGTATCGCATCGCGGATTTGACAGCCTCAGACCCTTGCCAGACAGGAAGCCCAGGTCGAAGGCGACATTGTGCCCGACCAGCGGCGCAGTGCCGATGAATTGGACCAACTCGCGCGCTACCTGCGAGAAGGGCGGCGCGTTGTCGACCTCGGCCTGCGCTATGCCGGTGTACCCCCTGATGAAACTGCTCAGGGTCTGGTAAGGATTGACGAAGGACTGGAACGTGTCAATAGTCTGCTGTCCCCGAAACTTTACCGCGCCCACTTCGATTATCTCGTCGGTGTCCGGAGAGAGCCCCGTCGTCTCCAGGTCCAGCGACACCCAGATGTCTTCCAGCGGCGACGTGTGTTGGGTAAGCAGTGTCATTGCGTTTCCACAGCCCATGGCGAGGGGACTTGCAGGGAGGGTACGGGGGACCTCTAGCTCGCCCTGGGGATAGGGACCCCCGGTGTCTTCAGCCTGATGCTGTAGACCGAGGTCATGGCGGCGACGTACAGCGTCTTGTTGTCCGCGTCTCCCCAGCCCATGTTGATTGCCTGTTCGGGGAATTGCAGTACCCCAATCGCGGTCCCGTCGGGGTCTATGACCCATACGCCGCCCGGGCCTGTGCAGAACAGGCGCCCTTCTACGTCTACCTTCATGCCATCGGGGAAACCGGGCTCTCCCGTGTCATGGAATTGGTAGAAGCGGCGCTGGTTGATCAGCGACCCATCCGGCCGGACGTCGAATGCGTCAACGTGCATGGACTGCCGGGTGTTCGCCAGATAGAAGGTGCGCTCATCTGGGGAGAACGCGAGACCGTTGGGGTTCTCGAAGTGCGGGACGACCTCGTGCACCTCTCCGTCGGGCGCGATCCGGAACACCCCGTTGTAGTCGAAGTCCCTCTCATGGGGCTCGAACCCGGTCGCCCCGCGATTGGTGAAGTAGAGGCTGCCGTCGGAGCGGCCTACCACGTCGTTGGGCCTGTTGAGCCTCTTGCCCTGGCAGTGGGTAGCGATAGAGGCAACAGTACCGTCGTCCTCCGTCCGCGTAACCCGCCTGTTGCTCTGCTCGCACGCGATAAGCCGCCCCCTAAGGTCCAGGGTAAGACCAGTCGCGCGGCCGGGGTCTTCGCGAAACAGCTCCTTCTCTTCCCCTGGGACCACCTTCAAGATCTTGCACGGCTCGTCTATGTCGGTGAACAACAGGTAGCCGTCCGGATGCCATACAGGCCCCTCGGTGAACCCGAGTCCCGTAGCTACGCGCCGCGTGTCATGGGATTCCACAAGGCTGGAAACATCGTTTGCCATTCTTATCTCTCCTTGGCTTCTCTGGGGGTGCTTCACAGTCACAGATTGCTGGTCTGGGTGGGGCTGCGACCAGCAGCTAATCGTCAATCAACCTGGTTCTGACAAGCCTGAGCTTCACCGTCACCCCTTTTCCCTCAACTATAGACCTTCAGGTATTGCTTCGTGGTAGGGGCGAACCCATGTGTTCGCCCGACCAGGGGTCCGGACAGGTCGGGGTCCCTGCAAATCACGATTCTCTGTCTGACCATCCACGGCGGGCAAAGAGAGGGCATCTGCGCACTAGCTCCGGATTGACGGCGTGCTAGTATCTTACTACGGATACGCCGTGTGTCGACCCCTCACAGAGGCTGTTGCTCCACCGGCGGTTGGCGGTCGCGGCCTGGCGAGTGCAGCCTATGGCGACACGGCGACCGTGCTCCCAACGGCCAGACCCAAGCCGTGTCCTCTTGCTGTTGACAGCGTGGGCTGCCTGACGTAACCTCACCGCGTAGCTGACCCGCGTCGCGATCCGGCGCTCGCGCGAGGGTTAGCGGGGCCGCGCCTCAAGTGCATGAAAGGACCGCCATGTCAGATGCACGAGAGAACGAGGCCCTGGCGGAAATCGCCGCATCCCTGAGACGAAACGCATCAGGACTCTGGGCGCCCGAGAGGGCCGACGCCCTGGAACCCGTGATCGAGGAGACGTCCAGGAGCACCTGGCAAATCCCCCACGCGCCCACCACCAAACGAGCATACACACAGCCAGAAAAGGGGTGTCAGTGCAGAAATGGAGCCCCGATCCAGCGGCAAGCGGTGGAGCTGGCAGTGGAACCAGTACACTGCCGTGGCAAGGGTCTATCGCGTGATCCGCGCAATGGGCAATAGGAACAGGTTCAGTACGTGACACGACAGGACAAACAGCGGGCCATAGATGCCCTCATAACTCACCACTCTTCCCAAGCATACCGTCCTGAGGCCCACTACACCAACTTGGTCAACGCAGATGGCGAATACCCGGGGCCGTACGTACCTTACGTCGGCGAATCATATTTCACCACGAAGCCCCGTATTCTGATATACGCGATGGCACAGAATCTCGCTCGGTATCCAGGCCTTGTCACGTCCTACTTACGTTCCTATGACAGAGGGATGGTCCGCCATTACTATGATCAAGCCACTCCAGACATCGACGTTGGACCGTATGACAACGGTCATCTGAAAGTCGTAGGTGCTTTGGCGCTGAGTGTGTTTCCAGGGACTTCGTTCCAGCCGTCACACAACGTGCACGAGTCAGTAGCGGTCACGAACTTCGTGAAGTTCTCCTTCTTTCGCGAAGACGAGAACAAGAAGCGGCTTGATGTCAACCCACCCCAGGACATCTATGGCGCTATGTGGGAACACTACTGCAAGTACGAGATCCAACTGCTACAGCCAGATATCGTCATTGCGGTAGGCAATGATGTGGCGGGAGCGTTGGCAGTGGCAACGAAAGGGGACACCCCATGCTACATTATTGCCAAAGTACCTTTTCCTGGCCGACTGAATCTCAACTCAAGGTGGGTGCCGAATGGCAAGCGGTTGGTTGCAGCCCAAGGCTGCGGCTTGGCCTCAGAGGAGAAAGCGCGTATTCGTGCGCTGGTTGTTGGCACTCCGGACGACAACGGGCTGATTCGCCGTGCTATTGAAACTGACTGGTACTACTTCAGAGAAATGAGATGCCGCCTCGCCAGACAGTATGGCGCTCTACCTTTAGGTAGTCCGCTGCCTCCGTCAGCGTATAGAAATGCTCTCTAATCCGCACACCCTCTAGAGCACAGATGTTCCACCGTGGTATACTACCCTTGTAGATAGGAACTCGATAGAAGGAGTTGGCAAATGGGTATACAAGCCCCCCGTGACTACGCTCGATACCAAGTTAGAGTGAACCATAAAATCGTGCATGGCGGTATCACCACACGGACGCTAGAGGAGCGACTAGCCGAGCACCAAGCGACATGGCCGAATGCCACGATAAGTAAAGTTGGCCCCAAGGTGACAGAAGACACCGCCCGACAGTGGGAAAAAGACAAAGGCTACAGCTAGCATTGGGTTCTCCCAATCGGGCATGATGTCCCATCAAAGTCTCCTGTCTCCCTGGCGAACCTCCTCACGTGCTATACTGCGCACAGGTGCTACCTGATGATGCGTTACAGCACCCAGGTGTGTCCACGGGAGGCGTCGCAGATGCACCCGGGGAGTGTCAAGTGTCCATATACACAGGGCCAGAGGCTCCATGGAAAGTATGCTGGGCAAGGGAGTGTGCTGTCTAAGGAGGGCGTCTACAGAGGGCAAGGGTACGCACCACCCTGGCTCCTGCTGGTTACTACGATGTCCTGAAGTTCATCGGCAACGCGGCCACAGCACAACCGGGGACGCCAGCCGTAACGACGGGGGGCAGCCTTCCTGACCTAATGCGGGGTTTCAGAAACCGCGAATCACCTCTTCCTGTATCTGGAAGAGCTGCTCGATTCCCCGCTCCGCCAGAGTCAGGACTTCGTCCAGTACCCCCCTGGAGAATGATCCTTCCTCAGCGGCACCCTGGACCTCCACGAACTCGCCCTTGTCAGTCATCACGATGTTGAAATCGAGGGCAGCCCGGAAGTCCTCCTCGTAACACAGGTCCAACAGCACCTGGCCGTCCACCACTCCGACGCTGGCAGCCGCGACGGCGCACCTGATGGGCATGGCCGGCAGGTCATTGCGCTTGACCAGCGTCGTGAGGGCCTGGTACAGGGCCACGTAGGCCCCTGTGATCGCGGCGGTGCGCGTGCCGCCGTCCGCTTGCAGCACGTCGCAATCGACCGTCAGGGTGCGTTCGCCCAGGCGTTCGAGGTCGACCGCCGCACGCAGAGACCGACCTATCAGCCTCTGAATCTCGTGCGTCCGTCCCCGAGGTCCGCCGGTCCGGCCCTCTCTCGGGCTGCGAGTAGTGGTCGAACGGGGAAGCATGGCGTACTCAGCAGTTATCCACCCCTGCCCGGCGCCGCGCAAGAACGGAGGGACGCAATCTTCCACGCTGACCGCGCACAGCACGCGGGTTCGCCCCGCCTCGATCATCACCGAGCCTTCCGCGAAGACCTGGGCGTCGGGGACTATGCGGACATCTCTGAGTTGGTCGGGTCTACGTCCGTCGACTCGAATCAATTGGCTGCCTCCGGCGTCGTACCTGCGCGCCGGTATGGCATGGCGGCGCCGAGACACGGTACGGTCTCTGGGGCGGATATCCGTCCAGGGCGACGCTCTTGCTGTCCGGTCTCGCCGTAGACTGGTCCCAGGCTCCGGCCCTGGGCGATCCTAGCCTATTTCACGGGCCATATGGGAGCTACGATCCTGCCATACACCTCGTTCAACACCTGGGCCATTCCGGTGTAGACCGCTGAGAGCCCACAGATGATCCCCTCGTAGCCTGCGATCGTCTTGATCGTGTCGCTTGTGGTCCCAGTTGTGGCGTCTGAGGCCGCCAGCAGGAAGAACAGTATGGTCAGAGACGCGAACACGAACTGTAGCGCTCTGTTGAGCTTCAGCGTGCCCAAGAACATCAAGCCAGTGAACACACCCCACATGGCAAGGTATGCGGTCATGGCCCCACTCTCGGCAGCCTCACCCCATCCCATCTCCGGGATGATCAGCAGTGCGGCCAATGACATCCAGAAGAGGCCATAGGATAGAAAGGCTGTCATTCCAAAGGTGTTGTTCTTCTTCCACTCCATGATCCCGGCGACTATCTGGGCGCCCCCGCCGTAGAATATCCCCATACCCAGGATCATGGCTCCCAAGGGAAACCAGCCAGCGTTGTGGAGGTTCAGAAGCACCGTTGTGATGCCGAATCCCAGAAGCCCAAGAGGCGCTGGGTTGGCTGTCGTATCGACGCTCGCGACAGGCTGAGTCTGTCCCGCCGTCGCCATCGGTGCTACCTGAGTCTCAATCGTCATTATCAACCCCCTTCTTCAAGAACCGTGGTGATCGAATGGTCACCACGCTCGGTCTCGCCAGCTTATCACGGGGGATGGATGCCCCATTTGGGCCCCCCTCCCAAGATCACCAGACTTGATGACAGTAGACGTCGATTGTGCATACTTTCACAATCCATCCTTCTCATTATAGCACAGTCGAGTCGGGCTATGAGCTTGTCGGGCCAACGTAATCCGTAGCACATCCACAACAGCGCCCGGTATGTCGGCGCACAGCAGCTCGCAGGCGCTTGTTATGGCGCAGCCAATGACGATTCGCGACGCGTGGGGTAGACTCAATCTGGCGGTCGTTCGCGACTCTTCCCTGCACCTATTCCGCCGGACGCTTCTGGCCCTATGCGTGCTTCACCGCTCCGTCCTCACCTCCAGTCCTGTGCCGTCGGTGACGAGCTCTATCGTGCCGCTGTCCTTCGTCTGAAGAATCCTGTCCTCGGGGAGATGGCGACGTAGCTCCTCAAGCGTCTCCGGGTGAGGATGGCCGTGGGGATTGTCTTGCCCCACTGAGATGATGGCAACGGCGGGGCTTACGGCGTCCAAGAACGTACCTGTGGATGAGGTCCGGCTGCCGTGATGCGCGACCTTCAGGACCTCGCTGTCGATAGGGACGGCCCGCGCAACAAGGCCCCTTTCCGCCTCGCTGAATATGTCGGCGGCAAGAAGGAAGCTGACCTCCCCGTATACCAGCCGCAGAACGACCGAGGCGTTGTCCACATCCGAGGATGATCCTCGAAGCAACCGCTCCGGCGGATTGACCACATGCATATATGCCCCATCCTTCAGGTCAATCACCTGGCCGGACTGCGCCTGAATCACCACGGCCCCTTCGTTCTCAACGGCCTGCCGCCAGGCGTGGTATTGGGAGCTGTCGTACTCGACCTCGCGCTCCACGATGGCCTCGACCTCGTATCTTCGAAGCACCTCGGTCAGCCCGGCGACATGGTCGCTGTGAGGGTGGGTCAGGACAAGCAGATCGATCGACCGGTCCCAAAAGGGCAGGCGTTCGCTCAGAATCCGCGCCGCTGCCATCGGGTCAGGCCCCCCGTCTACCAGGATATTCCTGCCGCCCGGAGTAACAATGAACACCGAGTCGCCTTCTCCCACGTCGGCGAATGTCACGTGCAGCCGGCCGTCGTGCGGTGACAGCGCGGCGGTCCACAACAGCGCCGCCACTACAATGGCAGGGGCGAGGACCCACCACGGCACGCCTTTCGCGGTTGAGGGCAGCGTCGGCAATCGGGTCTGACGGGTGGCGGATAGTCGGGACCGTAGGAGCGGTCGCACGAGGTATCCCAGGAAGAAGAGGCCGTAGTAGGCGAATACGAGTATCGGCGCAATCCGGCCGGCATCGAATGATGCGCCGGGCAGGCGTGAGAAGAGGCCCACGACACCGGTGAGGTACGATGTTGCCGCCCAGGCCATCCACCCGAACGGCAGCGCGACAACTGTGACAAACAGCCCCAGTACCCCAGCGGCCGCCTGGGTCACGAGCACCAGCGGCAGCGCCGGTATGCTTAGAACCGTTGCTGGGAGTCCGACTAGGGACACCCGCTGGAAGTAGAAGGCGGCGAGGGGTAGAGTGGCTACGGTTGCCGCAATGGCCATCGCCGCTGCGTCCGCCAGGGCCGTCAACAACGGGATGCGCGAGACGCCCTCCTCCGGCCGCTCTCCGAGCAACGCTCGGAGCCACGACGCTATGGGCTCAGCCATGAGTGCGATCCCGGCCATTGCAGCGAAGCTTAGCTGGAACGACACGCTCCACAGGACGAGGGGATTGAGGGCCACCATGACGGCAGCGGACAGTCCCAGCGCAGGCAGGACGCTGCGGGGCCGCCCGAGGGCGAGCGCGGCCAGGTATACGCTCCCCATAATGGCCGCCCTTGCGACCGATGGCGACATTCCTGCGAGGAAGGCGTATAGCCACATGAAGCCGAGGGGCGCAATCAGATAGTGCTGCCCACGGCGGCCAAGCACTCGCAGGCTCACTGCCAGGCTGAGACCCAGCAGGATACCCACGTGCAGGCCTGAGATGGCGAGCAGGTGGGACGTGCCGGTAACTCTAAACTCGTCTACCAGGGATTCGGGAAGGTTCTCGCGCATCCCAAGAAGCAGGGCCTGGCCCACCGACGCCTGAGGCTCGGGGACCAGCGTTGCCAGGGAGTCGGAGATGCTCCGGCGGACGCCGTAGAGCCATCGGTAGAATGCAATGCCCTCACCTTCGCTGAGTAGTGTGGCCTCGGGAAAGGACATCACCGAGCGTATGCCCTGGCGAGCCAGATAAGCCGGATAATCAAAGTCGTCGAGGGCTGGTGGGGCTTGAAGGACTCCCTCCAGCAGCAGTCGGTCGCCGTAGCGGACGTAGGGGCTCTTGCGCTGGCGCGCAAGCTCGGATGACTCGCGCAGTGTGACCAACACATCGCCGGATTCCTTCAGCCACTCGCTATCCGGCCTGATATGGTCCACCGATAGGCGGAATCTCGTAGCGGCTCCCGCAGGCTCGGGGTCACCGATAACAACGCCCTGCACCTCCAGGGACCGACGACCGTGGTAGGTCTCCAGCGGTGTTGCTGCACCGACGTTCGAGAGCTCGACCCGCAACGCCCCCAGAACGAGGAGCAGCAGGAGCAGAGTCGCCAGTGGCGCACGCCGGGCACTGACCAGCAGCGCCGACAGCAGGATGGAGGTCGTCGCGAACAGCGCGAGCGCGGCCGGCGGCACATCGAGCCGAACGCCCAGGTAGACGCCGACGAGCCATGCGGCAGCGAGAGCCAAGAGGGTCATGCGTCAGGGATCGACTGAGGTCTCGCGTCTTCCACCAGGCAAGTGCGGGCGCCGACCTCCCAGTGCAGACGCATTCTCACGCACGGCGCCGCCGCACGCTGACTGGCATGAGAGGTCGCTACGCCCGGTGCGCCTAGAGCGAATCGCACCTGTCTCATGCCCTCTGCGCTGTTCCGGGTTCTCTCGTTGCGGGCCAAATCCCGTGCCGCCGAGCAGGGCCTCATCGCACCTCAACCAGGTCCCGAACGTCTTCGAGCGTGGCCGGGCCGATGCCACCGACCGCCAACAGGTCATCTACCCCGGAAAACGGGCCGTTGTCTTGCCTGTATCCTATGATGGCCTGGGCCTTGACCTCACCGATGCCCGGAAGGGTTTCGAGCAGCTTCGCGTCGGCCGAGTTGAGGTCGATCTTGTCGGGTGCGACACCGCCTTGAGTCGATGGGCCCTGGGCAAGAACCGGCGGCGCTTGGGCCGCTTCTCCCTGCTCGGGAATGTGCCAATGCTGCTCGTCCCTCAGGCGGACCGCGAGGTTCACTGCCGTCAGGTCGGCTTCCCCGGTGGCGCCGCCAGCCGCCTCGATAAGCTGGGCCAGACGGTCTCCCTCATCGGCAGGGTAGACGCCCGGCTCATTCACCGCGCCGGTGATGTACACCCTTATCTCAATGGGCGGCGCCGCGGTCGCGGTGGGTAGGCTTATCTCGATGGGCGCCCCAGAGGTGGAGTCACGGAGAACGAGGTAGAGACCACCCGTCGCGGCGGCAATCGCTGCAACAACCAGAATCGCCTGTGAGACAAGCTTCACGCGACACCCCGGGACACACCAAGATCCAGCGGAAGCATATTCTCGAACCCGACGCGCTGTCAACATCCCGTCACAGGAGGGGAGTTGTCAGGGACTCAGCCCTCTCGAACCTGCGAGGCTGCCCGTCTCGTCTCTTCCAGGCTTATATGGATGTCTAGAGTAGCAATCGTGGTTTGTGGACGCAGCGTGCGTGCGACGAATCATGACGCAAAAGAGCGCCCCAGCAATCTCCGGCGAAGCACCAAACCTACCCGAACCTTAACCTTGCCCTCTCCTGGCGAAGCATCTCGTACGTGTTTGCGTACTTGACACAAAACCGCTCACAGACATTTGGGATCTTCACCTTTTGCGAACCTGGAGGTACAAGTCTTTCTAGGGTTACCACGATTGCACAATCGACCATTGCGTGTGCGATAATCCATGGATCAGCACCACCGAGGAAAGCGGCTGCGTTGTGCTCCGGATACTTGTCACTTACGAAATCCGCGATGTCTAGAAACCTCGCCTGAACTGCAGCATCGGGAACCACAAACAACTGTGAGTTCTTGCGGGACTTCACCCAATCTGCCAAGTCGTCCTCCCCTTTGGAGAGTTCGTCGTATACCATCGTGCAGGCATAGGCGGTTTCCGCCGCCGCCATTTGGTCTAGCCAATCCCAAAACGCAGGGACAATATCGAAAGCGTAGGGCCCATTCTTGGCCTCGATAAACACGTTTGCATCCAGGGAATATCGCGGCATCAGAGACTACTTAGTTCTAGCCACTTGCCAAGGCCGAGAATCGTCTTGACCTTGACCCCCCCTAGCAAACGTACGGCATCACGGAACAGGATCCGCCCCTCAAGGGCGGCGGATACAACCGCATAGGTAAGCCTCGGGCTGTGTCGGACACGACATAGTGCGTAGAAATTACCACCGGAGCCGCTCTCACGAGACTCCTGTTGACGGTCCTTTTCGCGCTCCAAGAATCGATAGTAGCCCTCTCGAGGGATTCTCCCGAGCTCCCGGGCCCGTCGCAGAATCATCACTGTGCTGACTCGGTATCGGCTGGCTTGGGTTTGCAGCTCCTCCTCGACCGATGTGCGTGGATTCCAACCAGCGATGAATACGGATTGGGGAACCAGGACCTCAGCAGCGACTCGGCTACAGAATCGCTCAACGCTGCGCTCGTGAGGCCAAATCGGAGTTTCCATATCAGGACTGGAGATTCCGCTCTGGCCAATCCACAAGTGAGCCAACTCGTGCGCAAACGTGAAGATCTGTGCCGCTTTGGCGTCTCGTGTGTTGATAAAGACAAGAGGAGCAAACTCATCGCCTATTGCGAAGCCACGGAATTCCTCAACCGAGAGCGTGCGATGTGTGTTGGTCTCCACAAATCCACTTCGGAGTACGAGGATGCCAATCTCTTCTGCTTTCTGGCTCAGCCTACTTAGATAGTCAGTCCAACTGACCGCATTGGGGAGAAGGTCATCGTGGATAGAGAGAGTGCGAACAATGTCTTCTGCGACTCGTTCAGGAGCATCGTGCAAACCATAGCTTCCGACGAAGTCGGCTGGAGGTTCACCTTCCTCTACGGCATACTCTCGGTACCATTCTTGCTTGCGTAGCGCGTCATTGATCACATCACGGAGATCTACGCTGACGCGTTCGGGCGGAGCTTCTGCGAAAGTACGCAGGTCGGGCAACGCCAGCCGTTCCTCTGGCAGTTTAGAGAGGAAGAGGTACCCGAAGGGAACATGAAGGACGTGGGCAAGATTCTGCGCTTGGCGGAACGTCGGCCAAGCCTCCCCGCTTTCCCATGAAAGCAGTTTCTCAACTCCAACGTGAGCTTTTTCAGCAACGTGGCTAGGAGAAAGACGAGAGCGGCTTAGCGCCCAGCTCAGCAATTCGGATGTAATGCGTGCTTCAGGCATCGCTAGGTATCGCTAGTTGAGTATGCAGAGCACCGATCAGTCTTGCTGAACGTAACCGACCCTGCCCTTGATGGGAACCGACACAACGCGCTCATCATAGCATCTGTGTCAGCGCATCGGGTAGCCTCTACCAGGCTTCTATGGATGTCTACAGGAGCAATCGTGGTTTGTGCAGGCCCAGACCTGTCGGAGCCCCGACTGGACGAACGCACAGGTTCGCCCCTACCTCGCAGCATTGGCTGAGTGTCTATAGCGAGGCTCCGGGACGCCTGCTCTAGCTCGGCCCCAGCCGCACCTGGTTTGCCAGCGCCTTGAGTCCCTCGGGGGAAACGCCGCTTGTGAGCGCCAAGTCTCGCACAGGGCTCTACTGGTCACCGATGTGGTGATCGAGCCAGATTAGTATCCTGGCGATTGCCTCGGGAAGCACACGGCGGTTGAGGACAAGGCCCCAGTGGGATGCCCCCTCAATGGCCAAGCGATCGATTTTGAACCACAGGTCTTCGTAGCTCTCCCTATCAGGGCCGTATCCAACCGTACCCTGTACAATGAGGGTTGGACATGGTATCGACTTGATTGCTACTCTGCGTCTGCTCTGCTCGTCCAAGGCCATCTGCGACTCCCGGCACAGAGAGCGGACCACGATGGCACGCTCCTCAAAGTCCAGGTCGGGCATCAGCGGGTGCACCGTTGGACTGTCCACGGTGATGCTCCACACCGCAGGGTCAAACTCCTCCTGGCGCAGTTCTGCTGAAGTGTCTGGTTCTCTCACCGGCCTGTTGGGGTCGAGGGCGACGCATGCTGCACCTATGCCGTTTGAGGCGGCCAGCAGTGCCGTAGTTCCGCCCATACTCCAGCCTACCAGCACCGGCGGCCGCTTGAGTTGGCTGGCGAGAGCGCGTATGTCCTCCACGTAGTCATACAGACTGGTGTGGGAGAGGTCCATTGCCTCGCTCTCGCCATGCCCCCGCAAATCGAGGGCGCACGACGGCCAGCCACGTCCAGCAAGCTCCCGCTGCCACAAGGTCCACACCTGGGCAGTGTGCGCCGCTCCCGGCACCAGAACCAGTGGGGGGCGGAAGGTGGGAAAAGAAGGGAGAGTCAAAGTGCCTGAGAGCATGGCAAAACTCCTAAGCTGTACCTCCTCGACCTCGTACGATGTCTCATCAAGTCGGAAGGCGGCAGGAAGGCGCAACTCTCCCTTTGTGGTCACCTCGATTTGCTTGCCGAAGAAACGCTTTGCCAACTGATGGCCGTCCGTGCCCTCCAGGGACTCCCACTAGAGAGGCCCAGACGCAAAGCACTTCAGTCTCTGGCAGAAGGACACACTGCCCACACTGTTCGCGGGAGGGCTGACACCAGGAGTATAGCACGCCATCGTCAGACCCCCCATCCGCGCGGCCTCGTGGGTACCCATGTGGATCTGTCTTGTGATAACGGAAGCGCTCTCCGACAGGCTACTGAAGGACCATGTTGTCGATTAGCCGAGTGGTCCCGATTCGCACTGCCAGGGACACGAGCGCCGGACCATCGATGTTGTGCAGCTCCTCCAGGGTGGCGGCATCGGCGACGCTCACGTAGTCTATCTGCGCCAGGGGCTGGCGCTCAATCAACGCGCGCATCCGCCTTCTGATCTTCTCAGCATCGGAGGTCCCAAGGTCACGGGCAAGGCACAGCGACCGGTACAGGACCGTGGCTGCCGCCCTTTCTTCCGGTCCGAGATAGCGATTTCGGCTGCTGAGGGCCAGACCATCGGCTTCTCTCACGGTCGGCCCCACGACGATCTCGGCCCCCAGATCGAGGTCGGCGTTGAGTCGCTTGACCACCAGACACTGCTGCGCGTCCTTCTGCCCGAAGTACGCCTTGTCCGGACGCACTATCGCCAGCAGCTTGCACACCACTGTAGCTACGCCTCTGAAATGACCAGGGCGGAACTCGCCCTCCAGTCGGTCCGCGATGCGTCCGACATCGACGTAGGTGTCGAACTGGTCCGGGTACATCTCTTTCGTCGAAGGCGCGAACACCAGGTCCACGTCCGCGCTTTCCAACTGCGAAAGGTCGGACTCCGTGTCCCGGGGGTAGGACTGAAAATCCTCCTGCGGCCCGAACTGGGCAGGATTGACAAAGAGACTGACGACCAGCGTCGGGTTCTCGGAACGGGCCAGGTGCACAAGGGACATGTGGCCCTCGTGAAGGGCCCCCATAGTCGGCACCAGGCCCACCGGCCTTGCGACCCGGCCCATTTCGTCTCTAAATGTGTTGATAGTGCGTATGATTCTCATGATAGTAGCAATCGTCTATGTCCCGATTGCATCGGGACACCCTTAAGGATGGAAATTACAGAGGGCCCTTGTTGGCCCTCATCCTATCCTTCTCCTAAAGGGAGAAGGGACGTAGGGATGGAGATGCCGTCTGGCGCACAGGAGACGCCCCAGCGGGGCGTCTCTACAAGGGCGACTGCGATCCACTTTCATACCGATTTGCCATGCCGGTTGCCACCGGCGCCACGGAAGATGAAAATGGCTTGGCATCGGCTGGTGTACAGGAGACGCCCCAGCGGGGCGTCTCTACGGAAGATGCTCCGCCTGACCACGCTATTTTCAAGGAAATGAGGGAGCAGCGTGGTCGCGAGTGGTGGATGGGATTGCCAAGACGTTGTGGTAAGGGGCCAGGCCAGGCCGCCTGCGGCGGACGGCCAAACGCTCTGGCCCCTGAACCCCACGTTGACGCCACCACCCTTGCGCACGCACGCAAGGGAGAAACGTTGCTATGCCGCTCTATGTCGCTATGCTGTCCGCGAGACCTTCCAGGATGCGCTCATCCATGGTGTAGCTCTGTTTGTCGGTTGGGAAACTAAGCGACTGCACATCTTGGATGTACTGTCCCACCGCCTCTTTCATGATGTTGCCCAACTCGGCATATCGGCGGGCGTGCTTTGGTACGAAGTCGGTAAACAGCCCCAGCAGGTCGTGAAAGACCTGCACCTGGCCATCACAGTCGACGCCCCCACCTATTCCAATGGTGGGGATGGACAGCCGCTCGGTGACCATCTTGGCTAGAGCGGAAGGCACCGACTCGAGGACCAACGCGTAGGCGCCGGCCCTCTCCAATGCCAGGGCGTCCTCCATCAGCGCCAGAGCCGCTTTGGGCGACTTGCCCTGGACCTTGTAGCCTCCCAACTGGTTGACGGATTGCGGCGTCAGCCCGATGTGTCCCATGACAGGGATACCGGCCTCCACCATGCGACTCACGGTCTCGGCCACCGGGCGGCCACCCTCCAGCTTGACCGACTGGGCGCCTCCCTCTTTCATGAGGCGGCCGGCGTTGCGGAGTGCGTCGGCAGTATCGGCCTGGTAGCTCATGAAAGGCATGTCCCCCACGATGTGTGCCTTCCGGGTGCCACGCACCACCGCCTTCACGTGGTGTACCATCTCGTCCATCGTCACCGGCACCGTGGAGTCATACCCCAGCACTACGTTCCCCAGGCTGTCGCCGACCAGGATTAGGGGCATTCCCGCAGCCTCCACAAGCTTGGCCGACGTGTAGTCGTAGGCGGTTATCATAGGGATCTTCTCGCCTCGACGTTTCATTTCCTTCAGCTCTTGGATTGTGACGCGCATTACGCTACCTCCTCAGGTTCTATCGTGTTTCGTCCCGCCTCAGACACGTTTGGCCGCACATACTATCGATAACTCATCGTCCCAGGGCACAAGTGCCGTCCCTGACTGGGTGGACGGACGCCGTGGCCAGCATCTCTCTGATCTCGGTGGCCCGTTCCTTCGGCACGCTCCCCTTCTCCAGCGCGATGGGAAGCGCCGCCAGCGCCATCTGGCAGTAGAAGGGCAACATCCCCGGCGCAATGGCGCGGAGAGCGTCAAGGTGCTTTCGCACCGTGCCGATGTCGCCCCGCACATACGGGCCGGTCGCCGCACCGGGCAGACCTATGGTGCTCAGAGCACTTGCGTAGCCATGGATCAGGGGTGCAAGCGACTTCAACGCTTGGTTGCGGTCGATCCCGAAGTGCTGCCATAGGTCCGCAGCGGCCCCAGCCAGTCCCGTCAACACATCCCCCAGGGTGACCAGCGAAGCGTGGTACAGCGCCTTGTCCTGCGCCCGAAGGACTACCGGATTGCCGCCCAGAGCGAGCGCCATCTCCTTGAGGAAGGCCTGCATCTCCGCGTTGCCCTCGATAGCAAACGTGCAACCGGGTAGGCTCTCTACCGCTTTCGCCACCGAGGAGAACGTCTGCAAGGGATGGAACGCGCCGGGAATCGTTCCCCGGCGTGCGGCGGGCGCCAGCACGTCCAGAGACGCCGCGCCGGAGCAGTGCACCACCGCCTGGCCCTGACGCCAGTTGATCCCGGCGGCGATCAGCCCTATGGCGTCGTCGGGCACTGTGGCAAAGACGACGTCCGATGCCTCGGCCGCCCCATCGGCGGTTGGGTAGGCCACGCACCCGGGGACCAATCCCGCGAGTGCTTGAGCCGAGTGGAACGTTCGGCTTGCCGCAGCCTGCACGGAGTAGCCCTGTCGGGAGAGGGCGACCGCCATCGACTTCCCCACCATACCTGCGCCAACGAACCCGATCCGCGATCTTCGATTCATGACAACCATCGTCGCGTCCCCGTCTCGTGTTCTCTCTGGGCGAGCCCTTCGGTCAGATGGTCTCACTCAGCTCCCGACGCGCCAAACACCGGGAGACGACCCCCACGCATAGCGCCACGGCGGCACAGATGCGGCGCACGTCCGCGGGCCGGTCCGCGGACGTGGCCCGCTCTGATACCAGGGACATCGGCGAGGCCGTAGCCAGTCATTGTGGCTGTCCGAGCAACAAAAAAAGCCTCCCCAACCTGGCTGGGAAGGCATTCATAACCGCGCGTCTTCGCGCCACAGGTCTCTTTGCCAGACCTACAGCGGCGCGTCTGCCGCCGCACACACCCATGCTCACCGTTCCCAGAGGATTGGCTGCACCCCTATGATATCAGACCGTCGTCCGCTATTCAACGCAACAAACGGCGGGACGGCGGATGCACCGGGCCCTGTAGATGCGATTGCCCTGGCAGACCCCGCAAGCTGCCCTGGCGAGCGCGTACAGCACAGCGTATACTGGCACCGGAGGACTGACGGTGACCGCCTGTCGCTCCGGAAGAGAGGCGACCCCCGTAGGACAACGGCGGGCCGAGAATGGTTCGTGCCGAGAAAGCTTCGTAACGAAGCCAAACGGTCGTCTGCGAACGGTGGTACCTGCTGGTGGAGTCAGCCGCACGGTACCCACGCATTTGTGACGACTCGCGTTGGATTGGGGCTCGTATTCCCCGGAGACTTGTCGCCCCAGAATCACTCTTCCTTGCCCTTCAGCAAGCGCTCCCACGCAGCACAGAAGAGATGGTCCTGCTTGACGGGGAAAGACGGCGCGCGATGCGCCATGTCCCAATGTGATTCGGACACGAGGGAAAGGCAATCAAGCCCAGGCAAAGGAGGCGCTATGCACTCGGAGAGCGAATCGATGGTCCGATTGATTGACGTGCACAAGGACTTCCAGATGGGAGAAGTGAAGGTGGAGGCGCTGAGAGGCATCAACCTGGAGATCGCCAAGGGGGAGTTCCTGGCCATCCTGGGACCGAGCGGCTCGGGCAAGACCACCCTGCTCAACATCCTGGGCGGGCTGGATACCCCGACGTCGGGCGTGGCGATAGTCGACGACCAGGACCTGGCCGGTCTGAGGGACCGCGAGATCACGCGGTACCGTCGTGAGAAGGTCGGCTTCATATTCCAGTTCTTCAACCTCATTCCGACGTTGACGGCGGTGGAGAACGTCGAGTTCGCCGCGGAACTGGTGCTGCACAACGGCCAACAGGTGGCCGCGCACACTGAGAAGCTGCTGGCGCAGGTGGGGCTTGAGGAGCGGGGAAACCATTTCCCGAGCCGCCTCTCAGGTGGCGAGCAGCAGCGCGTGGCCATAGCTCGCGCCCTGTCCAAGAGCCCGCCCCTGCTGCTGGCCGACGAACCCACCGGCAACCTGGACTACCGTACGGGCATACACATACTGGCGCTCCTTCGACAGGTGACTACCGAGCAGGGACGAACGTGCGTCGTAGTCACGCACAACAGCGTGATCGGACAGATGGCCGACAGAGTGGTCCAACTGCGGGACGGTCAGATAGACCAGATAACAGTAAACGACAAGCCCAAGGACCCCTCGGAGATAAGGTGGTAGCCGTGAGAAAGCGCAATGCCCTGGTGTATCGCAACATTCTGAACCAGAAGTACCAGTTCGCAGCCCTCACCGTGATCATTGTCCTGGGTGTAGCCGTCTTCGTATCGATGACGGTGTCCTTCCATAACCTGGGCGGCTCCTACGAGCGCACCTACGACGAGCTGGGCTTCGCTGACTTCACGGTGCGAGTGGGGCAAGCCCCCCAGGAAGCCGTGGACGCCATCCGCCTCCGGGAGAACGTCGCCGGCGTGGAGGGCCGCGTGGTCATGGATACCGGCCTCAAGATGCCTGACGGGAGCAATATCCATGCCCGGCTCATAGGGCTTCCGGCGGACCGACGCGCCCAAGTCAACGACATCCACGTGAGCGCAGGAAGCTACTGGGGGCCTGACGATAGCGAAGGTCTTCTGGCCTCAAGCCAGTTCGCCGACTACTTCGACCTGGAG
>SDBU01003017.1_pt1 | contig 21747 bp, 18 predicted proteins | sample 2277071 | NCBI WGS metagenome assembly SDBU01 (sample SAMN10397929, study PRJNA504765) | marine sediment metagenome | isolation source: marine sediment core GS08_GC12, 126 cmbsf | place: Arctic Ocean: Gakkel Ridge, Loki's castle | collected 2008 | reverse complement strand
GTTGAAGCAATTCAGGATGATTATATCATATTAGAGAATAAGTGGGACCGGCAAATTGTGATTGACCGGAAAATGGCAAAAAATACACATCAGGAAATTCTGGAAATCTACCGGATTCCTTTTGATCGTTCGGAAGATTTAAGGAAATAAATAACCTTAATCCGGTATTAGGGTCTTTATTTGACAAAAAAGAAGGATTTTTAAAAGTTATGTAGTATACTTAATATATAATACGTGAAATATTTCAATTAAATAAATATTTTATATTTCATAATTTTAAATAAACTTAATATATTAACCTGTATGAAGGTAACAGGAGAGACCTTTTCTTTTATATTAAAAAGAAGAGGAGCCGAAGAGGCAAGATACTAAATGTATCCAAACTTTCAGGCAAAAGGACTGTTACCGGACAGAACTCTGGAGAGCTTTATACAAAGAAGCACCGACGGGGCAATTCCTAAAATTTAGGAAGACCCTATTTAAAATAGGATGTGTCTATTTAAATTAAAATTTAAAAATAGCTTTTGATTTTCGAAAATAAATATCCATATATTTAAAGGGTTTGAGTCAATTTATCGCAAAAAATGTAATATTTGACCTTAAAAGTAGGTCGATTTTCGTAAATTTTAGAAAGAGTTTTCATAAAATGGCAGAAAAGAAGTATTTACAAGCATTTCCTGATTATTATACTTCTAAATTTTTATCATTTACGTTCTTTGATAATCATATAACCCTTGCAAAATATGGTGTATAGCTATAAAGACTTGTTTAAAAAGGATTGAAACGAGTCCAATCATCGTTACTTAAATCTTTTATATAGCTATAAAGACTTGTTTAAAAAGGATTGAAACAGTACCTACGGCGGTTTATTTATTAAGAAGAACATGTTTAAGCAGTATGCCTTGTTTAAAAAGGATTGAAACTTTGCTAGTACAGGAAATATCTCGGGCCCTCGAATTATTGTTTAGGTACCGTGACTTGTTTAAAAAGGATTGAAGCTTGTTTTCGCAGAACGCAACAGAATAGGCAATATATTATTTTGTAACTTAGACCCGCTTAGAGGGGACGATTAAAGGAGATTAAGACAAAACAAAAACCAATTGAATGATTAATTTTAAGATACGGGTGAGAAGTAATTTATATCTAAAATGAAGTTAAATTAAAATATTTTTGAAAAATATTGGATAAAAAGAAGAAGTTTTAAATTTTATGTAGAAATATATATTAGAAGACTCCGGGATGACTTAAATGCGCTAATCTTTTAAAGAAAACATTGATTAATTCCTTTAATACCCAAATACAAAAGTGGATTCATGGATATATAAAAGATTACAAGAGATCATCATTTTCAAATGAGGCAAAATACAGAAAGAATCATGTAGATAAATATATAAACGTGATTACTAATTACTCTTATTCCATTCCTCCTCACAAGATCCCAAGTTACATTCTTAGTGAACTTAAAAAGAGGGTAGAGGGTAAAGAAGTTTAAATAAAATAAATAAAGACACTAAAATAAAAGAACAAAAAATAATCTTATCTCAATTTTATAAAATTTTATTCATAATTTTTTAGCATCGCACTTAACTCTAAATATTCAATATTTAAATAGAAAAAACAAACTTCCCTTTAAAAGGCACTTTTATGACAAAAAAAATGATAATTCTAACTACTGTGGGGACTTCAATTAAAGATAATTTTGAGGAATATCTCATAAATCGCAAAAATAAACTTATAAGGAAACAAATTTGGAGCTCTATAAAAAACCCTACAAAGGATTACAACGAATTTATTAATGAATTTGTTAACAATCTTATTAAAAATGGGCTAAGGGATTTTTCTAAGCGTTTTCCCTCAGCAGAAATCCAAAGTCTATGGTTATTCTTTGAGAAAACAGAAGAATTTCACGACAGAAAGTGGAATGTAGATAAAATAGTGCTTTATCATACCAAGACAAAGAAGGACGGATTCAAGACAGGAGAAATTTGTGCAAATGCAGTGAAAGAAATTATAGGTAAGGCCAAAGAGAAATATAAAAAGGGAATTAACGAGAGCACTGAAGTGACAATCGAAGATTTTAAGTTAAAAGATATTAGCAAGACAGCAGATTTTAAAACCGGAATACTCGATCTCTTTAATAAGGTTCATAAACAAATAGAAGATGCACGAAAAGATTCTAAGTACGTTGTTCTAAATATAACAGGGGGATATAAGAGCCTTATTCCTTTTACCTCCCTTTTCGGGTTTCTTAAAAGAGGCATAAAAACAATTTATGGATTTGAAGAGGCAAAAGACATTATCTTTATCCCGTCACTTCCTTTAAATTGGGATTACCGAACGATGGATGAGTTTGGGGTTATTTTTAAAGAACTTACGAAGGAAATTGATTCTAAAACATATAGTATTTTATATCCAAAAGTACAGGTATTTTTTGATAAAATAAATACCAGATATACAAGAAATGCATTTGGCGATCTTATATCTGAAGTTTACGAGAAAGAACGCTATAGACGATATGGATATGGTGCCCCCCTTCTTGAAAAATTTAAAAATAAGGTACTACGAAAAAAATTAGAAAAAAGACTCAATGAGTGGGAATATCTTTGGATAGGTGACCAGATTCCTGAAACGGTTGAGCATACTAGAAATCATAGTCTTAGATTACTGGAACTTGCTTACTACTTCCTTGAACTTACTGACCTTTCTATTAGTGATGAAGCACTTTTCTTACTAATCTCTTCCATTTGGCTTCACGATATTGGACATAGTGCTCTTACTTATAAATTACCTAATGGTTATGAACTTAGAGTTGCAGAGTTCCCAAGCCTGGTGAGAGGTTGGCATAATTTACTATCCTATGAAAGAATTAAAAATAAAAATCCCCTGAATGATCAGGAAACATCCAATTCTATAGCCTTAATTTGTAGATATCATAGAAACAGAATGTTCCTTTATGGAAATGAACCCTGGCAAGATAAAATTTTCAAGGGTATTTCAGTTGAGCCACTTGAGAAGGTTCTTAATTCTAAGGAAGCAAAAGTCTATAAAAAATATGTGGACAGAAATGAAATTCTCCTTATTGCTTCAATACTTCGGTTTATAGATGGATGTGATGTACAATCTGATAGAGTAGTTACTCCTGAATATAGAGATTTAAGGGAAAAAAGAACCAAAGAGGAGATCGATTATTATCTTATATTTTTAGAAAAAAGAAAAGAACTGTGGGATTTACTTTCTGGGCCTAATGAACTCAATTTTCTTTATCATAAAGTTAAAGAGTTTCTTAACAAGTATCAGAATCTTAAGGATACTTGGACTCGGATGAGCAAGGCAGAAAAAACAGAAATGGAGAACAAGCATGAGGAACTCCAAAAAGAAATAAAACAAGAACTTAAAGCTTGTATCGATAATAGAATAGACAAAAGTAAAAGAGAAATAGCCCAACATTCTCTTGGGCTATTGGATAGAATTCTTTTTAAAAAAATTCAAGAGGCACATTTTATTAAAAATAGTGGGATAAAAGTGGTTTATTTTAGAAAACATATGGAGGGACTGGGAGTTTACCTTGTGCCAGATAAAGATGCTCCGAATGAAGATATTGAGAAAACCGCTGAAGAAATTTATTGGAAAGAATATAAAGGCGAGGGGAATAAAACAAAGAGTGCAGAAAAATCATTTGAGAAAGCAAATATTAAAATAACAGGAGTTTATAATGGAACCACAGGAGGAAAGATCTACCCTGTGAAAGAAATCCTGGAGGTTAAATATGGATGATTTTGAATTTGCCTTAAAAAAGAGTCTTTTTGAGGAATATAAAAATTGTAAGGGCAAACCAGATGAAAAAACAGAAAAAGAAATAAATAAACTTGCGGAAGCTGTTGTTAAGAAAGAAGCATTCGAGAAGTTAAAGAAAACATCTTTGAAGCACTTTAGCTCTCCTCCCCTTGCTCTTATTGGATTTGATGTAGATAGGATAAAGGATTATGTCTTTGCAAGCAGCCATCCCAAAAAAATAAAAGGGGCAAGCGCAATAATAGAAGAATTTACTGACAAAGAGCTTAAAATTTGGACCAGAGATTTCATTAATGAGCGTAATATAATTTTTGCTGGTGGAGGTTCAGGGATTATACTTGCTCCCCGGTATCAGGCAGTAAAGATTAAAAAGAAGATTGAAAATGAGTTTCGAAAACTTACTCTTTCTGGAACATGCACTGTGGAATATGAAGATTTTTTCCCCTACGAACTAGTTTATGGAAAAGGTAAAGGGTGGGCTGGATTTAAAACTATAGAAGGTAAGTTTAAAAATTATTTAGATATAGAATATATTAAATTTATTAATAATAAAATACCAATTCCATTTGGTAAGATTGCAGAAATGTTAGGAGCTAAAATAAGGAAAATAAAAAATTCCAAAGTTAGAGAAGAATTTTATTCTATTTCAGGAATTCTTAGAAGATGCACATCTTGTGGGGTAGAACCAGCCTCACAAATTAGTAGGGAGGGTACTGATTATAGACTTGCTGAACCGTGGAGAACAGCTATCTGCGAATCTTGTGCTTATAAAAGTAGAATTGGAGATATAAAGAAAAAAGACCAATTCGAAGCTCGAAGTTTCCAGGATTTAGTTAGAGATTATAAAAGGAAGTATATCTCGGTGGTATATCTGGATGTAAACAAACTGGGTGAAAAAAGAGAAAATCTCAAAACTCCTGAGGAATATAAAAAATTTAGTGAAATTATTAAAGATACTCTTAAAAAAACTGCAGAGAGTGTTAGAAAAGATTTCTGTCTTTGTAAAAAGTACCAATCATTAGTTATGGGTGGCGATGACCTTATACTTATCTTGCCTGCTGAAGGCATTCCCCAGATAGTGGAAAAACTTATCAATCTTATACATCAGGAATTCGCAAAACCTGCAATTGATGTGTCTGAAGAGTTGAAATTGAAATTACATAATCTTACCCTAGCAGTAGGCTTTGTAATTGCTCCCTCTCATTTCCCTATTAAATTCATGGTAAACTATGCATTTGATCTTCTCAAGGAGGCAAAAAGATTAAGCTACATAAAATATAAAGAAAAAAAACACTCTATAGATTTCCTAATTATAAGAGATTCCTCTCCGCTTAATGTATCTATTGAAGAATATATTAAAGTTAACTATGAAACTTTAGAAACTTACTATACTTTAAGACCTTATCTTTTTGATGATTTTAAGGAGAGCATTAAGATAATTACAAAACTTAGGTCTATTCCAAAGACACAGTTAAATATTATTAAAGAGTTATTACTAAAAGAATCACCAAGAACTGCTTTACTTAACATTCGCTATCAAACTATAAAAATGATTGATGTATGGAAAAATGTATTGGGTGATAATATTAATGAGTGGGATGATTTCTTTCTACAAAGAAAAAATGGACGATATATAACAAAGTTCATTGATCTCTTGGAACTTATGGAATTTGGAGGTTATGATGAAACTTAAAATAAGGTTAAAAACTTCACCTTTAATTGGAGGTTACAGCAGTGAGGTCTTTATTGACAAAGTAACAGCCAGAAATTCTTTAGGTATTCCCATAATACCGGCTTCAGCCATTAAGGGAGCATTGAGGATTGAATTTGAGCGACTTTTAAAGTCGGTGGCTATACCTCGTATATGTAATTCATCTACACCAGAGACGATGTGTAGAAATGAAGATAATCTCTGTCTCGCCTGCAAACTCTTTGGCGGAATATATAATCAGGGGAAATTGAGGTTTTCTGACGCTGTAATAGAGGATAAAAAATGGGAGGAATTTTTTAAAGAAAAACAGGGGTATACTACTCGGATAGGAATAGGTGTTTCCAGAAAAATTGGTATTGTCAAAGAAAAAATGCTATTTAATAAAAAAATTGTTGAGCCTTTTATTAAAGAGATCGAGTTTTATGCAACTATCGAATCTATAGAATCTTTGACCCCTGAAGAAATGAAGTACCTTAGGGGTTCAGCAAAGTCTCTTGATGCGATAGGAGGAGAAAAGGCAAGAGGGTTGGGATGGATTGAAGTAAGTATTGAGGATGACAATCCATCTTCCCAAACTTCTAATAAACTAAATCTTAATTCGAACACATTATTGGTTAAACTTGTTCCTAAAGAGCCTATAAGGATAAGTTTTACGAAAACCTCTTCCTACTTTTACGAAACCCTTGGCTATATTCCCGGCTCAACTATCAGGGGAGCAATTGCACAATATGTTGGCAATAAATACGGATATAGAGATAATAAGTTTATACAATTTTTCCTTAAACAACCTGTAATTTTCTGCAATCTTTATCCATCTGGAAGAGACATCAGATCAAGAGGAATGGCTAAACCTATACCATTATCCGCAAGAAAATGTAAAACTTATCCAGGATTTAAGGTTTATATGCCAGATGGGTGCCCAGAAGAGGAAAAAAGGCATGGGTCTAAAGATATCCTTATTATGAGTTTCTTAACTAAATTGATTTCAGAGGAAATAGGGGCATCTTTGCCCCTGAAGGAAAAATGTGACCATTGTAGAAGTAGCCTGAAAAATCTTTCCGGATTTTACATAATCTATAGTTCTGAAATAAAAGAACCTCCCAGACAGGTGATGACGCGAATTGCAATAAATAGAAAGCTTTCCACTACAAAGGAGGGAGTCCTTTATTCCTATGAAGCCATAGAACCTATCTTTAACCCTTATACAAAGAAGAGGGAGCCTTTGATTTTCTCTGGACTTATAAAAATTCCTAAGAATTCGAACGGGTTGAAAGAAATCTTCTCAGAAATAAAAGAAATCCAAGTCGGGGGCAGAAAGAATGTAGGGTTTGGAAAAGCAGAAATACAATTTGAAGATTATATTGGAGATTCAAAAGAGACACTACGAAAAAGATTAATCGAACTTAATCAAAAAATAGGAGAGTTGGGTAATGAGTTGAGCAATCTGCTGGGGCTAAGTTCGTCAAAATTGAAGAATAAATTCGAAGGGCTTACAAAAGGTAATATATCCGAAGCTGATAAGGTTTATTTCACTGTTACTTTAGCCTCTGATCTTATATTTCCTGAACCAGATTTTAAAAGCTTTATAGAAATACAATTTGGCGCCGGAGTGGAATTAAAAGAATGTTTCCTTGATACCCACCGCGTTGGGGGTTGGAATACAGCGATTGGTATCCAGAAAGAACTTCACACCGCACTATCCAGAGGAAGTACACTAATTTTTTCCATTCCATCAAATGAGATTAAAAATTTAATTGATAAGGTATCCGAGTTAAATCAAAGGGGGATAGGACTTCAAACTTTTGAGGGATTTGGTCAATTTAGCTTTTGCGACGAGTTTCATTATAAAAAAATATTTCAAATGTAAAATAAAGGAGGGGACTATGACTTCAAATTTTGTTGAATTGAGAAGCAAGATAGAAAAATATAAAGATAAATTGGTCGAACAAGCAGAGGAATTATGTGATAAACATCGACCTGAGGTATCTCGTGCAGGTTTGCATAATCTCTTGGCATTAGCTAACTCTACCCTTTCTGTAAAGGAAATTCAAAACTTTGTTAAATACCAGATGGGAAGACGGACAAAAGGAGATGACTGGTTTAGGAATAATTTTGGTGAGAATCTTGTCTCTGAGCTAAACAAGATAAAAACTGAATATAATGTAGGCGAGGATAAAGATTTTTATATTGCCCTTGTAAGGTTATTTATTGGTTATGTGTTAAGATATGCTCAATACTTGGAGAAAAGGGGGGCATTATGAGTAATTGGGAATTAGATTCTTTGAGAAGAAAAATTAGAGTGGAAGGAGAAATAGAACTGACCTCTGGTTTACACATTGGGGTAGGAGGCTCTCTCGAGGCTGTTGGCACAGACTCCCCCGTAATTAAGGATTTTTACAGGAGACCATACATTCCTGGTTCCTCTTTTAAGGGTTCTTTTCGTGCAGCCATAGAAGCAATTGTTAGAGGGAGTCAATTTCCTCGAAACAAACTTTGGTGCTGTGATATAATGGGTGATGATAAGGAGAAATGCATTCGCCGAGAAGAAGACAAATACATCTCTCAAGATGAGAAAGAAAAGAAAGCTACCGAATCTGATATAGAAGATTTCATCTGGCAAAAATCTTGCCATATTTGCCGCCTATTTGGTTCTCCTCATATTGCCTCGAGAGTTAAATTTCCTGATATACCCGTTTCGGGAAGTTGGGACATAACTATGTATGAAATCCGCAATGGTGTGGCTATCGACCGTGAGTCTGAAACTGCAAAATCTGGAGCTCTTTATGATTTTGAGGTGGTGCCACCAGGAACAAAATTTAAATTTGATATGCTTGTCGAAAATCCTGAAGATTGGGAACTTGGGCTACTATTCACGGGCCTGGGACTTTTTAACAAAGGTTATGCTTATTTAGGAGGGATTAAATCAAGAGGACTTGGAATGCTAAAGATGGATTTTAGTATTCTTACCTGTGAGAGTGCTAAAAGCCTTCTTGAAGAAGAGGAACCGGAGATTACAAAGGAAAAGGGGAAAATTCAGGAGAAAGTGAAAGAATACAAAAACGCATTAAGGGATTATATTAAGAAGGGAGGAGAAGATGTTCAAAAAACTATACAATCAGGCTAAAATATCATTTGAAATTAGGCCTTTAACCCCACTCCTTATTCAGTCAGGTAAACCTGGGCTCGACCCGACGCTCCCAGATATGAGGTTTGTGCGCATAAAAAGCCCCTACGGAGAAGTGGTTTATATCCCAGGAAGCAGTCTAAAGGGAGCAATAAGAAGTTATAGTGAAAAAGTGCTTAGAACGATGGGGATAGAGACCTGTGATATAACAGCAAACTCCTGTGATAAGGTTTATAATAAATACAGGGAAGAGCTGAAAAGGTTTGAAGAACACAAAGGTCAGAAACCTACTCTCTCCAAGTATTTTCTTATCGCTTCTTTTATTAAAGATAAGGAGAGTAAAAAAATACTTGAAAAGATGTCTTATAGTGCCCATTGCTATGCCTGCAGAACATTCGGATCTACAAGCTTGTCAAGTCATACAAGGATAGTGGATGCATGTCCCTGGAGCTGGGAAATGAATGAAGAAAAAAGGAAAAAATCAGTGGATAAAGTTATGTCCAGCTCTATGGTAAGGACGGGCGTGTCAATAAATAGAGAAAAAGGATCAGTGAGTCATGGACCTTTTGACTTTGAAGTAATTACAGAAGGAACTTTCTACGGTGCGATAACTATTCGTAATTTTCAACTCTGGCAGCTTACTTTGCTCCTCAGCGCACTCCGTGATATAAATGAGGGATACCAGCAAATAGGCTATGCCAAATCAAGAGGATTGGGAAGGGTAAATTTGGATACAACTGCTATGGAAATAGAAAGTTATGGACAACTTGCAGAGCTTGCAAAAGAAAAAATTGTAGGCATAGGAGAAATTAAGGAGGAGAGAAAAACTTATGACCTTATAGAAAATGATTCAATTACCTATTCTGATACGCAATCAAAGGAAGATGCGTTCAGGAAAGTTATAAAGCTCGAAGGGAAGGAAAAGATAAACTCTTTTTTAGAAGCAATTCTTAAAAGCGATAACTGGAAAAACCTATTAAAACGGAGAAAAAAATGAAAGGAAAGGTTACCTTGCTTCCTTCTGTTAAGGAGGCTTTAGAATATGTGCAAGGAGAAGGATTCTGGTTAATAGAAGACTGGAACAAAGGATTAATAGCTGGTAAGGGTAATTTTGTTACGATTAAGCCTGAGGTTGAGAGACTTATTGCAGAATACAAAGGCAATTTTAGATTCAAACTGTTTAATGAAAAATTTGAAGTCAGCTGGGATGGGGAGAAGGGTACCATCTTACAGGATGATAAAAATGGAGGTTTTGACATCACTGAGCAGAATTTGATGATAGAAGGCGATTGGAGACGATTTGGTGGGATGAGAGCAATTAAAAATTACAAGTGGATCAGAACAAGACTTTATAAAAAGGATAAAAGAACATATTTTATTAGGTTTATAGAGCTTTTGGAGGATAAGAATGAATGAAGAATATTTTCTGGTTGAACAAATTTTACCAGATAAGAAGAGTAGGAAAGGACTTGTATCCCATAACAAGTATAAAGAATATTCTGGAATATTAAGGTTAACTATTGAAACGAAAAGCCAGCTTCACATAGGAACTGGTAATGTAGAAATAGACGACAAAGGTATCTACTGGAAATTTTCAAAAGTAAACAATATTCCGGTTATCCCAGGCTCTTCGTTAAAAGGAATGGCAAGAAGCACCCTTGAAGCATTATCACCATCTTGCCCTATCTATGATGGTAAAAAAGAAAAAAGATGTAATCCAAAGGAGGAAAAGATCTGTCCTGCTTGCAGTATTTTTGGTACTACAGACTATCAAAGTCGTGTCTTTTTTGAAGATGCACTCTTACAAGGAAACGTATCGCAATTCCGTGAGATAATCTCTATTGAAGATAGATGGTTACCTCGTTTGCCTTATCCAGGTCGCCGAAAATTTTACTCTTACAGTTCTTCAATAAAAGAAGGAATTGAAAGAATAGAATCGATCAAGGAAGGGGCGAAATTTATCTCAACTATACGCTTTTCTAATCTTGAAGATTGGGAATTTGGATTACTATTCCTTTCATTGGGAGCTTCATCTATTTATGGATTTCACCTAAAACTGGGTGGCGGAAAAGGTAAAGGACTTGGGAGTATTAAGATAGATATAAAAGGAAGGTATGCCCAAGGCTTTGAGTTTATTAATCGAAGATTTAAAGAGATTGACCAAGATAAGGAAAAATTTATAGATAAATATCTTGAATGGACACAAAATCTTAAAATAAAAGATAAAATAATAGATAATATTAATAAATTTAAAAAGGAATTGCCAAGATGACAATCTCAGTAGAAAGAAAAGAAGAACTTTTGGATAAAGCAAATGAACATGCAAGAACATTAGCTTATATTTTTAAGGAAATTGCTCCAAAAAGTAATTCACCAGGCGAAGTAGAACTTAGACTTGCCTTTGATTTTTTCGTTGCAAAGAGAGAGTGGAGAAAATTCAGGCAACTTCTACAGTTGGAGCTTCCTAAAAGGACGAGCAAGACTACAAGATATTGGAAAATAGTAAATCAAGAATTGTCCATGTTTTTATTAAATAAATATAATGAGGAAGAGTTTGCATATTTTATGGGCTGGGTTGTAAGACTGATTAAGTATGAATTTTTACTTATCCGCACTTCTTACAGGAAATTAAAATAAGAAATAAACTAATTTTTAAAGTACATGGTTGAAATTTGTTAAAACATTTTTATTATTTTTTATTTTATAAACATGCTCTTATAAGTGAGTCATTCATTGGCAACCTTAACGTTTTAAAGATTTAATATATAAAAAACTTTCTAAAAAGCAAAGAGAATGCAATTTCCTACTTATCCTATTACTATGCTATGTCTACTAATTCTAAGCTCGATTTATTCGAAAAAAATTAAAGATGGGCAATAACTACATAGAAAATTTATAATAGGGAATTTAATTGATATAGAGATACGATAAGTTTCTAGAATATCTTTTATATAAAAAGAGGCACTTCTATTTTTAAAGTTGAGAACTAAAAGAGAACTATAAAGAAATGTATATTTTTTTAATTCCCTAAAAATCTAAGGAAAATTGAATAATAGTTTTTTGTTCTAAATCGGTTTTCGTAAATTTTAGGAGATTTTTTATAAAATGGCAGAAACGAAGTATTTACAAGCATTTCCCTATCTTTCTAATTCTATATCTTTTCTACCGCCGTTCTTTGACAACCACATAACCCTTGTAAAATATGGTGTATAGCTATAAAGACTTGTTTAAAAAGGATTGAAACTGAGTAGTATCATAGGAAAGACTGCCTATATAAAGTGTATAGCTACAAAGACTTGCTCAAAAAGGATTGAAACGCAGTATCATCGCAAGTACCTGCCGTGTCATCATTTGCTTAAGAAGTATGCCTTGTTTAAAAAGGATGAAACTTGTACATCTGTTGCAACAATGACGTTGGTGCAAAAGTATAGCTATAAAGACTTGTTTAAAAAGGATTGGAAATCAAAGCTATATTTGTGTCTTAATGGGCAATTATTGAGCAGACCTAAGTTAGGCTTGTCGAAATCTGGACTTTGAGACATGAAAGGATTAATATAATAATAAGATTGTGATTTTGACCTAAATCGATTTTCGTAAATTTGAGGAGATTTTTTATAAAATGGCAGAAAGGAAGTATTTACAAATATTTCCTGATTATTATATTTTTATATTTTTATCATTTCCGTTCTTTGACAATCATATAACCCTTACAAAATATGGGGTATAGCCATAAAGACTTGTTTAAAAAGGAAGGGTTTTCAAGGGGTTAAAAAGTTCAGATATTTAATTTTTTCGAAAATCGTTGAAATTCTAAGAACAGCCTTTGATTTTCGAAAATAAAAATCTATATATTACAAGGGTTTGAAGCGATATTACCCTAAATATGTACTATTTTAATCTTAAAATTAGGTTGATTTTCGAAATTCTTACCGGAATAAATCAAGAGAGGCTCAAAAGTGAAGTATAATTACCGTTTTCAGCATAATTCTATTAATTTATAGCATCAACTTTGTTCTTTGACAATCCAGTAAACCCCTAAAAATATGGGGGTTTAAGTAGTATGCCTTGTTTAAAAAGGATTGAAACATATCCGGCATCCAGACATCCTTTACAACACGCAGAGTTTAAGTAGTATGCCTTGTTTAAAAAGGATTGAAAATCAAAGCTTTATATTTCTGTCTTACTGGGCAATTATTGAGAAGATCTAATATAGACTTGTTAAAATCTGGACTCTGAGACATGAAAGGATTAATACAATAATAAGATTGTGATTTTGACCTAAATCGATTTTCGAAAATAACTTTCTATCTATTTCAATGCTTTTAAGTGATTTAGGGCTAAACTTGTCATATTTTAACCTTAAAATTACGGTGATTTTCGTAAATTATGGAGGATTTTTTATAAGGTGGCTGAAATGAAATATTTGCAGGCATTTCCGTTTTTTACATTTCTATATTCCTACAGTTCCGATCTTTGACAATCACATAAACCCTTGTAAGATATAGTGTATAGCTATAAAGACTTGTTTAAAAAGGATTAAAACGCGGTGGCAAATTAAATCTCTTAATTAACCCTTACTTGTATAGCTATTAAGACTTGCATAAAAAGGATTGAAACTTATATTCTGCGTCTGTAGTGAGTTCTACAAATACTTGTATAGCTACAAAGACTTGTTTAAAAAGGATTGAAACATATAAGTCACAAATTCTACTTTTACTACATCTTCTGTATAGCTATAAAGACTTGTTTAAAAAGGATTGAAGATAGCTCTTTGAGGATTTGGCAAATAATCTCAGATGCTTATGCCGGCTGTATTGAACTATAGAGTTCATTCCTAAGATTAGAATGAACAAATAAAAGGATGCGATTCTGTTTATTCGAAACTGAAAGATCTAAAAGAAAATCTAAGATACAAACCCAGAAGATATCCAAGAGAGGATGATGAGTTACTTTTAAGATGAATTCTAATATTTTTAAATCAAAATTATGGAGATTTTCGTAAATTTTCGTTAATTTTTTTAAAAATAGTAGAGATGAAGTATTTACAACTCTTTCCATGTTTCTGTAATTCTATATTTTGCTATTTCCGTTCTTTGACAATCACACAAACCCTTGTAAAATATGCCGTATGGTTATAGAGACTTGCTTAAAAAGGATTGAAACGCCTTAATCTGTGTATCAGCTATTTGCATATAAGTATTCTTGTATAGCTATAAAGACTTGTTTAAAAAGGATTGAAACTCAGCATTGATTATTGTAATATCAGTAAAGTTATACGTGTAGCTATAAAGACTTGTTTAAAAAGGATTGAAACTCCTGAATCTTTTTCTAATTAGCGTAGGGCTTCCGCGTATAGCTATAAAGACTTGTTTAAAAAGGATTGAAACTTTCCTCCTCTTGCTATGCCAATTACCATATCAAATTCTTCTCGTATAGCTATAAAGACTTGTTTAAAAAGGATTGAAACAAACCATCAGTGTCATCAGCAGGAAAGAATTGTGTCCAAGTATAGCTATAAAGACTTGTTTAAAAAGGATTGAAACAGGAAGCCCCTCAATGGCACTTCCCCAGTCATTGTTTGTATAGCTATAAAGACTTATTTAAAAAGGATTGAAACAAGAGACTTTCCGCATTTGGGACAGCTTTGATGGCTGTATAGCTATAAAGACTTGTTTAAAAAGGATTGAAACTCATCATCACATACCCATCCTAAAAACATAATCGCCAAGTATAGCTATAAAGACTTGTTTAAAAAGGATTGAAAATTTTTTAACCTCTTCTCAAAACTATAAGGGCTTATATAGGTAAGGCCAGAGAAAATTCCATAGTCTAAAATATTTTCAGCTAATAAGAGAAATTTTAAAAAATGAAAGGTAAACTTTTTCCTCAAATTCATAATATAAGGACATTGTGGCAAGCTTGGAATAGAATTAAAAAGAAAGGTTCAACTGGGGGAATTGACAATATATATATTGAGATATTTGAGAGAAAATTGGAAAATAATCTTAAGGAAATAAGCCAATCTTTACAAAGGGAAACTTATATCCCTGAACCCAGCAAGCGGATATATATTCTGAAAGATAATTCTCGAGAAAAGAGGGGAATAGCTATTCCCACAATAAAGGACAAAATAGTACAAGAGGCAACAAAAAGTGTTGTTGAACCCCTTTTTAATTCAACTTTTTTAGACTTTAGTTATGCTTATAGGCCTGGTAAAGATCCACAAAAGGCAATTTGCAAAGTTGAACAATATCTTAAAAAGGGAAGGACTTGGATAGCTACTTTCGATATAGATAACTTCTTTGATTCCATAAACCATGATTTACTAATAAAATTTATCTCAAATAAAATCTGGGAAAAAGAGATTTTAAGACTTATTGAATTATGGTTAAAAATGGGTGTTGGAGAGTCGCAAACAACTTCAGAGATTAGAATTTTTTAGCATTAAGGCTGATAAAGAGAAAAGCAATCTTATATCTTTACTTATCGCAGCAAGTAAAATTAAGAAAGCAAAAGCTGCAGAGAACACTTCTCAGCCTCGAACTTTATCTTCTATTGCAAGAGATGTTGCCAAAAGGAAAAGAAAATACGAAAGGATTTTATCTGAGGAGTCTAATCTCGTAATTTCTACTCCCGGTTCGTTCATTAGCAAAACAAGCCAGCGGGTAGTGGTTAGAGAAAAACGGAGAAAAGTTAAGGAAGTTCCTCTTTTTAGATAAAAAAACATTCTTATAACATCTTATGGTGTTTCCATTTCTAGCAATTTTGTTAGATGTTGTACTGAGAAGAATATTCCGATAATATTTTTTGATTTCTATGGAAGACTCTATGTCTATATTCTTTCCCCAAAATTCTCTTTTTATAAATTGGGGATAGCTCAATTGTCTGCTGTAAAGGATAGGAGTGGAATATATCTGGCAAAATCCTTTGTTGAAGGGGAAATTAGGAATCAGATTAATCTAATAAAATACTATAGAAAATATAAAGCAAGGAAAGAATTTGAATTTTCTCAGCATTGTGAAGAAAGTATTGAAAAAATGCAGGCATTATTACAAAAGCTCAATAAAATAGTAGAGAATAATTCTCTTGAATATTTACGTCCACGAATAATGAATATCGAAGGGCAAGCAGCATCTTATTATTGGAGTTTAATTAAATACCTTTTGAGCAATGATGTATATTTCGAAGGAAGAGAAAGAAGGGGTGCTGCTGATTTGGTCAATTCTCTATTAAACTATGGCTATGGTATATTATATTCACAAATTTATCAATCAATAATTCTTGCAGGTTTAAATCCTAATATTAGTTTTCTGCATAAGGAACAGATTGGAAAGCCCACCCTTGTCTTCGATTTAATTGAGGAATTTAGGCAACCAGTTGTGGACAAAGCAATCATTGGAATGATTCGCAAGAAACAAAAACTTCCAATGGAAGGGATTAATTTAAGTCATGAAACTAAGCTAAAATTGGTTAATGATGTGCTAAAAAAATTGAATTCTTTTGTAAAATTTCGTGGTAAGAGGTTAACCATAAAAAATGTAATAAATTTTCAGGCAAATGCTTTAGCTAAGTTTCTAGAAGGAATAGGGAAATATCATTCATTCATAGATAGATGGTGATTTTATGTTTGTAGTTATAAGTTATGATATTGAAGATAATAGTAGAAGTAAAGTGTGTAATGAAATAAAAAATTACGGGGAACATATTCAGTATAGTGTCTTTGAGTGTGATATATCTAAAATTCAGATTAAAAAATTGAAAATGGATTTGAATAAAATTATTAACAAGAGGCAAGATAGTATTCGATATTATTTTCTATGTCAAAAATGTCTTTATAAACTTATTATCCAGGGCAGAAAGTTTAGCAGATTCTCTTAGGTAGGTATAGCAGATTACCCAATTTTCCTGGACTTTTAATTAAAATTGAAGTAATATTATAAAAAATACTGGTTATTTGGTCCCAAATCGATTTTCGTAAATTTTAAAATCTGGCTAATTTCATATAATTAAGTTAAAATAAGGCTTTTTAAGATTTTGAACATTTTAAGAGTCTAAGAAAAAAATACGAAAATCGAATTCTTAACCGATTTCAAAATCGATTTTCGTAAATTTCGATTTTTGGTTATTTTTGGGATTAGTAAATGATTATATTATAAGGGTTTGCCGAGGGGTAAAAATCTCAGAGATCCATTTTTTACGAAAATCGTTGAAATTATAAAAATAGCTTTTGATTTTCGTAAATAACTTTCTATGTATTTCAATGCTTTTAAGTGATTTAGGGCTAAACTTGTCATATTTTGACCTTAAGATTAGGTCGATTTTCGTAAATTTTAGGAGATTTTTTATAAAATGATGGAAATTAAGTATTTACAAGCATTTCCTGATTATTATACTTCTATGTTTTTATCATTTCCGTTCTTTGACAACCACATAACCTCTGCAAAATATGGGGTATAGCTATAAAGACTTGTTTAAAAAGGATTGAAACACAGCAGCTAAACCTTCTGAGAAATCAGAAGCTCTGTATAGCTATAAAGACTTGTTTAAAAAGTATTGAAACACATTTGCTCATACTTTTCGCCACGCTGTAAGCATTCGGTTTAAGCAGTATGCCTTGTATAAAAAAAGATTGAAACTTTAAAAACTCAATCGCTTCTTTCGTATTCATTAATGTATAGCTATAAAGACTTGTTTAAAAAGGATTGAAACAAGTGTCTTGCCGTTAAAATATCCATAAGGCTCAAGAGTATAACTATAAAGACTTGTTTAAAAAGGATTGAAACGTTGTAGCCACATCAATGGCGTGGTATTCGCTTGTGGGTATAGCTATAAAGACTTGTTTAAAAAGGATTGAAACAAAGGAATATCTAGGGGTACTCCTTCACTTAACAAGTATAGCTATAAAGACTTGTTTAAAAAGGATTGAAACAGGTTCTTCCAAAGCCACTCCGCCACAACTACCTTGTATAGCTATAAAGACTTGTTTAAAAAGGATTGAAACATCTTTTGTATTGTAAATTTTCATACGGACCAACTTTCGTATAGCTATAAAGACTTGTTTAAAAAGGATTGAAACATTAAAGGGAATTGTTCTAAGGTCATCTCTATTATCGTATAGCTATAAAGACTTGTTTAAAAAGGATTGAAACTCTGTCAAACCAATAAGAGTAATAACAACTTCCTTATGTATAGCTATAAAGACTTGTTTAAAAAGGATTGAAACTTTTTTAACGTGAGATCTTCTGATAAGAAACTAGAGTATAGCTATAAAGACTTGTTTAAAAAGGATTGAAGAAACTTTATTAATATTTAATTCTGATCGGATGTTTTAAAAACATTATTAACTTTTTGAATTATGTTAAGAATCTTGAATATAGAAAAATAGAATTGAAAAAGGAAAAAATATGGCAATTATTAAAATTGCTGAAGAAAGCAGAAAACATCTTGTAAATCGTGCTCAACAACGATTTGATTGCCAACCTAAAGATGCAGTTAAATATATTGAAAATTTTATAGAAGTTCTTGAGAACCAATCTCCTGATGATTGGAGATTTACCCGTAGTCCTGTTGCCAAATTTATAATTTACGATCAAAAAAGTAGTTTTCGCATTTTGGGTAGATCATATCGGAATGTAGGAAAAGATTTTTTAGAAAAGATAAAGATAACTAAATTTATCAAAAATTCTCCAGAAAAAGAACACCAGAAAGCTATTCAAATACTTGCTCAGGAATATCTTGCAATAATTCAGGATCCCGATGCTAAAATTATTCACGAATTAAAAACTATATACTCCAAAGATAAAGACATAGGAGAGTTAAAAAATTCATATAAATCTGCCCGAATAGATCTATCTCATTTAATTCCTATTAATGCAAAAAGGATAGCTACCAGGCCAAATGCCATTGTTACCGAAAATAATGAATTATGGGTGAGACAAAAAGAATTAATAAAAATACCTCAAGAAATAGATTATCTATTCTTTGAACGCTTAACCAAAGAAGGACTTGATAGATCTTATATACATATATATGCCCATGATTTTAGCGGTAATATAAAACTGCATCAGAAATATCAGACAGGTAAAGGGCCGATATGTCTTTTTAAATTAAAATTATCAAAAGATCTTCATACCGCAAGCTATTGGTCTCTACCGACTTACATTGATACCATATATTTCGATCTGAAATATAGAGCGGAAAAATTTCCTCTTTCCTTGACAGAAGAAGAATTATTATTAAAATTACGTATCGGATTAATTATTAATTTTCTCAAGATGGAGATGGGATGGAGTGATAATAAATAGTAAGATTAGATTTTAATTATTTCTGAATATTAGTGATTTTAAAGAAATAAGAGGATTATGCTATTGACTGAGAGTGCAAATAAAATAGAAAAAGCTAAAGAGTTTAAATTTGCCAAATTCCGGTTTTATCTTCGTCCTTTGGAAAAAATTTATCTTCCTCATTATAAGGGTTCTACATTGCGAGGTGGATTCGGAAATATATTTAAAAAAACTGTCTGTATGAATAATAAGCGCGAATGTAATGAATGTATACTTCAAGAAAGATGTGTATATTCATATATTTTTGAAACTCCTCTTTCTCAAAATCTACTTGAAAAATCAAAATTTAAATTAAAACGCCCCCCTCATCCTTATGTACTTGAACCACCAATTACCTCAAAGATCGAATATAATCATAATGATGAACTTGCTTTTAATCTGATTCTAATCGGGCGGGGAATTGAATATTTACCTTATTTTGTTTTTATTTTTGAAGAACTGGGAAAAAAGGGGATAGGCAAAGGTAGAGGAAAATATGAACTTGTAAGGGTCGATAATGAAGAAGGGGGAAAAATTTATGAATCCGGGAAATTATCCGATAATTTTAAGATAAAATCTTTTCAAGATATTATCAATGAATACAATTTTGCAGAAAGTAAAAATTATCAACAGGTAAAGATAAATTTTCTTACCCCTGTTCGTGTTGTTTTAAGAGGAGAACTAACTATTAAGTTTGATTTTAAACTTTTTGTTACCAGCCTTTTCCGTCGTATTTCCTGGCTCTCCATAGTACACGGTGATGAGGAATTAGAATTTAATTATAAATATTTTATATCTTGTGCTGATGATATAAAAATAAAAGAAAAAAATATCAAATGGTATGATTGGGAGAGATATTCAAGTAGGCAAGACACTAGAATGAAACTTGGTGGATTTTTAGGTAACATAACATTTGAAGGAGACTTGAAAGAATTTATCCCCTTTATCAAATTGGGAGAGTATATCCACATAGGCAAACAAACTAGTTTTGGTCTGGGAAAATATGAAATAGTGGAGTAGGTTGATTATGAAGAAAATTCTCATCCTTTCTGTTGGGGACTCGCCTGTGCCGATTGTTAAGGTAGTGTCAAGGGAACGATTCTACCAGCTTAATAATTCGGTAACTTTTTCTAACTTTTTGTAAGGGGTCTGATAAGTCCAGATTCTCAACGTATTCTTAAATTATTAGAATATGACAGGAGAAAGTCCTTTATTACGCTTTTATCATATTTTAAGAAATTACAATATTTTAAAAGTTGTGGCCCGACCCCATTATTTTTTGACTAATAATACATCTTGTAACTTTTTCCACAAAAAAGAAGGGTTTTATAAACCTTTTGTCGTATTAATGTTAAGTTGTAGAAAATTAGAAAAGATTTATTTTTTTTGCTCTCTGGGGCGAGTTAATAAGTTAAATATAGATTCTTGAAGTGTGACAAAGAACCGTCCCCCGATACATAAATATAGAAAAATATAGAATAAATGAGGATATGTTTATGTCTTATCTTTTAACCGTAGTCATTAAAATAATTACTCTTATATTTGCGACCTATTTGTCAATTTCAGCATTGGGTAGTGAAATTAATTTAGAAAAAAGGATAGTTTTATGGGTCATCTGTTTCATAATTAGCTCTTTTATTTTAGTAAATTCTATAAGAAAGAATAAAATATTTAAAGAAGAACAAAAAGAAAAAATAAAGAATAATATATTTCATCAGGAAATACTTGAAATTATGTTTTTAAAAAATGTCCTTAATTTATCTCTAGACTATATTTCGACTTTAGGTAAAAAACCTTATATAAAGCATATGTATAATTTAGGAGAAAGTTATGAGAGGAAAAAAGAATTTTCTAAATCAATTGAAATATATAAAAGATGTTTAAATGAAAAAATAGATAAAAAAATAAAAGTTGCGTTATTTTTGAAGATCGGACTCTGTTATAATTTTATATCTAAACCAAAACACGCTTTAATTTTTTTTACCCAGGCGTTAAAAATGAATGATAAAGTTACCGAAAATATTTCTGTAAATATAAAACTTAATATTGATGCCTTAATTCTAAATAATATTGGTTTAAGCTATTTTGAATTAGGGGAAGTAAAAGATTCTTTATTATATTATGAAAAAGCTTTAAAAATACACCAAAAGAATGGTGATGAGGAAGGCATTGCTAATGATATGAGTAATTTGGGTTTACTACATCAGTTAAGTGAACCGAAAAAAGCTTTATTATATTATGAAAAAGCTTTAAAAATACACCAAAAGAATGGTGATGAGGAAGGCATTGCTAATGATATGAGTAATTTGGGTTTAGCATATCAGTTAAGTGAACCGAAAAAAGCTTTATTATATTATGAAAAAGCTTTAAAAATACACCAAAAGAATGGTGATGAAAATAGAGAAGTTACGCAAAACCTTCACAATATAGGAAATATATATTTTGGATTTGGTAAATTAAAAAAAGCACTTAAATATTATACTAAAGCTTCAAAAATAAATAAAAAGATAGACTATAGGCGATATTTAGGAAAAAATTTAGGGGAAATCGGGAATGTTTATTTAATGTTAGGAGATCGCGAGAAAGCACTAGATTTTTACAATAAAGCTTTAAAAATATCTAAAGAAATAGGAGATAAAAGAGGTATTGGAGTTAAAATACACAATATCGGGAATGTTTATTTAATGTTAGGAGATCGCGAGAAAGCACTAGATTATTATGAAAGATCTTTAGAAATACTTAAAGAAATAGGAGATAAAAAAGGTATTGCAGATAATTTTTTAAGCATAGGTGGGATT
>SDBU01003016.1_pt1 | contig 21751 bp, 24 predicted proteins | sample 2277071 | NCBI WGS metagenome assembly SDBU01 (sample SAMN10397929, study PRJNA504765) | marine sediment metagenome | isolation source: marine sediment core GS08_GC12, 126 cmbsf | place: Arctic Ocean: Gakkel Ridge, Loki's castle | collected 2008 | reverse complement strand
TGGCCGGTCACCTGAGGCAAGCCGGCTCCTTCTCCTTTGACCTGGAGACCACCGGTCTCAACCCCATGCTGGCCCGGATAGTAGGCATTTCTCTATCAGCAGCACCGGGTGAGGCCTTTTATATTCCCGTTGGCCACGTCGGCCTGGACGAAATAACACAGCTGCCGATGGAAGATGTTATGGGTAAAATCGGGCCGCTCCTGGAAGACACCGGCCTCCCCAAGACGGCTCACAACGGAAAATACGATACCGTGGTGCTGGCGGAGCAAGGCGTAAAGGTCAACAACCTGTCCTTCGACACCATGGTTGCCGCCTACCTGCTGGGAGAGAAGTCGCTTGGGCTAAAGGCCCTCGCCTTCGCCAGGCTGGGTATAGAAATGACGGCCATCACCGAGCTTATCGGCTCCGGAGCCAAGCAGAAGTGCATGTCCCAGGTTGAAATCTCTCGCGCCAGCGACTACGCCTGCGCCGATGCCGACCTGACCGGCAGGCTCAAGGAGCTGTTCGCCACCGAGCTAGAGGAACAGGGGCTGTGGCAGTTATTCGCCGAAGTCGAGATGCCGCTGGTGCCGGTGCTGGTACACATGGAGAGGAACGGCGTCGCCCTGGATGCCGAGCCGCTACGGCGGATGTCGCACCGCCTGGGCGAGAGGCTACACCAGCTGGAGACCGCTATCTACGAAAACGTCGGCCACCGCTTTAACATTAATTCACCCAGGCAGCTGGGCCCTATCCTGTTTGATGAGCTCAAGCTGCCACCAGCCAGGAAAACGAAAACAGGTTATTCCACCGAGGCATTGGTACTGGAGGAACTGCGCGGCGCTCATCCGGTAATTGAGCTCATCATTGAATACCGCCAGCTAAACAAGCTCAGGTCCACCTATATTGACGCCCTGCCGGCATTGGTCAATCCCAAAACAGGGCGGCTGCACACCAGCTTCAATCAGACCAGGACAGCCACCGGACGGCTCTCCTCAAGTGACCCCAATTTACAGAACATCCCTGTTCGCGGCGAGCCCGGTAGAGAAATAAGGCAAGCCTTTATCGCCCCGGCTGGTTGCCAGCTTCTATCCGGGGACTACTCGCAGATTGACTTAAGGGCGCTGGCCCACCTTTCCCGGGACCCGGGACTTCTTGCGGTCTTCGCTAAAGACCGTGATGTCCATACCGCCACTGCCATGCGCCTCTTTGACGTACAAGCGGACAGTGTTACCCCGGATATGCGACGCCTGGCCAAGACGGTCAATTTCGGTATCATCTACGGTATGAGCGGCTACGGACTGGAGCAGGCAACCGAGCTTACCCGTGAAGAGGCCAACCAGTTCATCGCCTCCTACTTTGAAAAATACCCCGGGGTTAAAGAATACCTTGAAGCCACCAGGCAGCAGGCAAGAAAGACAGGCTATGTCGAAACGATTCTCGGTCGCCGGCGGTCGATCCCGGAGATCAACTCCGGCAACCGCATCCTGCGGGAAGCCGCCGAGCGCATGGCCATCAACATGCCGGTGCAGGGAACATCGGCCGATATCATCAAGCTGGCTATGCTCAAGCTCTACCAGGAGATGACCAATCGCAGGCTGAAAAGCAAGCTCCTCCTCCAGGTACATGACGAGCTCATCTTTGAAGTGCCCGAGGGCGAGCTTATAGAGATGAAAAGCCTGGTATCCCGTCTCATGTCAGCGGCGCTCAAGCTGAGTGTGCCGCTCAAGGTGGATATCAAGACCGGCAGAAACTGGGGGCAGATGGAAAAGCTTGATGAATAGAATCTACCCTGCCGTCTATACCGCAGGCGTACTTATATTCGGCCTGCTCGGCTACCTCGTCCACCGTTTTCAAGTTCTCGCCGTTGACAACACTATAAATCAGTGGTTTTCAGGGAGCAGGCAGCCCCTGTTTGACAAAATAATGGAGGCGGTCTCTTTTGCGAGCAACACCATCCCGTCTATAGTAACCATCTCCCTGGTAGCCGTGGTTCTGTTGCTCTGGCACAAGAGGCTGGAGGCTATCTTGGTCATTATCGTTCCCGCTGTGGCAACACTGATAACCTGGCTGCTCAAAATCCTGATAGACCGGCCACGCCCCGGTGACATTATCTCCGATGGCGGGCTCAGCTTCCCCAGTGGGCACACCACCTATGCAGTTGTCTTCTTCGGTTTGCTTTTTTATCTGGTGCCAAAGCTGGTGAATAACTCGGGCATGGTTGTGGCCCTTCGTTCCATCTTAGTACTCTTTATCATCCTCATCGCCCTCTCTCGTTTTTACCTGGAAGCACACTGGCCAAGCGATATCCTGGGTAGCCTCATTCTGGGTGGATTGATTCTCTACCCCGCCATTGCTATCTATCGCTATCAGAAGGAAAAAAACAGGATGGCTATCAAAGATGCCTGAGCTGCCTGAAGTGGAAACAGTCAAGAACGAGCTGCTGCCCCATGTTACCGGTAGCAGCATCAGCCACATTGCTCTGCTCTGGGAAGGAATTCTTCGCCAGCCATCGCCTGCCGAGTTCCACCGCCACACTGCCGGGCAAAGAGTCGCCGGCCTCTACCGAAGAGGCAAGTACCTCGTCTTCAGCCTGCAAAGTGGTGATTTCCTGATACTGCACCTTAAGATGAGCGGCTCCCTGATAATGGGAGGTGATTCGCCGCCACCGAAATACACCCGGGCAATAATCCATCTGGATAACGGGAGAAATATATTATTCCTCGACCCGCGCAAGTTCGGCACCATGCAGCTGGTCGAGGACAGCGGCGAGGTACTGGGCAAGCTTGGCCCCGAGCCTCTGGAACCAGGCTTCACAGCGGAGTACCTGGTCAAGCGGCTGGGCAAACGCCATGCCCCGATAAAGGCGGTGCTCCTTGACCAGAAACTTATTGCCGGCATGGGTAACATGTACGCCGATGAAGCCCTGTTCCTCGCCGGAATACATCCGCTTACACCAGCGGGTAGGCTATCGCCGGCAGAGGTCCGGCGGCTTTACGACGCTATCAGGCAGGTGCTCAAAGAGGCCATAGCAAAGAAGGGGGCCAGCGTCAGCAACTACCGACGGCCAGGCGGCCAGCCGGGTACTGCCCAGACTTCTTTTAAGGTAGCCCACAGGGGCGGCCAGCCCTGCCCCGTCTGCGGCGCTGCCATAGAGCGCCTCCCCATCCGCAACCGGGGCAGCTATTTTTGCCCGGTCTGCCAGACGAACCGAATATCCGCTGGTCAAATCGGCAAGTAAATGCTACAATAAGCAAACAGACTCAAGGAAGAAAAACACATGGCAGAGAAAAAGGAATCGCTGGAAACATTCATTGCCAACACCAAAAAGAAAGGCTCGAAACGCAACGGGCTTAAAATCCGCTTTGCTTTTACCAAACGCAAGAGGTAATTTAAACCCTGACGCCCTCTTCAATGCTCAACGACAAAGGGGTGGTCATGCCGCTCAAAGTCAGGCAGGTATAGCCGGTGGGAGGCCATGCCCTGCGCCCAGCCAGACGTCAAGCCCAACTGGTTCATCATCTCAAGGACATCCTCGTATTCCGATAACAATATACGCCGTGACAGCAGGGGATACTGATGAGCCCGGTGCGTCGGATGATACTGGGACATAAGACTGACGGAAACACTGGTGGAAACCTCACCCGCCAGCCAGCCCAGTGATTGCCGGCTGCCGGCCAGTCCATTGGGCAGAATAAGGTGACGGACAATAACCCCCCGCTGCGCCACCCCGGAGCTGTCCACCACCAGCTCGCCCACCTGGCGGTACATCTCCCCGATGGCGCTTCTGGCATGACCAACATAGTTAACTGCATCCGAAAGCTCTTTAGCAGTGGTATCGCTGGCATACTTCAGGTCGGGCAGATAAATATCTATGACGCCGTCGAGCTCCACCAGTGTCTCCATGGCATCATAGCTATTGCTGTTGTAGACGATGGGCAGCCCGAGTCCCCTGGGCACCGCCTCCACCAGCGCCAGAAATATCTGAGGCACAAAGTGCGATGGTGACACCAGATTGATGTTATGGCAGCCCGCTGCCTGCAACTTCAGCATAATCTCGGCCAGACGGTGGCAGCCGACCTCATTGGCTCTTTGCTGCTGCCAGTCCTGGCTGATTTGATAATTCTGGCAATAGACGCACCTCAGGTTGCAGTTTCCAAAGAATATCGTCCCCGAACCCCGGCTGCCGGAGAGGACCGGTTCTTCTCCATGGTGGCCACAGAAAGAAGCGACGATGGGCCGGAGGCCGGAATGGCAAAAGCCCGGCTCGCCTTTAAGACGGTTTACGCGGCACGCCCGGGGGCAGATGTCACACGAAGCCAGCCTGGCTTCAAGCCTCTTTGCCCGCCTGGCAAGCTCACCGGATTGGTATAGAGAAATGTATTTGGGGTGAGCGGTGTTCATCTTTATATTCCCCTGCCATGGCCGTAGTAACCTCACTTATAGGGTGTCTAAGAGGGGCGAAGCCCCTCTTCCCTATCCTTCCCCCTTCCTCACATTTATAACCCCTTTTACCAGGGTGTTTAAGAGGGGTGAGGTAGATATTCACTTCCTCAGCTTCAGGTCAATCTGCAAGCTGTCTGCCATATTGCTGATGGCGGCTCTTAAAATCTTTGCCTTCTCTTTTATATCGGTATCTTCGGTTATGTCCATTCCGGCAGTTGCCAGCGCCTGCTTCAGCTTTTCCAGCGGCACCAGTTGGCAGCTGGTACAGTAGAACCCCTTGGAGCGGCCATCGTTGTAGTTATCAATGAGATGTCTCAGCAGCCCCATTTTCTCCTCTTCCAGTCTGGCAAACTCCCTGATACCGTTCTTTTGAATGGAGGCATAGTTAGCCTCCAGGGGTTTATAGGAAATCACGGAGTCACGGTGCCTGGCCCAATCCAGTATTCTGGCAACCTTGTCACATTCGGTCCAGTCACTACACTGAGCACAGGTCTCAAGCCCTTTCTGCTTGACGCAGCAGGTGATAAATCTACAAGACGGGTGTTTCTGCCAGAAACCGGGGCCGCAGCAGCCGGGACATCTTGACGGCCCATCGGAGTAGTACGTCGGGCACAGGCCGCAGTTAAGGCCGCAGGCACCAATTATCGGGTATTTCTTGGTCGGGTGTTTCTTCTCCATTGATGGGTATCCCAAGGTTGCTATTTTTATACTCGGTTAAGGCTGGTAATTGCCTCCCTGATTCGCCCAAGGCAGCGCTCCTTGCCCAGCACAGCCATCGTCTGGAATAGCGGCGGCGCCACCGTCCGGCCGGTGACAGCCACCCGCAATGTACCAAACAGCTGTCCTGTCTTAAGTCCAAGCTCCCCGGCCAGTGGCCTGAGAACAGCCTCTAAAACTTCGGTATCAAATGCTTCCAATTGACCCAGCTTTTGCTGTTCTCCCTCTAACACCATAGTGGCTGATTCCTGCAATACCACTAACTTCCCCAGTTCCTGCTGTGCTACCTCTAAAGCCCGACTGGCAGACTCCCTGTCCATCTTCTTGCCCACCAGAAGCCCGGTTTCGTATTCAAGCTGTTTAGTAAAGAAAAAGTCGGTAAGCCCCGGTATCTCGGCCAGGGTTCTGGTTCGCTCCTGAATCAGGGGCATTATTCGCCTAACGTAGTCGTCAGATAGAGGCACTTCCTCCGGCAATCCTTCCTCCAGAAAGGGCGTAGCTCTTTTTATAAAGTCCTCAGGGCTAAAGCTGCGGATATAGACCCCGTTCATCCACTCCAGTTTTTCCCGGTTGAAGATGGCCGCCGTCTTGCTCACCCGCTCCAGGGAGAAGTTCTTTATGAGTTCCTGGCGCGATATAATTTCCGTCTTATCATCCAGTGACCAGCCCAGCAAAGCCAGAAAATTGACCATTGCTTCGGGTAGATAGCCCTGCTCTTTATATTCAGTGATAGAAACCGCCCCGTGCCTCTTGCTCAGCTTGGAACGGTCGGTGCCCAGCAACATGGGCAGGTGGGCGAACCGGGGCGGTTCAAAGCCGAGGGCCTGGTAGAGCTGAAGGTGGCGGGGGGCGCTGGACAGCCACTCCTCTGCCCGAAGGACATGGCTAATCTCCATCAGATGGTCGTCAACTATGCTGGCCAGGTGATAGGTGGGATAGCCATCCGACTTCATCAGAACGAAGTCATCAATACGGGCATTTTCAAAGGTCACCTCTCCCCGCACCATATCGGTGAAGGTGGTCTTGCCTTCCGTTGGGAATTTAAAGCGAACAACCGGGTTTTTGTTCTCCAGCCGACAACTGGCAATTTCGCTCTGGCTCAAATCACGACATCTGCGGTCGTAGCCCGGTGGCTGCTTGCGCCTTGCCTGCTCGGCACGCATCTCCGCCAGGCGCTCGAGGGAACAGTAGCAGTGGTAGGCGTCTCCCTGCTCCACCAGCTGCCGGGCGAATCCCTGGTATTTCCCCAGTCGCTGCGACTGAAAATAGGGCCCGTAGTCACCGCCGACCTCCGGCCCCTCATCCCAGTCCATACCCAGCCAGCGCAGAGCATCCAGTATAGCCTCCACCGCCCCCTCAACACTCCGAGCAACGTCGGTGTCCTCAATGCGGACGATAAAGCTGCCGCCGTTGTGCCGGGCAAAGAGCCAGTTAAATAAAGCCGTCCTTATGTTGCCCACGTGGGGATAACCGGTGGGGCTGGGGGCATAGCGGACACGAACTGGTTTGGTTCCCTTGGCTTTGCTCATCAGGCTATTATATTACTTCGCCGGCTGACATTCTACAGTCCTTAGCGCCTGCTCTAAATCCGCCGGAAGCTCCGAGACAAACTCAACATGCTCACCGCTGGAGGGCAGCTTTAATCCCAGCCTGTGGGCATGGATGAACTGCCGTGCCAGTAGGTCCGTCTTTCCACCATAGGTGGCATCGCCGGCCACCGGGTGCCCGATAGCAGCCAGGTGAACCCGAATCTGGTGAGTACGTCCGGTCTCCGGTACAACTTCAAGCAGCGTATAGCCGCCGATGTACCTGACAACGTGATATCCTGTGCGCGCCGCCCGGCCCTGAGCTACAACCGCCATTTTCTTACGGTTGCCCGGATGGCGCCCGATTGGGGCATCGACGAAACCCCTCTCTGGAGACAGGTGCCCCCTGACCAACACCAGATAAGTCTTGGCCACGGTACGGGCTTTGAACTGGTCGGCCAGCTTGCTAAGAGCCACCTGGTTCTTGGCTACCAGTATCAGCCCGGAGGTATCTTTGTCCAGCCGGTGTACTATGCCGGGACGCACCCTATCATCACCAAAGGGTAAATCAGGTAATCTGGCAAGAACAGCGTTAACCAGGGTATGACTACGATGTCCCGGTGCCGGGTGGACGGTCATACCCGCTGGCTTATCGACGACCAGCAGGTCATCGTCCTCATAGAGTATATTTATTGGAATATCTTCCGGGTTCAGGGAGCTTGGTTCGGGAGGCGGCACAACCACCGTCAAACGGTCACCCGCAGAAAGTCTCAGGCCAGCCTTGGCCAACCGGCCATTTACGGTGACGAATCCGCCGTCAATGAGCTTTTTGGCTGATGTCCGGGATATTTCCGGGACCTCTTCAGCGATAAAGACGTCAAGGCGGACACCTGTTTTACCCGCCACCAGGTCTACTACCTTATTCATGTCAGCATCACCGCTCCTTGATGAGCAGGAAAGCCAGCAGCAAGGCACCGACGACTACTGACGAATCAGCGACATTGAAACTCGGCCAGATACCAACATCGATAAAATCGGTGACATAGCCTACTCTCAATCGGTCAATCAGGTTGCCCACGGTACCACCGAGGATTAGGCCCATGGACAGCTTTCCCGGCGTGGTGCTCAAAAAATGGACACGACCGTGCAGAAATACAATCAAAAAAAGCAGAAGGCAAACTCCGAAGATAGCAAACGCTGTCCACAGACCAGACTGGTCGGGGAATAAACCAAAGGCAACACCGGTATTGTGGCTATGCGTCAAACGAAAAAATCCGGTTTCAGGCACCGACTGGCCAACGGCAAGGTAGGACCTTATCCAGAGCTTGCTGAGCTGGTCGACGACGACCACCACCAGGGCAGTAATAAAGGGAACCGGATTACGATGCCAGAAACCAAAAAGGTTACTTAGCTTTTGCATTCTTTGTCTTGGTAGCACAGCTCATACATAACCTTGCCTGAGGTAGTGCTTCCAACCGAGCCGGCGCTATGGACTGTGCGCACAGTTCACATAGTCCATAACGTCCCTCATCAAACTTCTTCAGTGCGTTCTCCACCCCAGCCAGCTGTTCCAGTATGCGCTTCTCCAGCGCCATCCGATTCTCCAACTCAGCAGTCTCGGTAGCTTCCTCTTCTCTTTTACCAAAGGGGCTACCCTCACGCCTTTCAGTCGTCTGCTGGCTGGCTCTTATCTGCTCCAGATGCTCGGCCAGACGCTTACGGTCATTTTCCAGACGAAGGCGTATTATCTTAAAATTCGTTATAGTCACTTGCTGATACCCTCCATTCAACCATCCTATCAACCAACCTATATTTATGTACCTTTTTGAAAAGCTGAGAGTGGGTTTTGATCCTGTACCGACTGCCTTGAAAAAGATGGTGTTACCGGTTTACCAGATGGGCGGCTCTGGTGCCAACCGACTGTCACATAGCATTTTGAGCTGGTTTAGCCAGCCGTTGATTCCGATAAAGCTTCCTTCAGTGCAACCGGTAGTCATCAGTATAGCCTAAGTGTATCCTATTTGAGCCATATAATCAATACCCTGATTGATTTTATAGCAAATTATTTATCAGGTCTCACTCCTGCAGCACTTATTGCCAAAGCCAGTCATATAGCTTATAATCATGGAGTTCACTACAGGATTGATGAACCTTTCAGTTCAGTTAGCACCACAGAACAGGCACGGGCTGCTCCTTACAAACCCGGTAATGACAGCTTCGGGCACTTTCGGCTACGGTACCGAGCCAGATCACCTGATCGATATTCAAAGGCTGGGGGCGATTGTCTGCAAGGGAACTACCCTGGAAGCACTAGACGGCAACATTCAGCCAAGGCTGGTTGAGACTGCCAGCGGCTTGCTAAACTCCATCGGGTTGCAGAATATCGGTGTCGGGGCGTTGATCAGGGAGAAGGCGCCAATCTGGGCCAAGTGGCGGGTACCCGTCATCGTAAACATCGCCGGAAAGACCGTTGACGACTATGCCAAACTGGCCCGCACCCTGGATGGAGTAGCCGGAATAAGCGCCCTGGAGGTGAACATCAGCTGCCCCAATATCAAGGCCGGAGGTGCTGAATTTGGGGTCGATGCCCGGTCGGCGGCAAGTGTAACCAGCGCCGTCAGAGAGGTCACTGCCCTGCCGTTACTGGTCAAGCTAACCCCCAACACCGGCAACATAGCCGAGATAGCCGCCGCCGTTGCCGAAGCCGGAGCTGATGCTATCTCACTTATAAATACATTAAAAGGCATGGCCATAGATACAGACAAGCAGCAGCCACTGCTGGGCAGTATCACCGGGGGCTTATCCGGGCCGGCCATCAAGCCGGTGGCGCTGGCCATGGTCTACGAAGTAGCGAGAGCAGTGGATGTGCCAATCATCGGTTGTGGCGGCATTACCACCACCGGCGATGCCATCGAGTTCATCATGGCTGGTGCCAGCGCCATCCAGGTAGGGACAGCTACTTTCACCAACCCCCACGCCCCCATCGATATACTGGAGGGCATAATGAATTTCATGGTGGAACGGGGAATCGAAGATATCAATAAACTCATCGGTGCCGCCCTTCGCTAGCCAGAAGGCCATTCCCATGCCCCCGGTATAGAAAGGGACGGATGAAAGGTGGCCAAAAGAGGAACCGGACTGATTCTACCCATCGCGGTGTCTCTATTAGCCTGTGGCTTATTGGGCTGCAGCCAGCCGCAGCCAGAAGTAATATTCAGCCAAAGTGGGCCTTTCCCCGAGATAGATGAATACATCCAGCAGCAGATGGAGGATGGGGGTATCCCCGGCCTGTCGGTGGCCGTAGTCCAGCATGGCGAGATTCTTTACCTGAAGGGTTTCGGTGTCACCAGCCTCAGCAACCCTTTACCGGTAACTCCGCGGACTGTCTTTGACCTGGCATCGATAAGCAAGTCGTTTACCGCTCTCGGAGTGATGCTGCTGGCTGACGAAGGCCTGATTGACCTGGATACCAGCGTGCAGCAGTACCTGGCCGACTTCCAGCCAGACGACCCACGAGCATCACAAATCACCGTGCGCCAGCTACTAAACCAGACCAGCGGTTTGCCTGGTGCATTCTCCGAGCCTCTAATCTATTATCAGGGCAACGATGCCATGGAGAAGCTGCTGGCTTCGGTAAACCGTCTACATTTAAACCGGGAGCCCGGTTTATCATTTGAATACGCCAACATGAACTACGCTATCCTGGGGGCACTGGTGGAGAGAGTATCGGGGACTACTTTTGAAGACTACACGCAGCAAAAAGTCTTCACGCCGATGGGGATGACCAGCACCACCCTCTATCCCGAGGAAGCGGCCAAATTGGAACGGGCTGACGGCCACCAACCCATGTTTGGCCAGGTAGTTGCCCGCAACATCCCCTATTTCAGAAGCGCCTCGCCCGCCGGCTGGGTGATGTCCAGTGCCGAGGACATGGTCCTCTGGCTCACCATGCTTCTAAATAAAGGAGACATGGACCAGAGACAAATCTTCCCGGCAGCCATCATTGAGGAGATGCAAGCCCCGGCGGCCACCTTTGAAGAGAATAACCAGGTTTTAGGCTACGGCATGGGCTTCTATATAAAGCAGGGGCCTGACCTTACACCGGTAATCTGGCACGGTGGTGACACCCCCAACTTCCTGAGTGATATGCTCCTCGTTCCCGGGCAGCAGTTCGGCGTGGTGGTATTGACCAACAGTCAGGCAACCACCGTCGGCCATAACATCGCTCCAGGAGTAGCCAGCATTATTCTGGGACTGGAATTGAATATGGGGAATATCCCCTGGTGGGCACACTGGGAAACCGTTGACAACATAGCCACCGGCGCAATAAGCTTTACGATTTTACTGACGCTGGGTGCGGTCGGTTACGGCTGGCATGCCTGGCGCCAGTTCAGGAATAAAAAACGGCATTTCATTGGTTCCTCTCGGGCGGGTGCCATGCCGCCAGCCTGGCAGACGGCGCTCCATATGATGCCTCTGGCAATTTTTATCCTGTTTGCCCTGGCTGGCTATCTGGTAGTACGGACGCTGTACGGATATAACCTGTATGAAGCGCTGATTCTATTTCAGATGGGAGCACCGCCGGGTATCTATATCGCCGGGATAACCCTTATCCTCGTCGTCTTCCTGTGGGCGCTCCTGCTGGCCTTTATCACCCTGTTTACACGCAGCAGCAAGACGACCTAGTCCTCTATCAGCTTCTGCCCGGCAAGGCAGGCACTCTTTAGAGCACCAGGACGCCTGGCGATGGCACCCTTCTCATCGATACCGGGGAAAACCAGTTCGCCAGCATAGCCTATATCCAGACTGGTGAAGAGAGCCTTTACCGTTGTTATTGCCGGTTTGAAGTCCGCCATTCTGAGTCCACCTACCCCGATAAATATCCCCTTTCGTCTCCTCAAATCTCCTAACGGCGGTCTTTTTAATCGATACTTTCGCGCCCACAGGGCCTGACAGCGGTCTATCATGGCTTTCATCTGGGCAGTTATCCCCATGAAAAACAGCGGTGAGGCCAGCACTACCCGGTCAGCCCCTTCCATCTCCCGATAGACAAGCTGCATATCGTCATCAAGGCTACAGTCACCGGTCTCCAGACAATCATCACAATGCCGACACGGGGCGATATCAAGGTCGCAAACATTAATTGTTTTGACCTCGGCCCCCTTGCCGGCGGCACATTTCAGCACCTCAGCCAGCAGCAAGTCCGTGTTGCCACCCCGCCGCGGGCTACCGGCAATGCCGAATACCCTCATCACCTTTTGCCCGCCACGCAGTTTAGAATGGCAGCCTCCCTGGATTTCATATTGTGTGCCGCTTCTGGTTTATCGTGGCCATATCCCAGCAGGTGAAGCGTGCCGTGAACGATGAGAACAGCGATTTCCTTTTCTACAGAATGCCGGTGCTCCCTGGCCTGTTTAACTGCCTGAGGATAACTTATAACAACCTCGCCCAGGTGCTTGATGCCATCGGGTGGGGTGGTAAAGGACAACTCTTCCTCGCCAGAAGAGCCAGACAACATGGCAAAGGCGAGGACATCGGTGGGCTCATCCTTGCCCAGATAGGCTTTGTTCAACTCCCGTATCTTCTCCTCGCCGGTAACGACCACACCCATTTCCACCCCGGGATCAATACCCTGTGCAGCGAGGACTGACTCCGCTATAATTCTCAACCAGCCGGCATCAAGATTGCCCTCAAATTCCGGCTCCAGCAGAACACCAATCTCCATACCGGCCAATCATAGCACAGAGACTCAGCAGCCCTCAAACAGCTTTGAGCAATGCCGGGCATTGTGCTATAGTTAAGTCGAATACAGCCGTTAAACCGCCAGTACGGGAGGGATCGCATAGTGGTCTAGTGCGGGCGCCTGCTAAGCGCTTACCCTGGGAAACCGGGGTCGAGGGTTCGAATCCCTCTCCCTCCGCCACATTGTGAATAATTGCCCCTTGGACAAGGGGCTGTGTTTTCAAAAAGCAGAATTATGCCCAATTACTACATATGGACAATCGGCTGCCAGATGAACAAGGCAGAGTCGGAGCGGCTGGGCAGCCTGTTCGAGCAGGCTGGCTACCGGGCCACCGCTTTCGAAGAGGCCGACCTGATTGTGCTCAACAGCTGCGTCGTGCGCCGCAGCGCCGAGGACCGGGTCATCAACAAGCTTCACAACCTCCGCCCGTTAAAACAACGACGCCCTTCTCTGAAAGTGGCGCTAACCGGCTGCCTGGTCAACTCCGAGCCCAAGGAGCTAAGGCGGCGATTTCCTTATGTTGATTTTTTCTTTAAGCCCGGCGACAGGCCAGGCTGGCTCAATCATCCGGAGCCAATCAGCATATTACCCCGGCAGCCACAGGTGAGCACCTTCGTACCCATCATTCAGGGCTGTGACAACTTTTGCTCTTACTGCATCGTCCCCTACCGGCGCGGCCGGGAGAATAGCCGCCCCTTGCCTGAAATAGTCTGTGAGGTAAGGGAACTGGTGCGGCGGGGAGTAAAAGAGGTGGTCCTGCTGGGGCAAAACGTGGACTCCTACGGTCACGACCTGCCGAACAAACCCGACCTTGCCCGACTGCTCTACGAGCTAAACGAGATAGACGGCCTGGCCCGCATCAGGTTTCTGACCAACCACCCCAAGGACATGAGCCAAAGGCTTATTGAGGCGATTGCCTCCCTGGATAAGGTCTGCGAGCAGCTAAACCTGCCCCTCCAATCAGGTGACAACCGGATTCTGGAGGCGATGAGGCGAGGCTACACGGCGGAGAACTACCGACAACTGGTCGCCCGGCTGCGCCGCCACGTACCCCGGATAGCCCTGAGCACCGATGTAATCGTCGGTTTCCCTGGGGAGAGCGAGAAGCAGTTCCAGGCTACGGTCGGCCTGCTTGGTGAATTAAGGTTTGATAGCATCCATATCGCCGCCTACTCGCCGAGGCCGGAGACCATCGCCGCCCGCCAGTTCGATGACAACATCCCGGATGAAGAAAAAGAAAGGCGGCGGCAACTGGTGGAAAAGCTCCAGGAAAATATCGCCACCGAAATAAACGCCGACCTGCTGGGCAAGACGATTGAAGTCCTGGTGGAAGACCGCAAAAGAGATAAGTGGCAAGGAAGAAGCCGAAGTGGTAAACTGGTGTTCTTCATAAGCGACGACAACCTGCTGGGGCGGCTGGTGCCGCTAAGAATAAATAAAACCGGCCCCTGGTCACTCCAGGGCAAAATTGAACAAATCTGTACACCAGGATTTAAGGAGGCATAATGAAAAAAACAGCGGTCTTGATTACCGTGCTGCTGGCCGTGCTCCTTATCGGCGCAGTAGCCCTCGGCGGCTGCACCGCGGCCGATGGCACCGACGCCAACAGCCTGTGGACCATGGTCATCTTTTTAGTACTTCTATTCGCCGTATTTTGGTTCCTCATTATCCGGCCGCAGCGCAAAAGACAGCATGAGCAGCGGGACCTTCTGGCAAACCTGAGCCTGGGAGATAAAGTGGTCACCATAGGCGGTATCTACGGCCAGGTTGAAAGCCTCAGCGAAACCAGCATCGTCCTCAAGATAGAATCAGGGACAACGATACGGGTATCCCGCCGCAGCATCGCCTATAAGCAGGACCAGATGGTATAGCAGTCTTCTCCGTATTACCACCTTGGAGGTAGCCCCATTAAGCGCTACGATTACATTATTGTCGGCAGCGGTATTGCCGGGCTCTACTGCACTCTGCTGGCCCAGGAATATGGCAGCGTGCTACTCATCACCAAGGGCAGCATAGATGACTGCAACACCAGACATGCCCAGGGGGGCATTGCCGCCGCCATCGGTAAAGACGACTCGCCCCAGCTTCATTACAGGGATACCATAGCCGCTGGAGATGGCCTGTGCAACGAAGAGGCGGTGGGCATACTGGCCGCTGAAGCCCCTGACAGAATTACGGATCTGGTCAACTTTGGTGTTCCCTTCGATACCAGTGACGGAGAGATCGACCTCGCCCTGGAGGCGGCCCACAGCGTGCGCCGCATCCTCCACGCCGGAGGCGATGCCACCGGCGCTCACATAGAACTAACCCTGAGCGAAAGGGTGCGCTCCTTAAGCATCCCCATCCTGGAAGGCTACCTGGCGACTGAAATCACAGTAGAAAAGGGCAGAGTCAGGGGGCTAAAGGCCCTCAACTGCGCCAGCGGTGCCACTGAGGAGTTTGAATGCCATTTCCTCATTCTGGCTACCGGCGGCTGCGGCCAGCTGTTCAAGTTCACCACCAACCCGGAGGTGGCCACCGGTGATGGCATTGCCCTGGCCTTCAACGCCGGTGCCGATGTTGTGGACATGGAGTTTTTCCAGTTCCATCCGACCACGTTGCATCTCCCCGGGGCGGGCACTTTCCTCATCTCGGAAGCAGTCAGGGGTGAAGGTGGCATCCTGCGCAATGCCAGAGGTGAGCGTTTTATGACCCGGTACACGCCGCAGGCCGAGCTGGCACCGAGGGACATCGTCACCCGCAGCATAGTTGCCGAAATGGCAAAGACAGGCGAGGAAAATGTATTCCTGGACATCACCCACCTGCCACCCCATACCACTGCCACACGCTTCCCCCAGATATACCGCTTCTGCCTAGAACATGGCCTGGACATCACCAGGCAGCAGATTCCGGTGGCACCGGCAGCCCATTATATGATCGGTGGCATAAGGGTTGATAACTGGGGAGAAAGCACCATATTAGGGCTCTTCGCCGCCGGCGAAGTCGCCGGTATCGGTGTCCACGGCGCCAACCGCCTATCCTCAAACTCATTGCTTGAGGTGCTCGTTTTCGGCAAGAGAACTATCCAAAGGACTCGCCAGCAATACGAACCAGCCTCGGCTGCCTTTGGCAACGATGTCCTTACCCATCTCAAACCAGGAGAGCCGGCGCAGAATGCGCCCGATGCTAGCCTTACTGCCTTAAACCAGCTTATGTGGGATAAGGTAGGCATTATCCGCAATAGAGAGGACCTGGCCGAGGCCGCCAATATACTATATGCCTGGCAACAGTCGCTGTCAGCAGCCAAAGACCGCCCTTCACATGAACTCGAAAACATTATACTGACCGGCCGCCTGGTCACCGAGGCCGCCCTGTTTCGGGAGGAGAGCCGCGGTGCCCACTTCCGTTCCGACTTTCCCCGGCACTCCACCGGATGGCACCGTCATATCGTGTTGCAGGATAAAAGCAGGAACCGGACGAATGAGACAACCATTTGACGAACTGGTAAATAAAATAGTAGACCTTGCCCTGGAAGAGGATACCGGAAGCGGTGACACCACCAGCGAGATTCTGCTACCCGATAACCAGCAGGGGAAAGCAGCCATTATAGCCAAGGCTGAAGGCGTGCTGGCCGGTGGCGACACCGCTAAACTGGCCTTCCTTGAAGTTGACCCCTCACTTGACGTAGCCATCTCCATCCCAGATGGCAGCAAGGTAAGACCGGAAGATGTTGTCGCCACCATCGAAGGCAATGTGGCCAGCATCCTTAAAGCGGAACGGGTAGCCCTTAATTTCCTGTGTCATCTCAGCGGCATCGCCTCGGAGACGGCCAGATACGTCGCCGCGGTTCAGGGAACGGCCACCATCATTACCGATACCCGTAAGACTTCACCCGGCCTCAGGCTACTGGAAAAACAGGCTGTTCGCAGCGGTGGCGGCCACAACCACCGCCTCAATCTAGCCAGCGGCATCCTCATTAAAGACAATCATATAGCGGCTTTGCGCCACCTGGGCATGAGCCTGAAGGATATCGTGGCCAAGGCCAGGCAGAACGCCCCCAGGGGCTCAACGATTGAGATAGAGGTTAACACCATCACCGAAGCCATAGAAGCAGCCAGAGCCGGGGCCGACATAATTATGCTGGACAATATGACCCCTGATGACCTCAGACAGGTGTCAGAGCTGGTTTCAACCCAGGCAAAGCTTGAGGCTTCAGGCGGCATCAGCCTGGACAATATCAAAGCCTTTGCCACCGCCGGGGCTGATTATATCTCCATCGGCGCCATCACCCACTCAGCCAGGGCACTTGATTTTAGCCTTAAGCTTATTTAGCCAACGACCTGGAGCATACCACTACTCAAGGCCTATTCCTGTTTCTATGGCCGTTGGCGTTTCCAGGCATATTATCTGCATAAAAACCATTAAAATAATTCGCCACTTGGCCACAACCAGTACCATTTTACCCCCTTCCAAGACCACTTTTGTGACTTTTGGGTGATTGTAAAACCCCCCTCTATCGCTTAAAAATAGATAGTTCCAAATAACTTGAGGTAGTTAGAAGCAAGAATAAATAGCTAGGAGCAAAACGATGGATATCACAAAAACCTCTGAAGAGACCAGTAAAAGCGGTAACCGCGGAACGGCTGATTTGATGGCCGATATGGCCAAGGAGGCGGACCAAATCATCGCCAGTGCCGGAAAAGCAGCCCGGCAGGAAGCGGAGCAGGAAATGGAGCGGATCCTCAAGCAATACGAAGACAAGACAAAGCAAATCGTTTTAAGGATTCGGGAAGAGACAAATACAAAGGCCGCCCAAATCGCCGACAGCGTGCGGGAATCAATTATGCTGAGAATTGAAAAGGCTTCATCTGAAGCCATAGCTGAAGCAATTGCCGATTCTAGCCGAAAAGTCGAGGAGCTTGTCAATGTCCAACCGGATCTAGCCGTTGAGAAGGCAGAGCCAGCGCCCGCCGAGGCCAAGGCTAGCCAGGAAAGCAGCCCCCCGCAACCCCAGGTGAATAATCTGGCCGAGCGGGATAATGGTGATGAAGTTAAAGACGAGAAGGATAGTACTGAGGCGGAAGCCGAGCGCAGCACACAAAATAACGTTAGATTTGAGCATGACTTTGACCAGTGGCTTAGCCAGTAAGTAAGAGACCAGACATGGAAACAGGCAACGGCAGAAGTAAAGAGTTCGGCCGGATGCTAAGACAGCAACGGCTGATGATTCCGATGACCCTCCACAACCTGACCCGAAAATCGGGCGTCTCGCCTTCTTACCTTGGCAGGATAGAGAGAGGGGAACGCTTCCCCTCTGCCACCATATTGCAGAGAATCGCCCGGCCTCTTGGTTTTGATGTCGACGAGCTTTTCGCCCTGGCCGGTTACCTGTCAACGCAGCCTGCCGCTGTATCCGAAGCAAACCCAGGTTATTCCAGCGACCGCCTGGACCCGTATGTCTACCGCGTCCTGTCCCAGGAACCAATCGCCGTACAACGGGCTGTCATCGGTATCATCTCCATACTGAGAAGTATCGCCAAGGCAGATAGCGGCCAGCAGTGAGTTTTAAAAGAGACCACCATCTCGCCACCTTCAGGCTGCTACCTCCTGAACACTAATTTGCGGTAACAGCCATTCCACATCAGCCCGTCGGCAGAGGTCCGTCCCCGGTGTCAACACCGCAGCCGTGCCCATGGCCGTAGCCAGGCGGCTGGCTTCCCAGAGAGACCCCCCTCCGGCTAGCTTCAGGGCAAGACCGGCAACAGCACAATCGCCGGCACCGACGTCACTGACCACCTTCACTCTCGGAGGCACCGTCCTTATAACCCTACCCTCACCGGCGGCAATGAGACCATCTTCACCTCTGGAGATAACGACGATTTCAATACCCCCGGCAACCAGTTCAAGGCAAGCCTTTATGATATCGGCTTCAGCAGCCAGTTCAACGCCAAGGAGCTCTTCAGTCTCCCTGACATTAGGCTTGATGAGGCAGGGCTTACCCTTAACCCCCTCCTTTAGATATACCCCGGATGAATCCAGTATGGTTTTTACGCCATGTCTTTTGGCTTCGATAATAATTGTGCGATAAATATCCACCGGGCAGCCCGGGGGAACACTGCCACCAGCAACTACCAAATCCGGAACCGGGCCAATATCCCAGAGATGTAAATAGAAGCGGTCTATTTCTTCCTTTGAGACAAGCGGCCCCTCGGTGCTAATCCTCGTCTGCTGTGAGGTTTTGATATCATTGATGATAAAACAGGATCGCGTCTCCCGTTCAATAGGGGTGAATCTGAAGGGCACTCCCTGCTCGGTAAGCAGCGCTTCCAGTGTTCGGCCGTCATGTCCGCCGATGAAGCCATAGGCCATACCCATCCCGCCCATCTCATGTATCGCCCGCGATACATCTATGCCCTTACCCCCGGCATCGTTATGTACTACGGTACTCCGGTTGGTCTCGTTCAAGTTCAATCCTTGAACAGTGATATGCTTATCAACACAGGGGTTCAGGGTTATGGTAGCAATCATAATCCGCCGCGCAACATCAGTATTTCAGGTACCAGTCATCCGAAACGTTAGCCAGTTCATCCGCAGACAGTCCCAGCTTCCGGTACCAGGGTACAGCGTATTTGCCGGTTATCTCATTGAGTTCCTTTAGCCTGTCGACAGTTACGGTAGCTAGATACCTGCTTCTTTGGTGGACATTTTCAATGGCAACCGCCTCCTGCCAGATGGCACGACCGGCAAGAAACCCGGAGGCTCCCGCCTGGCAGGCAATCTCCACCTGCCTGCGGAAGAGATCGTAGTCAACACCGGCGCTCAGGACAACCCAGGGCACCGCTGAGGCAGCATCCAGTTTGCGGCAATGCTCTATAAGCTCAGATTCATTTGCATTATAGCGCAGGTCGGCCGGAAACTCAGTCTTTAGAATATCTATGGGCAAGCCGGCGATGTCCCCGGCGGTAGCAATCACCAGCCCCGCCTTATGCTCGGCGAATAACCCCGGATTGGACACCTCATCACCCACGGGATAACACATCGCCTCCACCAGAAAGGGGATGTCATGCTCAATGCAATCCCGGGCGACAGCGTTTACCGTATCCAGTTGTTCAGCGGCTAATTTGTGCAAATCCGGCCGGTAATAGAGCAGCAGTTTGACCGCCGAGGCGCCCATGCGCTTAATTTTGGCCACACTCCATCCCTCAAGCAGCCGGGTCCGGCGGCTTTCCCCATCTCCGGTATAGCCGGTAGCCTCCAGCGACACCAGAAGCCCGCTGTTTTTTAATATCACGCCGTGGCTAATACACTGAGCTGCTCCGTATATCGGGTCAAGAAGGACAGCACTGGCATAAGTAGCCAGGCTAGAACACAGCTCAAGCTTGAAGTCAATCATCGCCCTATCGCAGGCTTCGCCTTCCTCCTGGCAGATGAGCTGGCGCAGTGAGCCGCGGTGGTCAATGGCACACATGTTGAAGACCCCCACGGGGTCGGCGATCTGCTGCAGCCCCCTTAGCTTGCCAATGCTCAACCGTTTCATGGTTATCCTCGGCTATTATGGGTTACAAGCCTGTAATAATCAAGGCGTTTGTTTTTGTTCGCAGCCACCGTTATAATGTAGCCGGTTAAGCCTATATTTGTGGGGTCTGCAATCCTTGCTCTATCACGCCATCCAGCTAGCATTGAAACTGCTCTTTTCCCTGCTGACCCGCCGCCGGGTCACTGGTAGAGAGAATATTCCCCGCCGTGGACCGGCTATATTTGTCGGCAATCACATCCACCTGTTCGACTCGCCCCTGCTCTGGGTCACCCTAGGATCCAGTGCGAAATTCATGGCAAAAGAGGAGATGTTCAACTCCAGGATAACTGGCTACATCATGCATACCTGCGGTGCCTTTCCGGTAGCCAAGGGACGCCTTGATATGAAGGCCTTTCGCCGGGCAATGCGAACCATATCCCGCGGACAATCTCTGGTTATCTTCCCCGAAGGAATGCGGAGTAAAAACAAGCGCCTCAAGCTGGCTTTCCCCGGAGCCGCCCTCATTGCCACGCGCAGCGGCGCACCGATTATCCCGGTAGTCATTACCGGTACGGAAAATCTCCAGGGGATAAAGTGGTTATGGCGGCGTCACCGGATATCAGTCCACATGGGACCGTCTTTTATGCTGCCGGCGGCGGAGGGCAGGCTTACCAAGTACAAACTGGCCAAGTTGACCGATATTATTATGGAAAGCATTGCCCATCTGCTGCCAGAGGAATATCATGGCCAGTACAAACCCAGAGAGGTAAAATGACAGTAGAGATTAAACGGGCGCCGGGTATCGGCTTCTGTACGGGGGTTAGACGGGCGATAGATATTCTGGGGCGTGTCGCCCGCGAGCAGGGTGGGGTGGAGACGCTGGGAGCGGTAGTGCACAATCAGCAGGTGCTGCGCAAACTGGCTGATATCGGGGGCAGCATCGTCAATAGCGTCGATGAGATTAAGGGGGACAGGGTAGTCATTCGCTCTCATGGAGTCGGCCCGCAGGTAATTAATGACATCAAATCACGGGGTATTGATATCATAGATACCACCTGTCCCTTCGTTAAGCGAGCCCAGATAGCCGCCAGAAGGCTGCACCAGTCTGGTTTTTATACCATCGTCTTCGGCGATGCCAGCCACCCCGAGGTCAAAAGCATACTCGCCTGGGCCAGCGGCAACGGCCTGGCGACCCAGGAGGCTACGGTTCTGTCCAGCCTCGATGATCCGCCCCGCCGTCTGGGCATACTGTCGCAGACAACTCATGCACCCGCCCGCTATGCCCGCTTCATCAAAGATGTTGTTGACTATGCCCTGGTCAAGGACTCCGAGCTGCGCATCATCGATACCATCTGCCACGACATCAGGCGCCGGCAGGAAGACAGCGTCAAGCTGGCCAGGAAATCCGAAGTGGTGTTTGTCGTCGGCGGCCACACCAGCGCCAACAGCAAGCACCTGGTGGAGCTGTGCTCCGAGGTAACCACAACCCATCTCATTGAGACCGCTCGCGAAATCCAGAGTTCCTGGCTACCACAGCAGGGCATTATCGGCATCACTTCGGGGGCTTCCACCGACGACGAAACGATAGATGACGTGGTAACCAGGCTAAAATCCCTTACCCGGGACTAGGATGGCTTCACAATTGTCGCCCCCCTAGAATTTATGCTACACTTCCCTGTTAAGAAGCCATGACAAGACGCCGCATTTTTTCCGGAGCCCGACCTACCGGTCGTCAGCACATCGGTAACTACCTGGGGGCCTTACAGAACTGGGTCAGGCTGCAGGATGAATACGAATGCTACTACATGGTGGCTGACTACCATGCCCTGATGAGCGAATACCGTC
>SDBU01003015.1_pt1 | contig 21751 bp, 24 predicted proteins | sample 2277071 | NCBI WGS metagenome assembly SDBU01 (sample SAMN10397929, study PRJNA504765) | marine sediment metagenome | isolation source: marine sediment core GS08_GC12, 126 cmbsf | place: Arctic Ocean: Gakkel Ridge, Loki's castle | collected 2008 | reverse complement strand
TATATCACCGGTATTGCCCTGCCGGTAGATGGCGGCGGAGCAAGTAGTTAGGCCGGAAACGTTCTTGTTGAGGAGACTTTATCAGTATGAGAACACCGCCTTGGGTCGTATGATGAGCTAGGAGCGAAGTTAATTAAGAGAATTATAAGTGGCAGCGGGTGGATTTATTATAGCTTTGATAAAACTGGGAGTTATAATAGCTGGAAATAGAAGAGAAGAGAAAAGAGATTGAGAAGGATTAACCCAATAGGGGAGACCTCACTTCTGCTTTTCCAGCGCTGTTTTCTGAACCTTACCGCTGGCGGTCTTGGGCAAGCTATCAATGAAACTTACCATCTTGGGCACTTTATAATCCTCAAGACGTCTTGCGCACCATTCAATGATTTCCTGTTCGGTTGCCCTTTTCCCTCTCTTCAAGACAATGAATACCTTTACCAGTTCACCCAGCTTTTCATCCGGCACCCCGATTACAGCCATTTCAGAGACAGCCGGATGCAGCGAGATTACATTTTCTATCTCCGGTGAAAGTACCTCTTTGCCCGCAGTGAAAATGATGTCCTTTTTCCGGCCGGTTATGTAGTAATAACCTTCCTCATCTCTGCTTGCCAGGTCCCCGGTATGCAGGTAGCCCCCTTTCAGAGCCTTCGCCGTTTCTTCAGGCATTTCCCAGTAACCCTCCATGATATTGTCACCGGCGATTATCAACTCACCAATGTCACCGGGAGCAACATCCTCGCCCTCTTCATTGACCACCCTCACCTCTACGTTCACCAATTCCTTACCACTGGAGCCAGGTCGCCTAACTTCGGACAAAGTACCATCCAGCAAAGGAGCAATGATAATAAACGATGACGCCTCCGTCATACCATATCCAGTCAAAATGATATCGCCAAAGATTTCATTGAACTTCCCCGCCGGACCATCAGGAATTAGAGCACCCCCTGTTACTGCTAAGCGCAAGCTACTAACGTCATACTTGCCGATATCAGGACAGTCAATGATAGAGGCCAGCAAGGGGGAGGTCATAAGGGTAGTGGTTACCTTTTCCTTTTGCGTAATCTCCAGAAATAGCGCCGGGCTGTATTTTTTCATCAATACGTTGGTGCCCCCGACAATATAATGGAGCAGCGGCTGCAGCATACCGGTGGCATGAGACATGGGCACCAAGCAGAGATTAATTTCATTCCTGCCATTCGGATACCCCGATAATATCATGTCTTTCACATTGGAAATAATATTTTTATGGCTTAGTATTACCCCCTTGGGTACCCCGGTGGTACCGCTGGTGTAACAAAGCCATGCAATATCATCCTCATCGACAATTACCTCTGGCGCATCTGCCGAATGCCCATTAATTGCTTCCTGGAAGCTGGGTACGCCTGGCACCCCACCAATAGCAATATATTGCTTGAGTGTACTCATCTCGGCGCTTATTGAATTTACTGTATCAGCGTATTCTTCGCCAAAGATGATGGTACTGGCACCAGAGCCTTTTATAATGGATGACACTCCACCACTATCCAGGGTGGTATTTACGGGCACTATTGCTATGGCGCTTTTGGCACAGGCAAAATATGTTACCACATATTCCGGGCAGGTATCCGCCAAAACAGCTAAGCGGTCGCCTGTTTTCATACCCATATCCAGCAGTGCCCCTGCTAGGCAGTTTGCCTGACTATTCAGCTCTTCATAGGTGAGCCTTGTTTCACCGCATATCACGGCCGTTCTACGCGGGAATTTACGTGCATTCTGCTTGATGATATCCCCAAGAAGCATTCTAATCCTCCAAGAGAAAAACTACTTCAGTGTATCACAGCCTGAAGGAATGGGGTAGTGCTATGGTAATGGAGAGGAGGGAGGAGATAGTAATCCATATAAAAGCACCATACGGGAACAAAAGAAACTAAAAACATAAGTGGCAGCGGGTGGATTTGAACCACCGACCAAGGGCTTATGAGTCCTCGCCACCGGTTCAATTGCTTAACAAAATGAGCTTATCACAGCTTGCAGGGTTAAGCAACTACAGTAAATTCTAGGTAGTGGGTCATTTTCAATCAGCTGAAGAAATAATTTGGAAGGCAGCAGAAGCAGTCGGATTGAGATTACCTGCCCCCTCTCTTGTCACCGGTATTGACAAAATCAAATTGACCACTTAAACTTTCCTTATTCTACTATTAGTCGAGGAGTCTGGCTATGGGACAGGAAGAACCGCAGTACAAGGATATCCATACAATACTAAGTGAGATGGCAGAACGCCACGCAAACAAGGTTTACATTAAAAGCCTGGGCCAGGGCAAAAGCATAACTTTTCAGCAAACGTACATATTGTGTAATAAAATCGCTAATTTCTTAAGAAAACAAGATATAAAAGCAAGCGATAAAATAGTTCTTATCGGAGAAAATTCAATAGAGACGCTGCTCATTTTCTTTGGCGTTTTGAATTATGGCGCTGCCATAGGTGGTATCAACGTAGAAGAAAGCAAAGAGAATGTTTATCGCCTGCTCAATCTAGCCAAGCCAAGAATCGTTTTTTATAGCCATGAATTGACCTTTGACCAGGAAAGATACCAAGAAGCTTTATGGATACCTTATACTAATTTCGATGTCGAGGGTAGAGAAGAGAACGAGCTGTTTTCAATTTTGAGGGACTATAGCGGCGAGTTTGACTCTCCGGCCGGGACTAAGGACGATATCGCCACCCTTGTTTTTACTTCGGGAACGACGGCAGTACCCAAGGCGGTGGCAGCAACACGCGAATACGTATTTTATGCCTCGTTAGATGTTGTCGACAGGTTTAAGGTTACTGAAAGAGACGTTATCCTGGATTATCGGGCTTATAGTTGGGCTTCTCCCCAGGTATTGTCTATTGTGCCAAGCTTGATGACAGGGGCGACTCTGGTATATGGGGAAAAATTCTCCCGTTCCCAATTCCCTTCATGGGTAAAAGATTACGGGGTTACCATATGTGTAGGTGTGCCCGCCGTATTCAACATGCTTCTGGAGGAGGAGGTCCCTCTGCATAAGAAAGATGTCCCGTCCTTAAGATTTATGACCAGCAGTACGGCTCCTTTGCTGGTAAAGAACCAGCTGAGGTTTGAAGAAAAGTACGGTATTCTAATCAATCAACTAGCTGGTAGCAGTGAGACTGGCTGGATGGCGGTGAATGACCCGGAAATCCTGAATCAGCCGGAGAAAAGAAAACTTGGCTCAATTGGCAAAGCTCCCCGATATAAAGAAGTTCTCATTATGGATGAACGTGGCAAAAGGCTGGGCAGTGGAGAAGAGGGAGAAATAGTGGTTAGAGGCAAATCGATAGCATTAGGATACCTCCAGGATAGCGGTGAAATTAACAAATTCCCCGGGGATGGGATTCGCACTGGTGACTTGGGTTATATCGATGAGGACGGTTATATCTATATCACGGGAAGGAAGAAAGACTTGATAATCAGGGGTGGGGTAAATATTTCACCGATGGAGATTACCCGGTGGTTAATGGAGCATCCCGCGGTACAGGAAGCGGTCACAATAGGTGTCCCCGATGCAGTTCGCGGTGAGGAAGTCGCCTCTTTTATTGTTCCCAAAGAAGGTGAGCAAATTAGTGTGGAAGACATTATTGAGCACTGTAAGAAAAAGCTCCCCGATTGGAAGCTCCCGAAAACCCTGTATTTCCTTAAAGAGATACCAAAAACAGAGCGGGATAAGCTATCAAAGCCGGGGCTACTGAAAATTTGGGAGGAGATGCAGCGGAAAGGTATAAAAGGTGGCGTAATATGATAAGGGAAGATTAAATGGTCAGGAAGCACATAACTCTGTCTTAAAGAAGGTATAACGCCTACCTTTTTTGTTCTTGGCTAACTCTGCATCCCTCTTCAATGTCGTTACTACATTCCGCTTCAGCCGCGTCATAGGATAAAGTGCCCGTGATACAGGGCGGCTAAGCGGAAGCATTAGCTGGCTACATGTTTCGTTGCTGCGGCGACTTGATGAATGAGCATACAAAAAATACGTATAAGGGAGGTGTCCGCTAATAAGAAGAATGGATACAGAATAGCCAGCGGGATAAGGAGGTGATGGTATGACCGCGAGCCAGGAAACAGTTTCTCTGGAGGAAGCCAGGGAGCAGGTCGGCAAGGTTTGCCGAAGGCTTGGGCTTCTACATCTTTCTTTCGCTAAAACATTGATTGAGGAGCTGGGGGAAGAGAAAGGGAGACATCTAGTTCTGAAAGCAATTAAGGATTACGGTACCAGAATTGGGCACGAAGTAAAAGCGAAGGCAATCGCTCAAGGACTGACTGACAGTCCAGTGAATTATAAAGAGGACTTACCGTTATATGGCATGCATGAGCGCAAAGAGACGATAGAGGTGGACGGAGAAAAAAGAACCCGGATGTATGGCTGTGTTATGGGCAATGTGTGGAATGAGCTTGGGGCCGGTGAATTAGGGCGCTTATATTGCTATGTTGACCCGGCAAAATACATGAGTTTTAACCCCAACTTCAAGCTGGTCCACACCAAAGTGTTGCCTGGTGGTGATGACTGCTGCGAATTGGCGTTGCGGCCCACCACGGAGCAAGAAAGAAAGGATTTTGCCGATAAAGATGAGGATTGGTCGTACATAGACAGTTAAAATAGAAAAAAGGGGGGTGTCAGCTATGCCAGAAATTACTGAAGTCAGGCCTTTCGGGGGGGTGGTATTTCGGAAAGAAGACTTGAGGGAAATGGAGCCGACACTGCTTCGGGCACTACTCCGTGAGCGAACGCATCACAACATTGAGGTTCCTCTTTACCCGACTCTTCTTAAGTGGGCGGGCAAGCCGATATCTACCTTTGGTCTACAGACGCAGATTGTTTTCGACGTTTGGCGGGAAAGAGGATTACCGGAAGATGAACCAGATATTGAGTGGGTTAAGGAATATCTGGCCATCGCCGAGAAAATGCGGGTGGGAAAAAAACCCGAGCTAAATGTGTCTCTGCCTACTCCCTTTACCGACGAGGAAATGGCAGTAGTAAACAAGTTAATTTACGGACGCTGCTCTTTTCGTGATTGGATTGACAAACCGGTCCCTGACGAGATGATTGAAAAGATTCTCGAGGCCGGTAGAGCCGCACCTATCGGCTGCAACCTGGGCGAGGTTCGTTTTATTGTGATTAAGGGCCCCGAAGAAGCAAAGATGGTATGGAGTGATATTTCCACCAGGAATGCCGTCATAATAGTTATCTGCCATGATACCAGGATTCCTGGAATGCTCCGGCAGAATGAGATTGTGCCTCAGAATGCCGGGTTCGATGCCGCGGCGGCGGCGGACCACATGTGCTTGATGGCTCATGCCCTCGGCCTGGGTGCCGTCTGGCTATCCAAGACAGCCAAGACGGACGTAACCGAAGACACCGGAAAAAGGTTCAAGGAGAAATATGGTCTTCCCGACTATATTGAAGTGGCGATGCACATAGCCGTCGGTTGGCCGGCGATAGGAATGCTCAAATCAAAGAGACCACCACTGGATGACATGATGTTAGGAAGAATGGACTGATAAACAAGGCAAGAGACATAAACAGGTAAAGTGAGGAAGTGGAATGTCTAAGATGGTTGTATTGCTACCCAATTGGTGCTAGAATATCGTCTTGTCAATAATCCTTTAAGGAGGTCAGCTGACATAATGATAGATATAACAACCCTGAGGTCCACTTTGGATGACCTGGAAAAGAATAATGAACTCTTGGTAACCAGCACCGAGATAAATCCAGAAATTGAACTGGCCGCCATCCAGAAGCATTTCGACGGGGCGCTGCCAATTTTATTTGAGAAGGTTAAGGGATACCCCAGTGCCCGACTGTTTACCAATCTGTTTGCCTCTGAAGAGAGGGTTATGCGCTTGTTTGGAGCAGACAGCGGCCGGGCATTTAAGCTGAAGTGCGCCGAGGCGCTGCATCATCCCCTGCCACCCAGGGTAGTCCAGGATGCCCCGTGTCAGGAAGTAATTATTGATAAGGACATTGATGTCTGGCCCATTATTCCTATGATATCCCACACGCCAACCGACCCGGGACGGACCCTGGGTGGTGGTCATACACTAATTAGCGGTAGACACTTCTGGGGAGGGACTCATATCGGCTTTAACCGGATGCACTTCCGCACTCCCAATGAGTCCAGCTTCCAGATTTCCCCCGGCTCTCATACCGACATGATAGTCACCGAGTTTTTTAAAAAAGAAGTGATCCCAATGACGATAAATATGGGTGTCCCACCGGCGTGTACTCTGATGGCCGGCTCGGGGTTTCTTTACATGGTACTGCCCAAAGGATGTGATGAGTTGGGGGTTGCCGGAGCAATGCAGGGAAGTCCTATAGAAATTGTCAAGGCGAAAACAGTAGATGCCTATGCCATAGCTAACTCAGAGTTTGTCATTGAGGGCTACCTGGATACCGCTCAGAAAATATGGGAAAGCCCATTGGCTGAGAAGGAGCAAAAACAGGGTGTTTATCCATTCCATCCTGAGTGGTCAGGATACATGGGGAAAGCCTACAGAACCCACAAGTTTGTCGCTACCGCTATCACCTGCCGGCGAGACAGTCCAATTTATTATCCCCTCATTGTGCATGGCTATGATGACCACACTATTGACACCATGATGAGAGCGGCTTGCTTCTTTGAACTGGCGGAGCGGATAAGCCCGGGATTTTGTGTTGATACCCACATCCCGATGTGCATGCCGGATTGGGGTGGAGTAATCTTCCAGGTGAAAAAGCGTCGTCCGAGAGATGAAGGCTACCAGAAGAACATTCTGAGTGCCGCCCTCTCAGTATCATTTGGAATGCGCCTGGCGATTGTCGTGGACACCGATGTGGATATCTACAATATGGACGATATTATCTGGGCTCTGACAACAAGGGTGGACGCCGGCAGCGATGTAATGATTGTGTCCCGTGGTGGGGTGGGGCAGACATTCCAGCCGGCAGAAAGGTCATCGGCGGGTGACCGGGAATGGACACAGTCGAACACCCTCTTTTCCGGGGGAATAGGTCTTGACGCTACCGTGCCATTCCGCTACCGGGATGCCTTTAAACGTGCCAGTTATCCCATAGAAAAGGTTGATTTGAAGAAATGGTTCTCTGAGGAGCAAATCGCCAGGGTCAGGGCAATCCAAAGTGAGTATGCCAGGTCGCTATCCGTCAGGGGGATATAAGCACCACGATATCTGGCGATGAAAAGCAGTCTGTTTTGGCAATGTGTTTGACAAAAGCCTGGCTGTGTGATAAAACTTAGGACAATTTCAACCATGGTTAGTCTAAGGTGAACGTGATGAAGTGCTCGAAAAATAATAAACAGAGTGCAGATAGAGAAAAATATGGTCAGTGACAGGGGGTGTGGTATGGGATAGGATAGTACATTACTCTTCAGGTGACTAAAATTCTATTTGGAGGTTAAAGATGAAACGCACAAAGCTATTAATACTGGTTGGCAGCATGTGCCTGGTCTTAATACTGGCCGCGCTGCCTTTTGTATCGGGCTGTGCTAAACCAGCACCGGCACCGGCACCGGCGCCAGCACCAGCGCCAAAGCCAGCACCAGAGCCGATAAAAATAGGTGCCCTGATCCCATTCACCGGACCATTTGCTGACTACGGCCAGTTCCTCAAGGAGGGCCTGGAGTGGCGGTTAGCCGAGGCTAACAATCAGGTTGCCGGCAGACCGATAGAGCTTATCATTGAAGACTCGGCCAGTGACACCTCCCTGTCCATGGAAAAGGTGAAAAAACTGCTAGAGATGGACAAGGTTAGTATCATTATCGGCCCACTCCACTCCGGGGTTCTTATGGGGCTGGCACCTTATCTCTCGGAGAATAAGATCATTCAGGTAGGCCTGATGACCAAGCCGCTCCCGGCAGGGAAGTTTGGCCACTTCATAGGCCCGTTTGGCACACTCTACTCGGATGGGGTGCCGCTGGGCATGTATGCCTATGACCAACTGGGTGTCCGCACGATTACCACTATAGGTAGCGACTATGTGGCTGGAAAGAGTTTCGTAAACGGGGCTGCGGATACGTTTAAAGAAAAAGGGGGGACTGTGGTTCAGCAGCAATGGGCGGCCGCCGGTACGGCAGATTTCGGCCCCTTCTTGACTGCCATGAAAGAAGCTGAGGCGGTAGTGACCTGGCTCGGCTCTGCGGAGCAGGTGCGTTTCGTGAAGCAATACCACGAATTCGGGCTAAAGATGCCCATCTTAATGGTTTCCGCTGACCAGGTGCGGGCAGTAGATATGGAAGCACTCGGTGACAAGATGCTGGGTTCAATTGGGTCGGTGACCTACACTTCGCGTCTGGATAACCCGGCCAATAAGAAGTTCGTGGATGCCTTCCACGCCAGGTTTGGCAAAGACCGAAACCCGGAAAGAGATGTATTCTCGGCTTACATTGCGGTTGCTATGGTGTTAGATGGGTTAGCGGCTACGGGGGGTGATACCACATTTGAGAAACTGTATGCCGCTATGCTCGGGCTTAAACTGGAGTATCCACAAGGTTCTGTTTCCGTTCACCCTTCCGGCCATTCCATTTATGACCGCTACATTGTCGAAGCCAGGGTGATAGATGGCAAGTACCGGTGGGACGTCATTTATACCTATCCCAAGGTAATTGATCCCAGGCTTTAGCCGCTGTGGGCAGGTTGGGGCCAAAGCCCCAACCTGCCTATTCTCCAGGTTAGTGCCGGCAGTGCCTGTCCCCTATGATGGTGGCATAGGAGTATAGCTTTTATGGAGTTTCTCGTATTAAGCACACTAAATGGGCTTTCCTATGGCTTGATATTATTTCTTTTAGCCGCTGGCATATCACTAATCTACGGGGTGATGGGTATCCTCAACCTGGCCCATGGCGCATTATATATGGTCGGGGCTTATGTGGGTTGGTCCCTAGCCGTACAAAACGGAGTGAATTTCTGGTTGGCGGTTTTAATGGGTGGACTCGCTGCCGGGCTGCTCGGTCTGGTTATGGAGCGGATATTCTTTCGTCGCCTGTATAGGCAGCTAAATGAGCAGGTGTTGTTAACCTTTGGCTTCATCTATATCCTGACCAACTTGAGTATATGGGTTTGGGGCGCACAATTCCGGGCGCCGTTCACGGCACCTATTCTGGCTGGTTCCTTCCATGTTGGGGGCTTGACGTATCCTATCGCTCGTATTACGGTCATCTTTATCGGGCTAATTATAGCCGTGGGCTTATGGTGGTTGCAGGATAAGACCCGGGTCGGCGCTATCGTTCGGGCGGGAATGGATGATAAAGAAACAACCATGAGTCTAGGGATAAACCTGGGACTGGTCTCTACTGCCGTGTTCTTCCTGGGGGCATTCATTGCCGGATTTGCTGGCGTTATTGGGGCCCAGTTGGTGGGAGTAAGCCCCACGCTTAGCATCGATATTTTGCTTCTGTCAATGGTTGTGCTCGTTATCGGTGGTTTAGGCTCGGTGCAGGGAGTCCTATTGGGCGGTATATTGATCGGTAGTACCGATGCTTTTGGTAAAGCTCTGTTCCCCGAACTTGCCATGTTTTTTACTTATCTCGCCATGATAATTGTCCTGGCAGTGAGACCACGCGGCCTTCTGGGGAGAAGATAGGCGATGGAGACGACCAACCTGAAATCTATTACGCAGCTATGGCCGGGGCAACTGGTTCGCTTTGTCCCTTATATTGCCAGCGGTATAGCCCTTATCCTGTTACCGCCACTTATGCCCTCGTATGTTCAAAGTATGATGACTAAAATCCTTATTTTTGCCATCTTTGCCATGAGTCTGGATCTTATTATGGGGTATACCGGGCTTATTTCCTTAGGGCATGCTGCCTACTTTGGCGTGGGGGGTTATACCGTAGGGGTTCTGATGGTCCATTATGACATTAATATGCTCTGGATAAGTGCACCTCTCGGCATCTTGATGGCGGTGCTTATGGCCGCTGTCTTTGGTCTTATCGCCCTTCGTGTAACCGGTTTCTACTTCATCTTCGTCACCATGGCTCTGGGGCAGTTGCTTTTCAGCATTGCCTTCAAGTGGGAATGGCTGTCTACGATGGATGTTGAAGCTATTGTGGGTATACCACGTCCGGACGTCGGCCTGCCCTGGTTTACCTGGAGTGCTACTTCATTCTACTATTTTGTTTTTCTAGCTTTTGTCATCTGTTTTTTCCTCTTGAATCGGCTGGTAAATTCTCCCTTTGGCTATGCCTTACAGGGCATCCGTGAAAGTGAGCCGCGAATGCGTGTCCTGGGTTACAATACCTGGCTCTATCAATACATCGCCTTTGTGGTCGCCGGAGCCTTTGCCGGTGTAGCCGGCGTGTTGTTTGCCTATCACAATAGTGTTGTGGTTCCCACACACCTCTCTATAACTACTTCTGCATTAGTAATGTTTATGGTTATCCTCGGTGGTACGGGAACGCTTTACGGACCGGTTATTGGAGCTGCCATAATAATACCACTGGAATTTTATGCCGGTATATTTACCCCGGAGCGCTGGCCATTGATTCTAGGCGGCGCTTTTGTTCTATCTATCATGTACGCGCGAGCCGGAGTTGGCGTTTACCTGTCCCGACTTTGGAATAAGGTGGTTTACCAATATGGAAGCGTTAAGGGTTGAGGGCTTATCGAAAAACTTCGGCGGTGTTCAGGCACTGCGCGACGTTTCTTTCCGCGTGGAGGTCGGCGAGAGGCTGGCCATTATTGGTCCTAATGGGGCGGGAAAGACCACCCTCTTTAATGTGCTCAACGGGCAGCTAGCAGCCACCGACGGCCGAATATATTTCTATGGGAAGGACATAACTAATCTGGCCACGCATCGTCGTGCCCACCTCGGCCAGTCCCGCTCCTTTCAAATAACCAGCCTTTTCCCACCTCTTACCGTACTGGAAAATTCTTTGCTGGCTCTTCAGGGCACCAAACCCTCTCGCTTCCAGATGTTTCGCTCAATTACTGCTTATAAGCATCTTTTTACTCAAGCTCAAGAGCTGCTGGGAGTAGTTGATTTATGGGAAAAGAGAGATGAGCCGGTGAAGAATATATCTCACGGAGAGCAGCGGAGACTAGAGATTGCCATCAGTCTAGCCTCAGAACCGAAACTATTGCTCCTGGACGAACCCAGCGCCGGACTGACGGCTGGTGAAAGTGAGGCTGTCGTGGATATGATACGTAATCTGGGGAAGGATATTACCACGCTGCTTGTCGCCCATGATATGGACCTGGTATTTGGCGTGGCGGAGAGAATAATGGTACTCCATTACGGGCAGGTTATAGTTGAAGGCGCACCGGAAGTAGTACGAAATGACCCCAGGGTTAAGGAAATTTACATGGGAGCCGAGGAAGGTACAGAAAATGCTGGAGCTAGCTGACGTCCACACCTATTACGGAGACAGTTATGTACTGCAGGGTATTTCCCTGGAGGTGAAAGAGGGTTCCACCGTAGCTCTGCTGGGCCGTAACGGTATGGGCAAGACAACCACTATTCGCTCAATCATCGGTCTTACTCCCGCGCGCCGTGGTGTGGTGCGCTTCAAGGGGAAAGATGTTACCAGTCTGGAGACCTACCAGATTGCCAAGCTGGGGATGGGGCTGGTTCCCCAGGGACGGCACATTTTCCCCTCTTTGAGTGTAAAGGAAAATCTTACCATGTCAGCGCGGACCCGGGGGAAAGACGCTCCCTGGTCTTTGGATAAGGTCTATTCCTTTTTCCCGGTACTGAAGGAAAGGGCCAACCTGAAGGGAAATCTCCTCAGTGGCGGCGAGCAGCAGATGCTGACCATTGCCCGGGCGTTGATGACTAACCCGGATTTGCTGATGATGGACGAGCCATCAGAGGGACTGGCTCCACTGCTGGTTCGTGAGATTGGCCACATTATTGCCCAACTCAAGGAGAGTGGCTTTTCTATTCTGCTGGTGGAACAGAACCTGCCCATGGCATTATCCGTCGCTGATTACATTTATGTCATAAGCAAAGGTACCATAGTACACCAGTCTACAGTCGAAGAATTTAGAGGTAACGAGGAAGTTAAGGCCAGATACATTGGTGTGGCACACGAATCTGTTTAAGCAGGCGAGGAGGAACCAACATGGAACAGGAACCGGTCTCACTAACCAGCGAAGAGGAGGAAAGGTACCAGAAAGCGGGTTTTGGCCAACAGCTAGGCTTCGGTGAGAAGCCGGCATTGCTCATCATTGACCTGATGTATGCCTTCACTGACCCTGAGATGCCATTTGGGTCTAACATGGATGAAGAAGTACAGGACACAGCCCGGGTTATGCATCTGGCCCGGCAGAAAGGGATTCCGGTAATCTTCACTGCCATGGGCTACGAAGAGGGCTGCGAAAGCGAGATGGGCATCTGGCTTAAGAAGGCACCTACGTTAGCCCTGTTTAAGGCCGGCTCTCGGCTCGTAGAGATAGATGAACGAGTGAAGCCGATAGCTGGTGAACCAGTGATTATCAAGCAGGGACCAAGTGCCTTCTTCGGTACCCATCTGGCATCACTCCTTATCCGTCTCGGGGTCGATACGCTCATCATCACCGGCTGTACCACCAGTGGTTGTGTCCGGGCTACAGTGGTCGATGCCATGCAATACAGCTTCAGAGCCATCGTGCCCCGGGAATGTGTTGCCGACCGGGCGAAAGGTCCTCATGAGGCAAATCTCTTCGATATCAACCAGAAATATGGGGACGTCGTCCCGGTGCGGAGCGTGATTGATTACTTGAATAACCATTCACCACGACGGTGAAATTAGGAGGAGCATGGTGGCGTTTAAAGATAATCGTCTATTCATGGAAGCACTGGATAAGACCGGAGATTTAGTCCGTATCAAGCAGGAGGTAGACTGGGAACTTGAGGCGGCGGCCATCGCTCGACGCTCTAACGAGATGCAGGGCCCGGCCTGTTTCTTTGAGAAGATTAAGGACTATCCGGAAGGCTTCCGTATCTTCAGCGGCGGCATCGCCAGTTATAGAAGACTGGCTATCGCTCTGGGACTCAACCCGGACATTCCGGTCAGGGAGATGTTTGCCGAATATGAGCGCCGAGAGCAGTATCCTATCAAGCCCGTCGTGGTCAAGGACGGACCATGCAAAGAGAATATCGTGCGGGGTGATGACGTGGACCTCTTTCAGTTTCCCGCACCCCTCATCCACGATGGTGACGGCGGCCGTTACCTGGGGACATGGGACATAATAATAAACAAGGACCCGGACTCAGACTGGGCGAACTGGGGCACCTACCGCTTCATGCTTCATACTCGGAGGGCGCTGGTGGGACAGCCGCTGCCCCTCAGTCACCTGGCAATGCTCCTGACCGAGAAGTATGTTCCGGCTAACAAGCCAATGCCGGTGGCAGTAGTAACCGGGGCTGACCAGCTTTCCACTCTGGTGGGTGGTGCCGGCTACAGGATAGGCGAGAGCGAAGCGGACTTCGCCGGAGCCCTGGCTCAGGAGCCGATAGAATTGATTAAGTGTGAGACGAGCGACCTGTTGGTGCCAGCCCACGCTGAGATAGTAATAGAGGGTGAAATATTGCCCCATGTGACTCAGATGGAAGGACCCTTCGGTGAGTATACCGGCTACCGTTCCCGGCCGGGAGGCGACGGCGTAATATGCCGGGTAAAGGCAATTACTTACCGTAACTCGCCAATAATAACTATGGTTAGTCTGGGCATACCGGTAGATGAAGGCACTGTCTCCGGGGCAATCACTATGGCTATGACCTACAAGAGACGACTGAAGAGGCTCGGACTGCCAATCACCGATATTTCCCTGCCTTTGGAGGGAGCGTGCCACGTGGTTGTGGTCGGGGTGAAGAAGGGGGGTAGCGAGATTGCCCAACAGGTCAGAGACGCTCTCACTTCACGCCGGGTGCCCATAACCAAGATAATAGTAGTGGACCAGGATATTGATGTCTTTAACTTTGGCGAGGTGCTACATACCATCGGCACCAGGTGCCATTCAGCCCGCGGCATAATGATAAAGGAACACCCGGGGCGGGGTAATCCCCTTACACCCTGCTACAGTACGGAGGAACGAGCCCACGGCCTGGGGGCAACGGCACTACTGGACTGCACCTACCCGCTGGATTGGCCGGTGAATGACCTACCGGTCAAGTCTTCCTTCAATACCATCTACCCGGAAAGCATCAGACAGAAGGTGATAGAGAACTGGCAGAGGTATGGATTCAAATAGCTATTGCTGCACTGATGGTAACCTTTCATGGTGAGGAGAGAAATGAAAAAGGAATATGTAACCTGGTTGGTAAGGGACGAACAGCTCGCCGAGGGGCGGGAGCTCGAACTCACTATCAGAGACCTTACCCCCGGCCGGGAAAAATACGGTGGCCGGAATGTCAAGGCCATATTGTCCCGCTCTCCTGATAAACTACCTGGCGGAGACATATTGTGGATTAGAAGTGGCACCGGCGTGCTACATCCCCAGCCCTGGGCAATCAAGATTACCGGGGACTTAGGCGAGTTTTTATCTCGAAGCCCCTTCAATTATGCCGACCTCCAGGCAAAAAGAGGCTAGCCAGTATAGACGAAGACAGGCAATATTTCAGTAGAAGATGGTTCATTCCGTTTATGGACAATTGCGGAAAAAGAAGTAAAATAGATTACTCCAACGCCTAAGACAGTTCTAAGACAACGGGATTCAACGGAAGACACTGAGAACATCGGCTGGGATGCAGTTTCCAACCTCTATTATAATTCAAGGAGGGTTTCAATGGAACAGCGAGAATGGCAGTATAAAAATATGCATACCGTACTAAAAGAAAGGGCTAAAAATCAGGGGAGCAAGGTCTATATTGAAAGCCCGGACCAGGGAAAGAACATTACTTATGAGCAAACGCACGCAGTGTGCAACAAAATTGCCAATTTTCTAGAAGAAAAGGGCATAAAAGCAAACGATAGAGTAGCCCTTATCGGCGAAAACTCGATAGAAACCCTGCTCATCTTCCTGGGTGTGGCGAATTACGGTGCTATCATCGGTCCCATAAACGTAGAAGAAAGCAAAGAAAATGTTTACCGTGTGCTTGATATAGCCAGGCCAAGGATTGTTTTCCATGGCAGGGAATTGACCTTCGACCAGGAGAGATACAAAGCGGATTTTTGGATACCTTTTGCTGATTTTGATGTTGATAGCGGGCAAGAAAACGAATTATTTTCCATGCTAAAGCAGTATAGCCCCGAGTTTGACTCTCCCCTGGGAACTAAGGATGATATTGCCACACTCGTTTTCACCTCAGGGACCACGGCAATACCCAAAGGTGTGGCCTCAAATAGAGTAGCCCTCTATTATCAGCCTCTGGACACCGTTGACCGGTTGAAGATTACCGAACGAGATATTATCTTAGACTACCGCGCTTACAGCTGGAATTCTCCTCAGATTCTGTCTATTTTACCAAGCTTGTATACCGGCGCAACCCTGGTATTTGCCAAAAAATTCTCCCGCACCCGGTTCCCCTCATGGCTAAAGGATTACAAGGTCACGGTGTGTGTGGGCGTACCGGCCGTCTTAAATATGCTTCTGGAGCAAAAAGTTCCGCTGCATAAAAGAGATGTCCCGTCCTTGAGATTCATGACCAGCAGTACCGCTCCCTTACTGGTAAAGAACCAGTTGAGGTTTGAAGAAGAATACGGCATTTCCATTAATCAAGGAGCTGGTAGCAGTGAAACTGGTTGGATGGGAATGAATGATCCAGAAAAAAGGAAGCTCGGCTCAATTGGCCAGCCTCCCCGATTTAAAGAGGTGCTGATTTTAGATGAGAATAGCAACGAGCTCCCCAATGGACAGGAGGGGGAATTAGTTATCAGGGGCAAATCAATGGGACTAGGCTATATAACGCCAGAGGGTGAAATTAACAGATTTCCCGAGGATGGGTTCCATACCGGTGATTTAGGCTACATCGACAGTGACGGTTATTTGTATATCACCGGAAGAAAGAAGGACATCATAATTAGAGGGGGGGTTAACATTTCTCCCATGGAGATTACCGGCTGGCTGATGGAGCACCCTGCGGTACAGGAAGCGGCCACTATCGGTGTCCCGGATGAAGTTCGCGGAGAGGAAGTTGCTTCCTTTATTGTGCCAAAAGAAGGAGAGCACATTGATGAGGAAGCCGTTATTGAACACTGTAAGAAAAAGCTCCCTGATTTTAAAATCCCGAAAACGATACATTTCCTCAAGGAAATGCCCAAGACGGGGAGAGACAAGCTATCAAAGGCAGGACTGCTAAAGATTTGGGAGGAGCGGCGACAGAAAGCGTAGAGGAAGGAGACAATCTCATGACCAGGGAAGAGCAGATAGTCAGTCTCAGAGGAACCCTTTGAGCTTGTCGGAATAACAGTCAATTGTGCCGTAGGATTTACCTTCAACTTTACAGGTCAGTAGAAATCCATCAATAGCTTGCTTAATAGTAGTAGACATTGAACCCCTCCTTATTCTCTTCTGATTTGCGCGAGACGATAACAGAGAACCAGGAGAAGGTCAATAGATTCGTAGCACAAGTTTTATAGCTAAAACCAATCATTTTGTAAGATGCTATCTTGACTGGGTGGAGAATAGGGAGAGGGTCAAGACTTGATACATGGGTTATAATAGTCTTAACATGACCTGCGATTTATATCAAACATAGAGGTTAAAGATGAAGCGGTTATCTCTCTTTATCTTAATCTTCTCAATTACTTTTACATTGTTCTTATTCGGGCCACCTCTACTCAATAAACAATTCAGCATTTACCCACTGATGAAAATAGGAGACGTCTTTGATATATTCACTCCTCTGATACTCATACCCCTCTATTGGCTCCTATTTCGGCTTGCTGAAGACAAATCTCCTAGCCTCAAAGAGAATCTAATCTTCCTGTTCATTGCCGCATTTTGGGTAGTAGGCCATGGAATGCACCTATCGGCCAACTCCATTGGTCATTTATTAGAGGGGACAGAGGGCAGTGATGTTTACAATTTAGCCTATTTCTATGATGAGATTCTGAGCCACTATTTATGGCATTTTGGTATCGTTGGTCTTTCAGCATTGGTCATTTTTCGACAGTGGAAAATCCCTCTACCGAAGGCCAAGCTGTATCATGGCTTACATACTTAGCAGGCATTATTCATGGGTTTACCTTATTTGTCGTATTCGTTGAAGGCGGAACCACACTGTTAGGCGTGCCTTTCGTTGTCCTGGTAATTCAGCTTGGTTTGCTTTGGTGGTGGAAAAGGTTCATTCATCAACCGCTGCTGGAGTTTTTCTTTGTCGCTTGCTTGGTAGCTGCAGTGCTCTTCATTGTATGGGGAGTTTGGTGGAATGGCTTGCCTGAGTTTAGCGAGGTTGGAATCATTGACTGATAAGTAGTGATGCTAGGATTCAAGATGCCATTATTGGCACGGTTGTCCATTTTATCATGCAGATACCATTTTGGATTGCCATTCCAATTCTGGTGATGGGGTTGATATATCTGATAATCGGCTGGAAAAACAGGGGTAAATGGAAGAAGACTTGATTCAAAAAAATAAGTGGCAGCGGGTGGATTTGAACCACCGGCTACGATATAATGCACAACAATTATGGTTGGGTTAACTATTTTCCTTGTACTCTCAATTGGCCTGGTGGTTTGGTCCTGGAAATCACTCCGGAATCGGCAGGTACATGGGTTCTACCGCTTTTTTGCCTTTGAGTCAGTTTTAGCTCTAATCACGGTCAATGCTAAGTTCTGGTTCATTGAACCCTTTTCGGTAATTCAGATTGTCTCCTGGATATTGCTACTGGCTTCAATTCTCATGGCAACGCAAGGGTTTTATCTTCTGCATACAGTCGGCCGACCCAAGCAAGGGATAGAAGATACCACCATACTGGTGAACACAGGCATTTACAAGTATGTTCGTCACCCCCTCTACGGTTCACTTATTGTGTTAGCTTGTGGAGCTCTTCTAAAGGATGTATCTTTTCTGGCCGTAAGCCTGGCAATTCTGGTTGTTGGATTCTCAGTGGCTACTGCTATAGTTGAGGAAAAAGAGAATTTAACCAGGTTTGGTGCTGAGTATGCTTCTTATATGAAATCTACCCGGAGGTTCCTGCCATTCATCATCTGAATAGTATGATGAGCCAGGAACGAGGCTAATTTTTAAGAGAATTATAAGTGGCAGCGAGTGGATTTGAACCACCGACTAGGGGCTTATGAGGCCCATGACGACGCTCAACTGCTTAACACCCTGAGCGTAACAGAAATTGCCGAGTTAAGTAAATTAAGCAAAGCCTATATTTCCCAGGTAAAACGGGGCGTTCGCACTCCCTCCGGGAAGCTTCTCAAAATCCTGTTCAGCTACGAGAGAGGCACCAGAACCGAAGTCGACTACTTCAACCTCTTTATCATGTCCCGGCAATCAATGGAAATATCCCCAGGAACCGCGCAATTCTATCGCATAAAGCTTGGCAGGTTTTCTCAGAGGTTAATGTTGACTCCGCTAAGAGACAGGATATTGAGCTATTTTTGCTACAGTTCAATAATCCTGGTAACCGCCACGCCTACTACCGAGCTATTAAGACTTTCTATAACTGGCTAGAGGAGACCTTTGACCTGCCCAACCCGATGGGGAAAATCAAAGCACCGAGGCTTGGTAAGCTTATCCTGCCCAGCTTGAAACGTGAGCAGGTGGCTGACCTCCTCAATAGGGTTGATAACGTCCGTAACAAGGCCATCATCGCTCTGTTTACTGAAAGCGGCCTGCGGCTTTCTGAGTTGGTCAATATTAAGCCGTTAGATCTCGATTGGGAGAGCCGTATGGTGAGAGTCATTGGAAAGGGTCGCAAAGAAGCGCTTGCCCCATTTGGTGAACAGACCGAGAAATACCTTAGGACCTGGCTATGCCAATATTAACCAGACGGCAATATATGGGGACTTAACAAATGGGGGATTATATCAATGCTGAGGCGGCTGGAAAAGTCAAGCGGACTACCGTGCAATCTTCATACGTTCAGGCGAACCTTCGCCTGCCTACTCAGGAAAGTCAGACTTGATGTAATGACTATAAAAGACTTAGGCAGGTGGGAAAGCTTGGAAATGGTTCAGAGATACACGAGATCAGTAACTTTCCGAGATAGCTTAAGATTCTACAAGGCACCATTATCCTTCAAGCTTCACGGAATATAAGACATGTATTAGGTGATAGCGGATTTACAACTATGTAATATATATCGAGAATTGTTCTGAAGTTTCTCGATGATTCTTCCGTGCTTGAGTTTATTGAAGATTAGATAATCTATGGAGGAGCTAGTCATTATGGAGCTGAGGGTCCTGTCAGAACCACCTCCTTCCCCAAAGTCGTCACTACATTCCGCACGCCCTGGGGTTCATCTCTATTTGGTTTTATTTGCATTTGGTTGAAGGTCCTCCAGCCTTATACTACACTTCAAGCAAACAAGGCTAGGGGGGGAACTATGGTTAATAAATTCAATAGGCGACTTAAATTATTTATTGAACAAGCCATTCTTATATTCCTTGCTGGGACTGCTTTATCAATTGGGTTACCGCACATACAAATCGCCATCAATTACAGCATCATTAATCGTCACTTTTATTGGCATAAGCTATTTGAATGAAGGTATCCGTATTGAGTTAGCAAGTGCGGGAATAGCCCTCGGTCTTTTTGTGTTGCTGTTATTAATAGTAATTGGGGCAATCTGGTGGTGTGCTGATAGGAATGAGGAGCAAGATTTATCTAACATTGTTAAAGCTGCGGTCAAGAGCGCTATGAAAGAGATTGAAGAAGAAAAGGCAAAGAAGAAATGAAACCAACCAAATGCAAACAGAGCCAATGATAGCCACGTCGTGGACTGTGAAGCGGAGTGACCTTGAATTGTTATCTAAATATCTATGTGATAACCCCTCCCCAAATTCCCAACTATATTCCGCGCAAATTTTCCTTTGTTTGGTTTTTAATCCGTCTCTGTAAGTAAAAAAGTTCCCATCCACTTCCATGTTTCCTATTCTAACCTACCTCTCACGTGATTCTTACTGCAATTCAACTACGGAGTAATAGAATCACAGTGGATTGGTATCATGTAAACGGGCTATCACCAAAAAACTCCAAGTGAACCCTGGAATTGATTGAACAGGTTTCGTGAAGATGAACGGAATTAAGGCCACTGGAACCGCTGAATGATACTGCGGTGGCTGGTGGTCTTTTTTATTATTGATTTATGAATATAACCGAAAGGATAGAGCCCACAAATGAAGAAATTGCCTATTTTATGTACCATAATCTTATTTGTCTTATTGGCGTCTGTAGTCGGCTGCCAGCAACAACCGACTCCAGCTCCAATCCCACCTGCACCAACTCCGACTCCCGCTGCACCAACCCCACCTACACCCACACCGCCAGCTCCAGCACCACCACCAAAAGGAGAAGATGTCGAGTCTTATTTTAAGCAGGGAACTGCTTACTACGAAAAAGGTGAATACGATAAGGCCATCGCTGATTTCAGTGAGGCTATCCGTCTCAACCCCCAGTATGCCAAGGCCTACAGCAATCGGGGCAACGCCTACGATGAGCTGGGCCAGCCTGAGCGGGCCATCCAGGACCTCGACGAGGCCATCCGCCTCAATCCCCATTTTGCTGAGGCCTACTACAACCGGGGCCTCACCGACTTCAACTTGGACCAGCCCGAGCGGGCCATCCTGGACTTCAACGAGGCCATCCGCCTCAATCCCCATTTTGCCTTGGCCTACAGCAACCGGGGCAACGCCTACCTCAACCTGGGCCAGCCTGAGCGGGCCATCCAGAATTATGACGAGGCCATCCGCCTCAACCCCCATTATGCTGAGGCCTACACCAATCGGGGCAACGCCTACGATGAGCTGGGACAGCCTGAGCGGGCCATCCAGGACTTCGACGAGGCCATCCGCCTCAATCCGCAGCTTGCCTATGCCTGCTACAACCGGGGCATTGTCTTCACTAAACTAGGCAAGAAGGCCGAGGCTATATCTAACTTTGAAAAGTTCATCAGTCTCGTTGACAGTCCAAAGCTAATCGAGATGGCCAGGCAACAGATTGAGGAACTCTCCAAATGATGGGGTTTGGCTTCCATCATGAAGTCTCTATTAGATTGTTAATGTGCTGTGTTTGCCCCAAAAGCGACTATATAAAATCGTTCCTTTACCCTAATCCGTGAAGCGCTGATATGAGCCAGGAGCTGAGGCGGGAGATTGAGACTTTGCCTCAAGATGCTTGGCAGGTGTGGCAAGAGGAGAAGCGGAGCATAGTAAAAGAATGGGCTGAAGTACCCTATGTGCCTGCCCGCCAGTATGAGAGGAGGAATAGCCAGACTTATCGATACCTGGCCATAAGGGTAAGCAGGCAGCAAGGGGAGCTATTTGATGATGGAGCCGGGGTGCGTCACTTTGCTGTAGTTACCAATATATGGGACAGGGGTGGTCAGGAATTGCTGGAATGGCAGCGAGGTAAAGCTGGCACCATTGAGCATATTCATCATATTTCGGGTAATGAGCTGGCAGGTGGTGTTTATCCTAGCGGCAAACATGGTGCCTATGCTGCCTGGCTTAGACTACAGGTGCTTACCCATAACCGCAATAGAAGTTCTGGGAAGGTGGGGAATTCCTTATATCGCCTTTATCTTTGCCATTATTCACCTGATACATCAGTCACTAATAGATATTGTCTTTGTTTTTGCCGTAGGTCTGTTCTTCGGATTGGTAGTAAAGAAAACAGGGTCACTTCTCGGGGTG
>SDBU01003014.1_pt1 | contig 21751 bp, 16 predicted proteins | sample 2277071 | NCBI WGS metagenome assembly SDBU01 (sample SAMN10397929, study PRJNA504765) | marine sediment metagenome | isolation source: marine sediment core GS08_GC12, 126 cmbsf | place: Arctic Ocean: Gakkel Ridge, Loki's castle | collected 2008 | reverse complement strand
GATATCTCCTTGCCGTAGTAGTTCCAAAACATAAGCCGCTTTCGCTTTCTTTTCAGCATCCTCTTGGTGCGAAACCGGCACACTGTCAATGGGGAGTCTGAATTGAACTTCGACCATCTCTCCTGACATTTCTATCACCTCATTCCGATGCCAATTACTTCTACCTCTCTTGGTTCAACTTAATCCTTGCATAAATCTCATTCAGCATTCTGTAAACTCCCTGCGCTTCAATCCCCGTCCAACTGGATTCCCTCCCATGAAGCCACTGCTTCCTTCCAAAACAACACCTGCCCATCTTGCATTAGCACCACGTTTTGCTCCCGAGCAGTCGTTTCCCCACCTTGTGTCACCTCTTTGCCGGCAACGACAGGCAACGCACGATATCCCGCCTTGCGCAACAAATCTGCTTGATGCACCGCTCTAGAAACATCCGTCCTATCCACCACAGACGATATTTCCACCGCAAGAAAGATATCAGGCGATTCGGGTGCATGACGCAACTTGCCGCTCATTAGCAAGTCGAGGCGAAAAATATCGCGGAATTCGTCAGGGGTAAGTGCTGCTTCGAGCGCGTCTTCCAATGCGTGCAATTCTGTTACCTTTGCTCGGCGTAATAGCGTTCCAAAGTAGGCTGGAGCCTTGCCGCGGTAAGTAATCTCTAGCACATCTCCCTTGAGCCCGCCGACGGTATCCGTGAGACCTTGTTGCCCTTCGGTAAGTCGTTTTTGCCCCTCAATCAGTGCGCTAACCTGCTCGGTAAGTCGTTTTTGTCCTTCAGTCAGTATGCTAACCTGCTCGGTTAGGCGTTGTTGCCCTTCAGTCAGTGCGCTAACCTGCTCAATTAGGCGTTGCACGGTCATTTCCAGCCGAGAGAGCCGTTCTTCGGTGCGTTGTTGCGCAAGAGCCAATTGCCGGACAACCTCCGGTAAAGCTAGCAATTCGTCAGGGAGCAACAAGCGCCGTAACTCCTCTCGCCACTCTGGATGTTCATAGAGCAATCGTGCCAAATCATGATAATCCTGTACGGTGAAAGCCATTGAGCACCTCCGTCATTCCTGCCGAGTACACCCTCTTATCCCAAACTCGAAGCATATTGGGATATATTCCTAATATTCTGAATGTTCTTACAGCATCATAAAAAATATCTTTTCTAGGCATAGGAAGAATACATTCTCAATATGCGCATCTAGCATCCACAAGGTTACTCCCACTCAATCGTGCTGGGCGGTTTGGAACTAATGTCATAAACAACCCTATTGACGCCGCGAACTTCGTTAATTATTCGATTAGCGATAATACCTAAAACATTGTGTGGTATGTGCGCCCAGTCCGCCGTCATACCGTCAGTGCTGGTGACCGCTCGCAAGGCAATAACGTGTTCATAGGTGCGTTCATCCCCCATCACTCCGACGCTTTTTACCGGTAACAACACCGCAAATGCTTGCCAGATGTCATCGTATAAACCCGCCCGTTTAATCTCTTCAATATAGATGGTATCTGCTTCTCGTAAAATATCGAGTCGTTCTTCAGTGACCTCACCGATGACACGGACTGCGAGACCTGGGCCGGGGAATGGATGTCGCCCTAAAATATCTGCTGGTATCCCCAATTCCCTACCAACTTCTCTCACCTCATCTTTAAACAATTCTCTAAACGGCTCGATTAGTTGAAACGGCAGATTTTCTGGCAGCCCACCGACATTATGATGTGTTTTGATAGTCGCAGAGGGCCCTTTGATGGAAATGCTTTCAATAACATCAGGATAAAGTGTACCCTGGGCTAAGAACTTAATTGTTGAGCTTGATAACTGTCGGTAGTGTTCTTCATCGGTCAGGTGCATGCAGCCATCCCGAGAATCGGGGGAATCGACGCTAACCAACTCTATTGATAAAAAAGTTTCGATAAATTCCTCACCGATTATCTTACGCTTCATTTCCGGGTCGGTAACCCCTGCCAGGCGATGGAGAAATTTTTCCCTAAAATTGACATAACGCACTTTGATACCCAATCGTTTCAGGTTTTTTAAAACATCCTGTTCCTCATTTTTACGTAGCAAACCGTTATTCACAAATACACAAACTAAATCATCCCCGATGGCTTGTTTTATTAATATTGCAAGAGTCGTGGAATCCACACCACCGCTGACAGCACATAAAACGCGATGTCCGTGCGTTCGTTGGCGAATGTCATCAATTGCTTCAGTAACGAAAGAACGCATCGTCCACGATTGTGAGCATCCGCAGATTTTATGCGCGAAGTTAGCTAGAATTCGTCCACCCCTGTCGGTATGAATAACCTCCGGGTGAAATTGCAATCCATATAGATGCTTTGTTGCATCACCTATCACCGCTATTGGCGAATTTTGGCTGTGAGCGATTGCGCGAAAACCCTCTGGTATTTTTGTTATTCTATCACCATGGCTCATCCAAACTTTCAACGTATTATCAAATCCATCAAATAACGGTGTTAGTTCATCTATAAATAATTCTGCAAATCCGTATTCCCGTTGCGCTGCTGCGTCCACCTGACCGCCGAGCAGATGAGCCATCAATTGCATACCATAACAAATTCCCAAAACCGGTATGCCTATCGCCAATATCTGTTTATCGCAAAGAGGTGCGCCTTCGGCATAAACACTCGCAGGACCACCTGAAAGCACCATTCCATTGGGATTTATCTCTATTAGCTTGCTCGGTGGCGTGTTATACGGATAGATTTCGCAATATACATGCTGTTCGCGAATGCGTCGAGCTATGAGTTGGCTATATTGAGAACCAAAATCTAAGACGATGATTAATTCTTTTTGCATTTTTTTGTGGAAATTTAGTAATTTGGAAACTATTGGTCGATTTTTTAAGTTCACATAGGGTTACTAGCTATCAACGGCCAGGAACGGAGAGCCGACCTTATATACCAAATACGTAATGGCGACCATCTGTTTTCTCCAGTGGACGGGACGGAGAGCATCCGCTACATATTATGATGTGTAGTGGCGACCCCTCCGTCTTCGCCTATGGACGGAACTATGAACGGGACAGAGAGCGTCCGCTACGTAATCACTATTCCCTACTTGACCAATAACATACGACGTGTTGCTGTAAAATCGCCACCCTTCGCCATCCATTGCCATATACTTTGATAGTATTGCCCACATACGCCTTTTTTGTGGGGTCCGAATCGCCGTTAATCTCGATTTTCGTTATCTGTGGCGTAATTTCTATAGCGTTGTTCTCCGTGACGGATTCACCTGAAGTTTGCTGAACAGTTACGTTATATTTGCCATAGGGCCGTTTGTTGATAATAAACTTCGTGAGGAACGAGCCGTCAGCGTGCGCGGAGATATCGCCATCAGAAATGGCAATCATCACGGTGCCAAGCTTGATGGTCAAAGCGCCATTTCGGGCGAAGCCATCTCCTGTGACCGTAATTTCCGTACCCACAGGCCCTGATTCTGGTGTGACACTAAGGCTGGGACGGAGAGCAGCCTTCTTTCCCATTGAGTTCGACAGGAAACAAAAGCCGCTACAGGGCATTTTAGCTAATTGACAAAGTAATATTAAGATGAAGATTGCTCCGATCGAATAGTATAAGTATATTTTAGTTATGAGAAAAAAGCAAGAGAAAAATTAGAAAAAAGGAACGAATTTGCCGCTTGACATTGTTCAATTATTATGCTATGTTAAAAACCAGTGTTGTTAGTGATTGATACTCCTTAGAACTTGGAGAAATATCATGGCACGCATTATTTTAGTGCGTCACGGTGAAACTGAATGGAATAAGCAAGAGGTTTTTCGCGGAACCATTGATGTTAAATTAAATTCAGCAGGCCTCAAGCAGGCTCAAGCAGTCGGAGAAGAATTGAAAAACCGGAAAGTAAACGCGGTTTATTCCAGTCCATTGAGCCGCGCGCTCCAAACAGCGCAACTTATAGCAGACAACCATAACCTACGCGTTAACGTTGAGACGGGGTTCATCGACCTGAATTATGGGGAATGGCAAGGCGTTTCACATGACGATGTAAAAAAGCAATATCCGGAATTGTATACGCAGTGGCATGAACAACCACATCGCGTCTGTTTCCCAGGCGGTGAATGCCTTGATGACGTCCGAGTACGCGCTATGAAATCGGTCAAACGCATTCTGTCGAAACATACCAGCAAAATTGTTGTTATTGTCGCGCATCGCGTTGTGAATAAAGTTATTCTCTGCGCGGTTTTGGGTGTAGATACGTCGCATTTTTGGAGGATTCGACAGGACACCTGTTGCATCAATATTTTTGAGGATTCACCGCATGGGTATGTGATATTTCGCCTCAACGATGTATGTCATTTGAAACACCTAAGAGAGGGTATTGTAAAGGTGGATTTTTAAGCTGCATTCCGCCGTGAGCGAAGCGAACGGGCGAAGCGGTACTTCACCTTTGCAATGTAAATTTTAGCAACACGCAATACGTAACGCATAACACGTAACATGATAAATGCCTTATTATTCAGTGCTTTTCTAATTGGTTTTACATCTATGACCGCGCAAATTATTTTCATGCGCGAGTTGATTATCATTTTCTACGGCAATGAACTCTCGCTCGGAGTCATTTTGGCAGCTTGGCTCTTTTGGATAGGGATTGGGAGTTGGATTTCAGGTCGAGTTGCGGAGCGAACACGCCATCAGGTCCCCTTATTTGTATCCTGCCAGTTTTTAACATGCCTGGTTTTTCCCGTTGCTATCTTCGCCGTGCGCAATCTTAGAAATATCCTCAAAACGATGCCCGGCGAAATAATGGGCTTTTTGCCGATGCTGGCGTCGTCCTTTGCCGTTTTAGCGCCTTTGTGTATCTTATTAGGATTTAGCTTCGCATTGGCTTGTCGCGTCCTTGCAAATGTCTGGGAAAAATCTCCCGCTTTGCAGGATTCTGCTTCGCGTGGGGCGCGGAGCATCGGTCAGGTTTATATCCTTGAAGCCATTGGCGCTAGCGTCGGAGGATTGCTCTCAAGTTTTGTTCTGATTCCTTATATTAATGTATATCAAATTATTTTTTGTGTCGGTATTCTAAATTTATCGGCGGCTCTGGTCTTGCAACTCGCTGTAACAAGAACGCGCTCCAAAAGAGTTCGAGATATTTTTTGGCGTCCTGCGATGCTTTTTTTTCTTGTGACGGTCACGTTCATCATCGCTATCATACTTGCATTTCCTTTGGGGTTCGTGAATGAGTTGGAAAATATCTCTGTAAAACGTCAATGGCGCGGTTTAAATCTCGTTGAGACACATAATTCCATCTACGGCAATATCGCCGTGACCGGCTTCGAAGCAGAGCAGCAATACAGCTTTTACGAAAATGGGCTGTTGATGTTCACTACTGGTGACAAACTTACCGCCGAACAGAGCGTCCATCTAGCGATGCTTGAACACCCCGCGCCGGCAAATGTCTTGCTCATCGGCGGAGGTGTAGGCGGCGCGCTGGAACAAATTTTAAAACATCCCGTCAAACGAGTGGATTACGTCGAACTTGACCCGTTGATTATTCAGACGGCGGAGAAATTTATGCCCCAAGCTGACGTTGCATATCTACATGATGAACGGGTTACAATCAAAAATATCGACGCTCGATTTCTCATAAAACGCTCGATTAGTAAGAAACAATCTGCCGACCATCTCCGCTACGACGTCGTATTGGTCAATTTGCCCGACCCCTCTACCGCGCTGCTCAACCGATTTTATTCCTTGGAGTTTTTTCAGGAAACTCGGCAAATACTAGCGCCCGGAGGTATCCTCGCGTTAAGCGTCACCTCTTCGGAAAATTATCTCAGCCATGAACAACAGGCGTTCCTCCATTCCCTCTACGCGACCATGAAAAGGGTATTTTCCGATAATATTTTAGTTATGCCCGGCGCGAATAATCACCTCATCGCACAAAAGGAAATCTCTAAGGGAACATCATCGCTCACCTATGATGTCAATATACTTATCAAACGGTTGCATGAACGGAATATCAAAAACCTGTATGTGCATGAATATTATCTGCCCATTCGACTCAGCCCCGACCGTGTAGAATATATAACGAATATTATCTCAGAAACACCAAAAGGTACTCGGATTAACAGCGATTTTAAGCCCATTGGATATTTCTACAATATAGTTTTGTGGAGTTCACAATTCCGGCAGCGTTCGCTGGATGTAAGCGTATTTAAGTTTTTCTCGAAATTGACCTTCTGGCATGGTCTGGGTTTAATTTTTATATTTATCGCGATTTTTCTGGGCATCCAGATTTGGCGTATTCTTCGCTGCAGTTCAACTGAACATATGTTGGGGATGCCTGTGATTATCGCCATCGGCACAACGGGATTCTCCGAAATACTTTTTCAGGTAGTCGTCATTCTAGCTTTTCAGGTGCTCTATGGTTATGTCTACTACAAACTCAGCTTAATCCTCGCGTCGTTTATGATTGGCTTGGTGATAGGCGGCTGGTGTATTAATCGGATACTCCATCGGTTAAAAGACGACTTACTAACCTACATTAAAACGCAGATTGCCATTTGCATTTATCCGCTCATTTTACTGCCGATTTTCTCTTTCCTTGCGTCCTTCGGCGGACGGATTCCACCTGCCATTCACATTGATACAATTTTCGCGTTCTTGCCGATAGTAGCGGGATTTATTGGAGGATTTCAATTTCCGTTAGCAAGCAAAATTTGTTTAGCAGGTCGAGAAGACGTGGGACGATTGGCGGGATTGCTCTATGGTGTGGACTTATTGGGTTCCTGTCTGGGCGCGCTGCTCGCTAGCGCTATATTAATTCCGATTATTGGAATCGTTAGTACCTGTGTTCTGGTAGCAATTCTGAATTTCGGCGTGCTGATATTGCTCATCGTCGCGTTGAAGGGCAAAGAGCTAAGAGCGTTGAGTCTACAAACATTTTGGCATTTTCTTCGTAAAACGTAAAACGTGTTTCGTGTTGTAGCCAAATTCCCCGAAGTCGTAGCCGAAGTCGCCAAGACTTCGGGGAATTCGGGATTCGGCCACAACACTCTTTCGCTTAAAAAAACTGCCCGTCGGCTGGCGACAAGAAGGCACCGGCCGTTAGGCAACTGAACGCGGTACAGGAATATTCACTTTCGAATTGCCCTTTTGTTGGGATTTTAAAAACCCAATCATAATTTCAACAGTCTTCATAGCTTCACGTCCAGGCGAGATAGGCTCACCGCCTTCATCAAGCAACTGCACCAATTCCGCGACGCCGGCAGGGATGCCCGTTATCGGCCATTCATCCGGTTGAATGTCCTCACGGCTATCTCCCTTGATAACCTGGGCATTTTCCCCACTGATGAGGACACATCCTTCGCTGCCTACAATCTCCAGTCGAAAACCACCGGGTGTGCCTTTAAGCCCCGCATAAAATCCACGCACGCCATTGTCGAAGTGAATATAGCCAGTAGCGGCGGGTTCAGTGGCGGGGTCATGTCCGCCATCGCCGCGATACTCCCAATAGTCTTCGCAGCCCGTTTCTAATTCCGCAAAAACCCACTCAGGATTTCCTTCTGCAAAGTAACAAATAGTATCAATTAAGTGTGTTCCATTGCGGAAGAGCATGGCGCGTCCACCGCCTAATGTACCCACAATATATTGCACTGGGCCGATTGCACCGTCCGCGACAACATCTTTCGTTTTGCGCCATATCGGTTGCCAACGCCGCGTGTGGTCAATGGACAGGATAGTATTGTTGCGCTCGCACGCCTCCAACATTCGGTCACCATCCTCGACACTGGTAGCCATAGGTTTTTCGCAAAATATGCCGCGTGCTCCTGCGTTGGCAGAATTGACCACAATGTCCGCATGGCGATGGTCAGAAGTGGCTACAGTGACTATATCTAGATCCTCTTTAGCCAGCATTTCCTGGTGGTCAGTGTATTTGTGAATGTCACTCCAGTCCGATTGCCATTTCTCGACATATTGGTCTAACGCATCTTGCACAACATCGCAACCTGCGACAACTTCGACATCGGGATTGCCAACAAAACCGGAGGTATGTGAACTTCCTATACCTCTGCAACCAACAATACCTGCACGATACTTTGCCATAATTTTTGCCTCCCTTTCCGAAAGGGGAAAGTGGAAAGTGGAAAGTTAGAATGGGCATCATTATTCTATCCTTCCCTTCCTCCTTCTCCATCCTTCCATCTATCCCTCCACTTATTGAGTAGATTGAACAGGTTAAAACGAAAAAATAGCTCCGAGAAATCCCCCATCCTTCCCTTCCTTCCAATCATTGAGCGGATTGAACGGATTAAAACGAAAAATAGTCCGAGAAGCATAATACTTGAGAATCCAAATGTTCCATTTGGGTTTGAGGAGTAAGCATCCCCAAACGCGAACGGCTGTGTATCCATCGAGATCCTTCACTTCGTTCAGGACAAGCCTGAGGATGCCGACTCCTCTTATCCCAGATTAATTTCGCATAATGATGATAAACCATTGTTTTTTTATGTTTTCATGTTTTCTCGTTTTCATGTTTTCTTGTCTTTTTAAGTTCTTTTAAATCGGTTTTCGAATTCACTTTTATCCATGTTAATGATAATGGGACGGGCATGTGGGCAAGTAAAGGGCTGGCTGGTTTGCGCCAGTTCCTTTACTAAATTGACCATCTCTTCCATTGCAAGGTGGTCGCCGGCTTTAACGGCTGCATGACACGCAAGGGTAATCAACGCGGCTTCTTGCGTTTCTAGTAGTTGTTCTTTTTGGTTCGCATCATCAGATAAATTATCTATAAGTTCGTTTATCGCCGCGGCAGTTGCGCTATTAGGTAATGTCGCCGGCACAGCCCTGGCCACTATCGTATTACTCCCGAATTCTTCCATGTCAAAACCAATTTTTTTGAATAATTCGATATGTTCACGAAAAACGGTTAATTGAGTTGCATCTAATTCAACAGTTATAGGAAGCAGTAATCCTTGTATTGGAATACCATCCGCATGCAATTGTTCTACAAAACGTTCATAGAGCACGCGTTCTGAAGCGGCATGCTGGTCGATGAACAATACTGCTTCTGCGCTTTCCGCCACAATATATGTGTTGAACAAGTTAGCCTTGAGACGGACGTTCTTAAAATCGAACAATTCAATCTCCACGTCTGTTTCTGGAATATGTTGTGGTGCTTCAATACGTTGAGGTTGTTCGGGACTAGGGGGCAAATCCGAGTGTTCTGCGAATTCCTCCGTCTCTGTTTCATCAACCACAATTTCTGGCGTTGATAGATCTTGTTGGCTTTCGTCTGCTGCCGGTTTCTCCAGAACTGGTTCATCCGCAGATAAATTTTCTGTAGTTTCTTGTCTTTGCCGCTGAAGTACATGCTCAATGATTTGGTCGATTTTGGGTATCTGTTTGCGTTTTTCATCTGCTGAGACTTTTGGTGTCGTTTCTGTTTGACCATTCACGGTGGGAATATATTTGTGCTTGTAGATTCCGCTTTGCAGTGCGCGCACAATATTACCATAAACCATCCGCTCATCGCGGAATCGCACTTCCGTCTTTGCTGGATGGACGTTGACATCGACCTCCTCTGACGCCATGTCCAAGAACAAGAACGCCACAGGATAACGGTCTCTGGGAATCATAGCGCGCATCGCTTCACCAAGTGCCGCACCGATAATTTTGCTTTTGATAGGACGCGAGTTCAGAAAGAATAGTTGATAGTTGCGATTACTTTTTGTGAACTCAGGCTTGCCGATAAAACTATGCAGGGGAAAATTCGGAAGGTCAGTCGTAAACTCCATCACATTTTCCGCGAATTCTTTCCCATAAAGAAGGTGAATCCGTTCCGCTATGGAATCGCAAGGGCGCACATCAATGAGCGTTCGATTGTTGTGTGTCAATTTAAATTGAATCTTCGGATGTGCTAGCGCCGCCCACGTCACATTGTTAATGATATGGCTCATCTCTGTGGATTCGCTTTTGAGGAACTTTAACCTAGCTGGGACATTGTAAAAGAGATTATTCACTGTGATGCGCGTCCCCGGCGAACAACCAGCCTCTTGAGCAGAACGGATAACCCCGCCTTCTACAGTAAGCTTCGTACCTTGCATCGCATCCGCTGTCCGCGTAATCAATTCCAATCGCGAAACGGACGCGATACTCGGCAGCGCCTCGCCCCGGAAACCCAATGTGCTAATTGTCATCAAATCCTCCGCGGAGCTAATTTTGCTTGTCGCATGCCGCTCTAATGCCAACAGTGCATCCTCGCGTTCCATACCAATGCCGTTGTCGATAACGCGTATTAATCGCTTGCCGCCCGCTTGTATTTCGACGCTAATATCTGTGCTCTCAGCATCAATGGCATTTTCTACCAGTTCCTTCACCACAGATGCCGGACGCTCCACAACTTCTCCAGCGGCAATCTTATTGGCTATATCTTCGGGCAATACTTTTATACGCATCGTCTATACCTTCTTGTTCTATAATTTTTGATAATTCTGTAATCAGGTCTAAGAGCCTGCCATCTCAACGTGTGCAACCGCACGCGCTCTGGTGTGCGGAACTTCAGTTGATGGTATTGTAGCTTACGAAGTGGAAAATGTCAAGAGTTATTCTTTCGTTGGAGAAATTACCTAAAGTGGTGACCATCCGAAATTTTGCCTTTTATTTTTTAAGTCAAAATGTTATAATATTCAAAATATGGAGGTAAATCTAATGTCGTAAAACAGGGATTCCCGGTTTTTCGAGAAAAAATGACAGAGGAGGTTGATAATGGCACGTAAGAGAAATCAGTTCCATTTAAAGGAAGAAGACATTGAACGTTTAGCCACGGAACAAAGTTTTGACCGTGGGTGGGATTATTACCAAAGTGGAGCAATAATTGACCCGGTACATCAGGGAAACACTCTACGAGCAGATTGCGAAGGTTCGCGTCATGGACCGTATCATATTCGTGTTACGCTTGGAGAGAAAGGCGTAATCAAGACAGGTTGTTCATGTCCTTATGACCAAGGCGGAGTCTGTAAACATATCATTGCGTTATTGTTGTCATGGATTAATAAACCCGAAACTTTCGAGGTGGTACCTCTTATGAAAGAGCTTCTGGCAGAATACGCAAAGGAAGACCTTATCGAGCTTATCCAGAAAATGCTGGAGCGGGAGCCCGGATTGATGCGATTGATTGAACTTTCAGCGCCCCATGTCCGTCACACGCCTGTAGATACGAGAACGTATCGACGCCAGATTTCGTATGCGCTGCGCGATGGTGACCCTGAAGACGTTGCGGAAGGATTGAGGATTGTTCGTGAAGCGGCGGATAAGTTTTTGGATGGGGAAGACTGGATGAATGCTGGGACTATTTACCATCTTACTCTATCAGAGGCTGTCTCACGTTATGAAGAATTGCATGATGAGGATGGTGACATAGCGATAGTTCTTGATGAATGTGCAACGAATCTTGGGCGCTGTCTGGAGCTCGGTCAACCGGATGCTGACACACGTCGACAGTGGTTGGAATCCTTGCTCGAAGCAGAATTGGAGGATATTAGAATAGGTGGCATTGACTTGGCTCCCAATGCTATAGATGCAGTGCTAAACCACGCTACGGATGAAGAGTGGAAATGGATTGAGCAGAAAATCCGACAGGAGATGACAGCCTACAGCCGTTGGGGCAAGGAAACGCTCATCCGCATTTTATCCAGCCGCTTGGAGATGAGCGGTCAAGAAGAGGAAGTTGATAGCCTCATTTTAGAAGAGGGCACCCCCAAACAAAGAGCTTTCCTACTTGTAGAGCGCGGGGATATTGACGCTGCTGTTGAAATCGCTCAACAGCATTTTACTGACCTCCCCGGTCTTGTACCGCTGTTCGCCGATGTGCTGGTCGAAGCAAACGCCGGACCAACGGCTGTTTCTTTCGTAGAGTCGGTGAGTAGCGACCAATACCACTATTGTGATTGGCTGGCTCGCTACTATCAAGAGCATGGCGACGCGAAGACGGCTTTGAAATTCCAGGCACGTAACTTCCAACGGAAGCCCTCATTGAAGAATTTCCACTCTTTGCGCGAAACCGCGCAGGAGTTGGGAAACTGGGATGAAGTGCGTAAAGAAATACTAAGTCAATTGGAGAAGATAAAGCGGACAGACCTGCTCATTGATATCGCATTGGAGGAAAAAGATGTTGCTCGCGCTTTAGAGTTGCTGTCCCAGTTTTCGGGTTGGGGGATACAAAATTACCAGCACAAGGTCGCGCAGGTGGCAGAGGCAGAACATCCACTAGAAGCCATTAGAATCTATCAAGAGTTAGTGACATCGGCTATCAGCGGTCGTAATCGGAACACCTACAAGCAGGCAGCGCAGTATATGAAGAATATGCGCGATGTTTGTCTTCGCCTAAATACTGATGAAGAATGGCAAGCATACATCAGTGCTCTGCGCGAGGAATACAAACGACTTCGCGCCCTTCAGGATGAGATGAATAAAGCTGGTTTGTGATAAATTCTGAACGATGAATGAAAATAGGGATTTAAACCAGAAAAGGAGTTCATCATGTCTTTCGTAAATCTTGAACACGTAACAAAATATTATGACCCTGTTCTTATATTAGACGACATCTCATGGTCAATCGCCGCGGGAGATAGGGTTGGATTGATAGGCGCCAACGGCACGGGTAAGACAACGTTACTCGAAATTATCGCGGGGGCTCAAAAAGATTTCATAGGTAGAGTATCGCGCGCGCGGTATGTACAAATCGGCTATTTGAGACAAGAATCCAATTTGGATGAAGATTGTCCGCTACGCGAGGAGATGCTGAAAATCTTTAAGAAACAGCATGAATTAGAAACTCAAATGGAAACGGTGGCGGAGGAGATGGCACAGTCGGGCGCGGATACAGATGCGTTACTAAATAAATATGCGCGTTTGCAGGAACAGCATGAACACGCTGGCGGTTACGATTACGAACATCAAATCAATGCAGTTCTGGGCGGATTAGGATTGAGGCCATCGCACTATAATTTGCCCATTAGTGTTCTGAGCGGCGGTGAAAAAAGTAGAGCTACCTTAGCGAAATTGTTGTTGGAAGAGCCAGAGTTGCTGCTGTTGGATGAAGCGACGAACCACCTGGACATCCAAGCTATCCAGTGGCTGGAAACCTTTTTGAATACTGAATACAAAGGTGCAGTTGTTTTCGTATCGCATGACCGATATTTTATAGACAAAGTCGCGCACAAAATAGCAGAACTGAGAGAACATCGTCTGACGGTATATCACGGGAATTATAGCACATATGTGGAGACCAGACGCATCGAAACACTTACACAGGAACGAAAATACAAACAGCAACAGAAACTCATTGCACACAACGAGGAATTTATCCGACGCAATATCGCAGGTCAGCGCGCCAGGGAAGCACGAGGGCGGCGGAAATTGTTAGGACGTATGGAACGCATCGAAAAGCCCAAAACTGACAAAGCAATGGCAAAACTACATTTTACGCCCGAGGTACGCGGTGGCAACGATATTTTACGATTGAGCGATGCCGGAAAAAGCTATGGAGATAACGTAGTATTCACCGGCTTGACGTTTGATGTTTTTCGCAAAGATATCGTGGGTATTATCGGTCCAAACGGCGCAGGCAAAACAACGCTGTTTCGGATGATTCTTGGTGAAGAGAAACCGACCAGCGGCGAATTTTGGGTTGGCTACAACCTCAACTTCGGATACCATAACCAAGAACACGACGGACTAAATCTAAATAATATACTGTTAGATGAAATTTGGGAATTGCGCACGGATTGGATACAAGAAGAGGTGCGGAATTTTCTTGGGCGCTTCCTGTTCAGTGGCGATGATGTGTTCAAAAAGATTAGTGACCTTTCCGGCGGCGAGCGCAGTCGCATAGTGCTTGCCAAGCTGTTGCTTCAAAACGCCAATGTGTTGCTACTGGATGAACCGACGAACCATCTGGACATCCCCTCGCGGGAGGTTTTGGAAGAGGCGTTGCGGGAATACCCGGCGACGATTTTGGTCATCTCTCACGACCGGTATTTCTTAGATAAACTTGCCAACAAGGTGCTTGTCTTTGAGAATGATACAGCGATACTCTGGGAGGGCAACTACACTCAATATGAGGAACGGAAGCTCGCCAAGAAAGAAGCGGAATTACAACGAAAGAAAAAAGAGCAAAAGGAAAAAAAGGCAGTTCAAAAAGCCGAGAAACGCAAACCGCGCAAGTCCAAAAAACGCGCGCAGCGCGCATATTATGTGTGATAATCTAAATTGCTAAGCAAGTTTCAAAAATATCTTTCAATTTTTTGAATTGAGTGTAGCCGAACTCCCGAATTCTGCCTTCGGATGGCAGACGGTTATTTCGTGAACTGACTCGCTTGGCTCAGTGTTTACACGAATTCTTAGCGAATTCGGCTACAGACTTAAACCACAAAAACGACCATCCCAGTAGGCGGCTTTGGCATAGCATAGGTTTCAAATCTATGGCATTGTATATCTCCCCATCAATTGAGCTACAGCCAAGATATGTCCTTCCATAGCTTGCAATAATTCTGCTTTCGTAATGCCAGCCTCAAGGTTAAGTTCTGTGCCCAAAGCATAGAGTTTAAAATAGTATCTATGCGTGCCACTTGGGGGACATGGCCCACCATAACCGATTTGGAGAAAATCATTTATTCCTTGTTTCGCTCCATTGGGAAGTGTTTCTTGAGGCGGTATGTTTTCAGGTAGCTCTTTTATGTTCTCAGGCAGATTAAAAATGACCCAATGCACCCATGTCCCCACTGGCGCATCTGGATCATCACAGATAAGGGCAAGACTTTTTGTGCCGTAGGGAACAGATGTCCATAGCAAGGGTGGAGAGACATCCATACCATCGCATGTATACTTTATGGGTATCATGCCTCCTTCTTCGAAGGCCGGGCTTTTAATTGTCATCTTTGGAAATTGTGTTATCAATCCAACAGTGTATTGCAGGATTAAAATAGCATCAAGCCCAGTGATAGTGCCATTACTTGTGACATCCGCAGCTATAAGTTGAGCTTCGGAAAGATTCCCGGAGCCTACTATATATTGCATAATAAGAACAGCATCATAAGGAGTAACATTCCCATCCCCGTTAACATCGCCATTACCTGTTTTGCCATTGACAAAAACCGTTTCACTCCATGCGATGCTTGCTATAGTCAGCATCATGCAAATTATAATACTTTTATGGTGAATACTGTTTTCATTGATACCTCCCTGTACTCGAATCTAATGTAACATTGGCAAGCTAAGATCTTTTCTGAAAATTTCTTACAGTTCCAGGGGAGTTGTACTGTTCGTTATAAAAAGCCGCTTAGCTACACGGAAAGTACAACTCTCTCCGAAAGTTGTAATGATGTCAGCTAGTCCTCTCCTTGTGCTAAAAAGGAATTGCTTTCTTGAGAAAAAGAATAGCGAAAGGAGTTGCCATGAGGCCTGCCTCTTGTGCTCCGCCCTTCCAATGTCCATCTGGTTGCTGTAGGCTCAACAGATAGGCAGCAGCTTCCTCATACCAGTTACGTTCGCCAATTAAGGGTTGTTCAGGTGGAATCGTCATGGTGCGCTGCAAGACCAGAATAAAGTAGTAATGCCAGTCGTAAGCGCCTGGGTTGCTTGAGATGGTGTAGTGGCGTTTGAGCCAATCTAAACCTTTTTTAAGCTGCGGGTCCGTGGTAGGAACGCCGCAAACTTTAAGCACCATTAACGCTGTCGCGGTCATACTACCATAAGAACTTGCCGCCCAAGGACTTTCAATTTCAGGGCTGCCATAGCTCCAGCCGCCATCTTTTCTCTGCACACTTTTTATCCAATCAGCGGCTTGTTTCCACGTCTCTTCTGGAATTTCAATAGACCACTTTTGCGCCGCATACAGCGCTAGCAAGGCATACTGCATGTGTGCCATGTCTGGGTAAGCGCCGTAGCCCCAGCCACCATGAAGTTGCATTTTGAGAATACGTTCAGTGGCAAAAGACACACGGGTGAGGTATTTTTCCTTATTGCCTGTAGCGGTAAGCGCTAAAATCGCGGCGGCGAAATCATAAGACTCCTCCCACCGATTCCAATCAGGTTCAGGAGTGTTATGAAGCAAATAATCAATTCCGTCAGCCACAGCTTGGTCGGATTCTGGGACACCCGCATGCAAAAATGCCATCAATGCTAAAGCGGTAGCGCCAGGCCCGATTATTGGATTCCAGCCCCCGCGCGTCTTTTCATTATCTTTTCTCTGTATGGGACGTCCTTTAAGCGGCTTGAGGCAAATCATACAGGATTCCATGAACGAAGGAGTTTCATGACCATCAGGGCAGGTGATAACAAGTTCGCCTTGTTGGGTGCGAAGCCATTTTAACCCTTTCTCAATGGCAACTTCAATCTCAGCTTGCGTAGGTTTTTTGAGTTCCAACGCTTTGCTGCTGATTGCCTTGTGTGTTTGATTATTCGTTTCGTTAGATTCTTCGATGGCGTTATCCGGGTCAATTACAACATAGATATCTTTACTTCCTGCTTTCGCTCGCCATTTGACTTTCGCCGTTTTTCCTCGCCCGCTTTTTAAACCGATTATAATATCCCCTTTTTCAATCTGTAACCCCATTTCATCGGGAGTACCTTCATAAAAACGCACTTCGATATCAGGTCGTGCGTCCCCTCCAATGTTCTTAACATAGGCTGAGACAATAACAGATTCACCTTCGAGAGGATTATTCTTTGAAAAACGGAAATCTATCGGAGCAATAGTAAAGTCAGGAAGCGGCGCGCCCAATGCAACCGATGACACCCCCAAAAAAACACTTAATATAACGATGAGTGTTGTGGTTGTTTTTAATAATTTGGGATGTACCTCCTGACTCTTCCGCTTTCGCTGAATCGGCTGACAAGTCTTGCTTCGCGGCTTAGAGTGGACCACGACGCTTCGCATTTTTGAGTGGTTAGTTTGTTGTAACATTTCAGCCTCCAGATGTTTCAATTTTATATCAAGCAAAAATCGAAGAAGAGCAAAATACGATATTATTATAACACACAAGCATTCCGTCAACAACACATTTTTTTTGTTGACGTGTAAGGAAAAAATATGTTAAACTAGCAATAGTAACAATTAGCGCGTGTAACAACACGCGCCTTGTTACCGATTTCTTTCATTTGCCGCTGGTAAAATTAAATGTGGCATTTCGGTAATGTTTTGAGGTAATATTTTGAAATTTATGATGCAACAAAGCTTGAAAGCTTCACATAGTCTTTTAGCTTTTTTGTAGCACAGAGTTTCAAATATTTACCAAGATACAACCTGATTAAGTCGAAGTGATAAATTCGAGCTTTCTCGAAGTTACAGGAAGTGAAAGTCTTCAAATATTTTTTGAAAGGTTGCTTCAAAATGGCTACAGGACACGTGAAGTGGTTCAACGAACGGAAAGGCTATGGCTTCATCGAGCAAGATGATGGCGGAAAAGATGTTTTTGTGCATTATTCCGCGATAGGCGGCGATGGATTTAGAACATTGCCAGAGGGGCAAGCCGTAGAATTCGACATTGTTGAGGGTCCGAGAGGACCACAGGCTGCTAATGTAGTATTAATACAGGCTGCTAATGTAGAATCAATAGATGAATAATAAATGCAATTAGAAGCTCATTTGCTGTCAGCAGTATTTTTCTAAAAATACTGTTGACAGCAAAGATTTGAGTATCGGATGGTTATTTATCTTCGTCAAACTCTTCGTCTAAATTCTCATCAAATTCACAACTTAGTGTAATGGTCAACAAGATTTTGCAATCAGAAATTGTGGCACTGCAATATATTATTGCCTAATACAAAATTCACAACTTAGACTAATCCCCACCTATCAAATCCGCAAGTGTGTCTTTCGATTAATGCCAATGATTTTATACTCGAATGGTGAGTGTTGGGTGATAAGTGTAGAAAACGCCGACGGGTAGCCGACTTTTGAAAAAAGTGTCTCCAAATCAACGTTTTTGGGAGGGCAAACTGATGTTAAATTATCATGTTGATGGACCTATTATTCACATTGAAACCGACGCGCTTCGCGCGCAGATTCGCACGGAAGGCTATGTCTCCGGCGTGGCGGCGCAGACATTGGTAGACAAACAGACAGGCGCGCATGACCTGGGTTTTGGACTGAGCATCGTAGATTTTTTGCTTGAACCGGGCACAGATGAACCCAACGAACCACATCCATACCACTGGGGTGATGAAGTGCATGGCAATATCCCAAAACGATATGTCGAACTGCCACAAATCTGCACGCAGGCGCGAAAGCTGCCGTTTGAAGTTACGCAGGCAGACACATTCATCGCTGTGCGGCAGTGGTACCATTGGAAGATTGCCACGCGTGGACATAAGCCCGGCTCATTATGGGAGCAAATTCTCATCTTTCCTGAAAACGCTCGATACTTTTTCAGCACGGACCGAGTGACATCGGTCAACACCGTGGATAACCTCGCGCTGCGAATCGATATGCCCGGACATCTCAAACATACAAACGGCGATTCCTTCAAGCAGATTCACCTTAGCTATCACGGCACGATTCCCAACGATGCTTTCCTAGAAGATTTTGCCCCTGATGCACGATTCCATTATCTACGCGGACGCGACCCACTGCCTGACCGGGTAATCCGCGCCTACCAAACGCGTCAGGGGCCCTGGCTGGCAGGTATGACGCTTAATCCAGAAGATGTTTCAGAAGCATGGTGCCACCAGCGCAGTTATGTTTGCTTTATCGAAGAACTTGGCAGGGAAAAAGTGCAAGCTGGCGAAACATTTTCCGCAGCATATATAATCGGATTCTTCGACTCCGTCGCGGAGATGGAAGCAATTTACGACCAACATCGCGGCTGGTCGAATATCATCGTGAGCCCCTCATTCGACGCCGCTGATTTTTTCGCCGGAGTCAAATAAACAGTTGTCATTTGATATCTCGATTGCTTCGGCAAAGGTATTGGAGCTTTCTTTACTTTATGGGGATTGAAAGACGGCTCCGAAAATTCAGAAGGTGTGGTTGTCAAATTTACAATTAAGGAAGGAAAAAGCGAAGCAACTAAAGTTTTGAACAGCACTGGGATAAACAGTAGAAGCAAGGAGGAATAATAGTGCGAGACGAAATGAATATCCAGAATGAAATGGATGACCAGGACGAGGAAGAGATGCGCGAGAGAATAATATACGATAGAATTGAACCGCCTGTCGAATCCGCTATACTGCATAAACAAAGAGAGCGGATGGAACAGGAATCACAACGCGCAAAACAGAAAATGGAAGTGCATAAAATAGCGCTAGAACATGAGCGGGCGCAGTATAAACAAGAGATGGAACTCCGCAAGCAGGAGATGCGTGTATTGCATCAGGAGTGGGTGCAGCGACGCCCGGATTATATAGCCAAAAGGGTAGACGATTTGCAAGAACGTCTAGGCGGGCAGATGGAACGCGAAAGTGAATTTCACGAGCAGCTATCGCAACACCAAATGCAAGTTGCAGAGCAGATAGAGCAGTTGCAAGAGCAGATGCGCCTTCAACAGGAACGCGTGGACACGCAGTTAGAACAGATGCAAACGCAGATAACAGAGCAATATGAGCAGACGCAACAGCAGATTGAACATATACAGGCACAAACACTGCAAATTTTAGAACAACGTGGAAAGGGCGATGCCCAATGGGTTGAGCTTGAAGAACAACCAACAGAGACTGAATAATCCTGGCTCTTCAGGATTAAGTGTGGAAATCTCATTCTTTAGCAAAATGTCTTACCACACTCAAGTCGGAAGAACCATAATCCTTTGCCCTAATACCTACCCAGAGAAATTTCTTGACATTCTTACTTTAAAATGCGATAATTATTTTTGCGATTTTGTGCATGGAGGTCGTAACCAGACTAAACTATACAGAGATTCGTAGGATGCAAATCACCAACAGTCATGGAGCCAAAACGCATCTTTCACGACTTGATGAGAAATTTAACGGAAAGCTGTGGTAGAACTTAAGGACAAAATCATGAAATTTTTTGAAACAGTAAGCCCATTAGATTATCGGTACTATGGCGGGAGCGAACGTACTTTTGAACGTTTATCGCCGTATGTTTCAGAAGCTGCGTATATCAAATATCTATTGAGGGTCGAAACTGCGCTCGTAAAAGTATTGGCGCGGCGGGGAGAATGCCCCGAAGCCGTCGTTGCTGAAGTCGAGCAGGCGTGTCGTGATATTCCCCCCGAAGAAGTCTATGAAGAGGAAGCGCGGATTCGCCACAACATCCGCGCGCTGGTCAATTGTATCCGGCGCAGAATATCTCCAGAATACCGACAATATATTCATTTGTGCGCGACATCATCGGATATTTTGGATACAGCAACGGCGTTGCGGTACAAGGAATTGACTCGAAATGTGATTATCCCTGACCTGTTAGATTTGGAAAAAGTGTTGATTGACCGAGCGCGTGAAAACGCTGATATAGTACAAATGGGGCGAACTCATGGTCAGCACGCTGAACCCATCACGTTTGGTTTTGCGCTGGCTTTGTATGTAGATAGACTGGGAAATCGAATTGAATTAATCGAGCAGACAAGCAATAACTTGCGCGGACAATTCTCCGGCGCCGTCGGTGCGTACAATCCTGTTTCGCTAATTCATCCGCAAAATCCCGAAGCATTTGAATTGGAAGTGCTACAGGAACTCGGATTACAGCCCGCGGGCGTATCCACGCAGATAGTCCAGCCGGAATATCTTACAGATCTGGTATATGCCGTCACATCCTGTTTTTCCGTTCTGGCGAATTTAGCCGATGATATGAGACATCTCTACCGCACGGAGATAGCCGAAGTCCATGAACGATACGAAGAAGAGAAGGTTGGTTCGTCAACCATGCCTCATAAAGTAAATCCCATTGATTTTGAAAATGTCAAGAGCCTGTGGAAAGCGTTCATGCCGAGAATCGTTACAGTGTTCATGGACCAGATTTCCGAACATCAGCGAGATTTAACTAATTCAGGCTCTAGCAGATTTGTCACCGAAATCTTCACAGCGTTTGATTACACCGTGTGTCGGCTTGGTAGAACGATGAAAAACATTGAGGTCAACGCAGAACGGCTAAAGGCAAATCTGGACGCCAGCAAGGAGGCTTTTGTTGCCGAACCGATATACATCCTGCTTGCTTATCATGGTTTCCCCGATGCTTACGACTACACCAGAAAACTGGTCGCCGAATCGCAACGCACCGGCCGAAAACTAACGGAGATTTTATGGGCGGATGAAAAGCTGAAACCCTTCCTGACGAACTTCACAGATGCACAGAAAGCGATACTACAAAACCCCTTGCTATACACTGGCGCCGCTTGTGAACGAACTATCGCAATCTGCGATGAGTGGGAAACGAAATGTCAGCGTATGGCGGAGTTGCTTGCTAATGCAGGAAACGGATAATTGGAGGATGCGGTGACTAAAAAAGCCGGAAAAATTCACGCATGCGCCTTCTCTTTCAATACCGCGATATGTTGCATAATGCGTTCTGCTATCTGTTTATAGCTCTCTCGCGAGCGCGGGAGGGCTATGAGGTCTGATAATTCTACCGGCGGTCCAAAGAACACAGACACCGGCGCGCGTGTGATGCCCTTTGCGTGGCGGGGCAAAATAACCTCTGTTCCCTTGACGAACGCGGGAATAACAGGTACATTCGACCTGTATACAATGGCTCCCACGCCCGCTTCAGGTTCGCCCAGTTTGCCGCCGACGCCTCGGGTTCCCTCGGCGAGGCAATTGTCTTTTC